>ENA-UOOD01004351-UOOD01004351.1-human-gut-metagenome-genome-assembly--contig:-CS67-NODE-4351-length-11082-cov-5.279042_pt1 | contig 11082 bp, 10 predicted proteins | sample MGYA00242464_ERZ724011 | MGnify/ENA metagenome assembly ERZ724011 | reverse complement strand
TGCAATGCGTTTACCTCGGTTATGCCCGCCATGTTAGCCACGAAGGAAGAGCCTACCGAGCCTCGGGAACCGACGAGATACCCGTCGCTGTTTGACTTGTGTACAAGGCGCTGTGCCATAAGGTACAGCGAGGAATAGCCGTTGCCTATGATGGAATTCAGTTCCTTATCAAGGCGCTTCTGCACCACCTCCGGCAATTCGTCCCCGTATATCTCGTGAGCCTTCTTCAGCGCCATATTCCTCAGCTCGTCGTTTGCGCCGGGGAACGTGGGGGCATAGGTGCCCTTTTCTGACAGGAATGCCTTCATTCTCTCGCAGCTGTCGGCTATCATGTTGGGGTTGGTTATTACTACCTCCCTCGCCTTTTCCTCGCCCAGATAGGAGAACTCCTCCAGCATCTCATCCGTGGTCTTGAAGTATAGGGGGGCCTGCTGCTCCGCGTCGTCAAAGCCTCTTGCGTGCATTATTATGCTGCGGAAAAGCGCGTCGTCCGGCTCCAGGAAGTGTACGTCCCCCGTGGCCACCACAGGCTTGCCCATCTTGTCGCCCAGGGCTACTATCCTGCGGTTGAGATCGCGAAGCCCTTCCTCCGTGTCCACTGTACCGTTTCGCATAAGGAAGGCGTTGTTGCCTATGGGCTGTATCTCTAGATAGTCGTACATGTCCGCTATGGACATGAGCTTTTCCTCGCTCTCCCCCCTGAGCACCGCCCGGAACAGCTCTCCTGCCTCGCAGGCGGAGCCTACTATAATGCCCTCACGGTGCATATTGAGAAGGCTTCTTGGTATCTGCGGTACCTTGCGCAGGTGCTCGAGGTGAGCATATGACACGAGGCGGTAAAGGTTCATAAGTCCCTCGTGGTTCCTGGCCATTATGATTATATGGTAGGTGAGCCTGCGGCCCTTTCCCTTTTCCTTGGGAACCGCGTCTATGAGCGGCAGCTTTTCTATGTCCTTTGCGGTCATCTCGGACAGTACGGCGTTCATTATCTTTGCCGCAGTCCTCGCCCTTTCCATAGCTCTACCGCCGCAATGCTCCACGCCCAGCGCCTCCGCCGCAGTCCTCATATCCGTCTGCTTGCTTTCCCTGTGCAGGTAATGAAACAGCATGGAGGTGCTTACGCAGTGCGCGTCCAGCTCCATATCAAAGCGCAGGCCGTGCTGCCTGAGGTTGTTCAGCTCCAGCGGGTCGTGTGTCACCTTCACTCCATCGCCTATAAAGTCATACAGCTGCTTCAGCCCGTCCTTCAAGCTCACGCCGCCGTTTATCATTTCGCGTGTAAGCCCTGTCTCCTCGGCCATGGCATCGGTCAGCGCCGCGCCGCTGTTGACTATTATGGATAAGCCTTCCTTTTCGCCGCTCTCGTCAAAGCGCAGCGCGGCTATCTCGAATACGTCGTCCTCCTTTACGCCGGGATATGAAACCACGCCTATCGCCACATATTGCTCCGGACGCTTTATAAGCTCGCTGTCGGGCATCAGGTAGCCCTCGACGCCCAGCAGTATTTTTATGTCCTTGCCGTCCTTTTTCAGCTTATCCGCCTGTGCTACCGCATCCGGGAAGGCGTGTACCACGCCGTGATCCGTTATTGCTATTGCCTTATGGCCCCAGCGGGCTGCGGTCTTTATGGCTTCCTTAACGTCTGTCAGGCCGTCCATGCTGGACATCTTGGTATGAAGATGCAGCTCTACGCGCTTCTCCTCGGACTTGTCCGTGCGCACCGCTCTTGGCTCCCAGCCCACGTCCCGCGGGAATACGCACATTCGCCTGAGCCACTGATCCATCATATACTTTCCGGCGACGATAAGTATATCCTTCTTTTTCTGTATGCCGGCTATGGTATCGACGATGCCATTCTCGCCCTCCTCGAGAAACATCTTGCAGGGAATCGTGTTTGTATGGTCGCTTATGGCAAATGTCAGTATAGTCCTGCCGTTTTTCTGCTTTGTAGTCTCCAGGGTTAGTATCTCGCCCTTTATTGTGACGTAGCACATAGTCTCGTCCACGTCGCGCTGCTGGATTATGGCGGTCTTTTTTATGGGCTTGCCATATATCGCATCCGCCCTGCCGGGGAGTGCCTTTTTCTTGGCCTCCGCAGCCTTTTTAGGCTGCCAGGAGGGCCGTTCCTCTTCCTTGGGCAGCGTCAGTTCCATGGTATCGTCCGCTGTAAGCTCTATGTCAGTCTCTATGCCGTACCGATCGAGGTAATATGACTTTACCGTTTCCCTATGTCTCGGATCCGAGACCAGCTCGAACACCTGCCTGGGTATCTTTACCTTGAGCGTTCCACTCTCATAATCCCAGACGGAGCTGTGTATCGCGGGGCGGCATACCGGAAGTATGTCGCACCATGTTTTCTTGAGTATGTTCAGCGTATCCTCGTCGCAGGCGGACAGCAGCCCCGAAAGCCCGCCGCACCTGATTATTACCTTTGTGCGGCAGCCCGGCATGAGGGCGCAAAGCTCCCTCTCAAGACAGGCTATGTTTTCGGCGCTGGTTATATGGCCGCACCGCACGGTAACGGTCAGCAGATTTTCACGCTTGTTCAGTCCGGCGTCTGTTATCTCGCCGTCTCCAAGGCCGTATTTTTCAAATATAGTCAAAAGCTTCTGTTCCATAGTCTATTCCATCATGGCCTTCGCCTCGGCTATCAGCTCGTCTACGGCGGCCTCCAGAGGAACTGTCCTGAAGAGCTTGCCGCCCTTGAACAGGGCGCAGCCGCCCTTGCCGAAGGCCACGCCTATATCGGCTTCAGCCGCTTCTCCGGGGCCATTTACAATACAGCCCATCACGGCAACTTTAAGGTACTTTCCCTTGGGTATCAGGCTGGAAAGCTCATGCTCCACCCTGTTGGCGGCGCTGAGAAGATCGGTGCAGGTTCTGCCGCAGGTTGGGCAGCTGACTATTTCCACTCCTTCTTTTCTGAGGCCCATGGCCTTCAGTATCTCCTTCGCTGCGTAAACCTCCTGTACAGGGTCGCCGGTCATGGATACGCGCATGGTATCCCCTATGCCGTCCACAAGAAGGGCGCCCATGGCGGCCGCAGCCTTTACAAGGGCCATTTCACCGCCGCCAGCTTCCGTAACACCTATATGCAGGGGGTAATCGCACTCCCTGCTCATAAGCCTGTAAGCCTCAATTGTATTCGGCACGTTGGAGGATTTAATAGATATGACCATGTCATAATAGCTCTGTTTTTCCAGCATGCGGACGTGCTTCAGCGCGCTCTCAACCAGCGCTTCCGGCTTTGGGCCTCCGTACTTTCGGAGAAGCTCCTTTTCCGCAGAGCCGCCGTTTACCCCTATGCGCATGGGAACATGATGGGCCTTGGCGCAATCCACCAGCCTTTTTACGTTTTCCTCTCCGCCTATGTTGCCGGGATTGAAGCGCAGCTTGTCCACGCCGTTTTCCATGGCGGCTATGGCGAGCCTCCAATCAAAATGTATATCCGCGACGAGTGGTATGTGTATCCTGCTCTTTATCTCGGGTATTGCCTTTGCACATGCCTCATTGTACACGGAAGAGCGGACTATCTCGCAGCCCGCCTCCTCAAGGGCCAATATCTGATCGGCGGTGGCTATTGCGTCCGCCGTGTCGGTATTGGTCATAGACTGTATGGTGACGGGGGCGCCGCCGCCTATCTGCACCGCCCCTACCATAACTTTTCTTGTTTTTTTCATCCTTCCCCCACAAATCGGTCTGCCGCTATGCGGCTAAAACAGCTTTCTTACGTCCATTACCGTAAGCAGTATCATAAGGCTGAAGAGCAGCACCAGCCCCGCCATATGTATCATTCCCTCCTTCTCGGGAGGTATGGGCTTGCCGCGAACCGCCTCTATCACCATGAACAAAAACCTTCCGCCGTCCAGCGCCGGAATTGGCAGTATGTTCATTATGCCAAGGTTGATGCTGATAAGCACTCCGAGACGCAGCACCACCTCAAAGCCGGCCCTCACCGCCTGACCTATTATGCTTATGGTTCCCACCGGCCCGGCGACGTCGTCCGAGGTAACGCTTCCCGTAAACAGGCCGCCCAGCACCTTGAACATCTCTTTTACAATATAGCAGGTGTAACGTACCGAATTTGTCGCAGCCTCAAGCAGGCCGTAGCGCAGCCTTTCGGGGGAGATGTATATGCCCAGCCTGTTGCTGCCGCTTTCGGGGTCGTATATGTCGCGGGCGGTGAGTGTCACGTCGCTGCCGCCGCGCCTTACCGTTACCTCTATGCCGGCGTGATCCGCCTGCTGTATGTAATCCGTGCATTCCGCATAGTAGGTTATGCTTTTGCCGTCTATCTCGGTTATGATATCGCCCTCCTGTATGCCCGCGGCCTCCGCCGGGGTGTTCTCCCCGGTAAAGCCGGTTATCTTTGGCATATACTCGCCGTAGGTCATAAGTATGATCACGGCCAGCACCACTGCCAGAAGTATATTCATAAACGGGCCGGCCAGCACCACTATCATGCGCTTCCATACCGGCTGCGCATTGAAGCACTCGGGATCGGATACACCTTCATCCTCACCGTGAAAGGCACATAGGCCGCCTATGGGCAGCGCCCGGATCGCGAAGCGGGTACCGTTTTTCTCCTTGCTGCACACCACAGGGCCCATTCCTATGGCGAACTCGTCTATTCTGAAGCCAAGCTTTTTGCCCGCGTAAAAATGCCCAAGTTCGTGTACGAATACCAGCACCGTAAGCACCAGCAGCGCGCCAACAATTGACAACAGCGTCATTTATGCGTTTCCTTTCTCAAATGCAAGCCTTCTCGCCTGCCTGTCTGTTTTTATTATGTCCTCAATGGAGAGTATATTCCCCCTGTCCGCCCTGCTCATGGCGTATCCGACCACGTCGGCTATCTCGTCAAAGCGTATCTTGCCCCGTATAAACATATCCACCGCCGCCTCGTTTGCGCCGTTATACACTATGGGCAGATTTCTTCCTTCGCGCAGCGCCTCATACGCCATGGGTATCGCCGGAAACTTATCGGTATCAGGCGCATAAAAGCTTATTTTGCCTATGTCCTCAAGGCGAAGCCTTCCAAACTCGCCGGGAGTCCTCTCCGGGTACGTCAGCGCGTATTGTATTGCAAGCCGCATATCCGGCCTGGATAATTGCGCCATATTGCATCCATCCGTATATTCCACCATGGAATGCACTATGGACTCCGGGTGTACCAATACGCTTATTCTTTCCCCGGGTATGCCGAAAAGATAGCTGGCCTCCATTATTTCGAGGCCCTTGTTGAAAAAGGAGGCGGAATCTATGGTAATCTTTTGCCCCATTCTCCATGTGGGGTGATTCCCCGCCTGCTCCGGCGTAACGGCCTTGAGCTGTTCCTTTGTATATTCCCTGAAGGGACCGCCGGAGGCCGTAAGTATGAGCCTTTGTATTTCGCCGTGGTTTCCCGCCGCCATGCACTGGAATATGGCGCTCTGTTCGCTGTCCACCGGTATTATGGCACCGCCCTTTTTCAGCGCGGCATTTACCAGGTCATGAGCACAGACGATGCTTTCTTTGTTTGCAAGGGCAACGGTTTTGCCCGCTTCCAGCGCTGCAAGCAGCGGCTTCATTCCTGAAAAGCCGCTTATGCCGTTTACTATTATGTCGGCGCCCTCATAGGCCGCCGCTTCCAGCACCGCCTGTTCACCGCCGGCTATTTTTGCCTTTATTCCGCTTTGCCTGAGCTTATCCGCCGCAGCCTCGTCCGCCATGGCAATATAATCCGGGCGGAATTCCTCCGCCGCTTTAAGCATGGCGTCTGCATCTCTGCCCGCGCAAAGCACGGCCGCCCGGAATTTATCCGGATTAGCCCTGATAACGTCAAGGGTCTGCCTGCCTATGGAGCCTGTGCAGCCCAAAACAGCTATATTCTTCATTATTACATTCCTTTAGCCCAGCATACTGAGCCATACGTAACACAGCACCACCGGTGCGCACATGAGCACACTGTCCAGCCTGTCTATCACCCCGCCATGGCCGGGAAATATGTTGCCGTAATCCTTTGCCCCTGCCCAGCGTTTTATGACGGACGCAAACAGGTCGCCTATCTGCCCTACCCCGCCGCAGATAATACCCACGAGCAGCATGGGAAGTATAGGCAGGCGCAGCCCCCATATGAATTGCAGCAGGAAGCACGCGAAGCCGCCCAGCAGTCCGCCAAGAAAGCTTCCATAGCTTCCCTCAACCGTCTTATGAGGACTTATCTCGGGGCAAAGCTTTCGCTTGCCCATGGAGGAGCCTATGTAATAGGCCAGCATGTCGCCCATGAGCGGGCATATGAATACCAGCAGCAGGCCCACGTTTTTGGGCGATACGAGCCCGTCGGCGGGCATTATCAGCGCCAGCATCCCAAACAGCGACATGGGGTATATGAGCATGAACGCGGAGTATATGCTCTCCTCCGTGGTGCGCAGCTTGTTGAATACCCTCTCCGCCGCAATGAGCATCAGGCACAGCGCCCCGAGGAGCATTATGGCAGTAGCGGCGCTCATCCTCGCCGCCAGGGCCGCCGGAAATGAGGCTACGGGGAAGCACAGCGCCGCAAAGATGTATGCGGGCGCCGCGAATATATTCTTTTCCGTCTTTTTATAGATCATGTTTGACATCTCATATACCGCTATCACCGCCGCCACGGTAAATACCACGGTGCGGAATATGCTGCCGAGAGCCACTATGCCCACGAAAAGCAACCCCAGCAACACGCCTACTATTACTCTGGTTTTCCTGCCGCTATCCATTACGCCGCTTCTCCTTTTTGATGATTTATTCCGTCACCGCGCCGAACCTTCTGGTGCGCCGCTGGTATTCCCTTATGCAGTCCGCATATTTTTCGTCCGTAAGCTCGGGAAATGTCACGTCCGTGAACACCAGCTCGGCGTATGCCGCCTGAAGCAGCATGAAGTTGGATAACCGCTGCTCTCCCGCCGTACGGATTATCAGGTCAAGATCCGGCAGTCCTGCGGTATAAAGGGCATTCATAAGTTCAGCTTCGTCTACGGGCTTTCCGCGCTCAATAAGGGTATTGCAGGCGCGTACCACCTCTGCCCTGCTGCCGTAGTTCAATGCAATATTGAGCTTCAAGCCGGTATTGTTTCTGGTTTTGTACATGGCCTCGTCTGTCTCCTGGCCCATTTTTTCCGGAAATGCGGACATGTCGCCCATTATGCGTATGCAGACGTTGTTTTTATCCAGTTCGTCCAGTTCGCTTATAAAGTATTCCAGAAAAAGATCGAACAGCGCCCCTATCTCTTCCTTGGGCCGCTTCCAGTTTTCGGTGGAAAAGGCGTACAGCGACAGCACCTCAATACCTATATCCGATGAAAAACGTATAAGCCCCCGCAGCCGTTCCATTCCTGCCCGGTGGCCAAGCTTTCTCGGCAGGCCCCGCCGCGTGGCGTAACGGCCGTTGCCGTCCATTATTATGCCTATATGCCGTGGCAGTTCCGGCGCCAAGCCTACGCTTTGAGGCTGTATCTTTGCCATTGTGTAAAAATATCCTCCGATACAAAAGGGGATGCGGAACTAACCGCTATCCCCCATATTCGCAGTCTGTTTTGAACAGGGCCCATATGAGCTCAACCGCATTGCCATCAGTACGCTGCCTTATCACCCGTTTTTCGTTGCCGTTAAGTCCCTTGCGGCTGCGGGTCTCTACGCACCTCACGCTGTATCCTTCGGCTTCCAGCAGCTCTCTCGCCCTTCCAAGCTCGTATCCAAGTACGGATATCAAACCGTCATTATCTCCTTTTCCTTATCAGCAATGACCTTGTCAATGTTCTTTATGAACTCATCGGTAGCCTTCTGGGCCTGCTCTTCCTGGCGCTTCTGGTCGTCCTCAGTTATATCGCCGTCCTTCTTGGCCTTCTTAATGGTATCGATGGCGTCGCGGCGGATAGAACGTATAGCTACCTTAGACTCCTCGCCCTTCTTGCGCACCAGCTTTACAAGCTCCTTTCGGCGCTCCTCGGTGAGCTCGGGGAATACGAGACGTATGAGGCGGCCGTCGTTGCTGGGGTTAATGCCCAGGTCGGACTTCTGTATAGCCTTCTCTATTTCCTTTATCATAGTGGCGTCATAGGGGGAGATGACCAGCAGCCTCGCTTCGGGGGAGGATATATTGCCCAGCTGGTTTATCGGCACCTGAGAGCCGTAATAGTCAACCATTATGCGGTCAAGGGCCTGGGGGTTCGCACGCCCGGCCTTGAGCTACGGTTTTGGTCATTTTTTCTTTTGCGGTTGTGACAGCGTCCATATTTGAACCTCCTGAAAGTTTATCTTATAAAAAGCTCAGCTATATTTTACAGGAAATGCCTGTTTCGCACAATCCCCAATTAGAGATTGTTCACAGTATCGCCCGCTTTATACCTTACTTCACGTTGTCTATCAGCGTACCTATGCTCTCGCCCTGAACGGCTTTTACCACGTTGTCCGGGTCCGCCATGGCGAAGGCAAGTATAGGTATGTTCTGCTCCTTGCAGAGGGTTATGGCAGTAAGGTCTGTAGCCTTTAGTTCACTTTCGATGACCTCGTCGTAGGTGAGGTGCGAATACCTTACGGCGTTCGGGTTCTTTTTGGGGTCGTCGGAATAGATTGCGTCTACATTCTTTGCAAGGAGCATTGCGTCCGCGCCTATCTCGGCGGCCTTGAGGGCAGCTGCGGTATCGGTAGAGAAGAAGGGCAGACCGCTGCCGCCTGCAAATATGACTACCTTACCTGCATCAAGGGCGGCATGTGCAGCCCGGGAGGAATAGCTATCCGCTATTCTTGGCATATCTATTGAGGACATCACCACGGCAGGGATCCCCAGCTTCAACAGGCAGTCCTGAACGGCAAGAGAGTTTATGACGGTCGCCAGCATACCCATCTGATCCGCCCTGTTGCGGTCCATATCGCCGGAGCTGCGGCCACGCCATATATTGCCGCCGCCTATGGTTATGCCTATCTCTGCTCCAAGCTCGTGAAGCCGCGCCACCTGTCTCGCTATAGCCTCCGCCTTGTCAAAATCCACAGCCTGTGCGCCGCCCATGGCTTCGCCGGAAAGCTTAAGCGATATTCTCTTGTATTTCAGCATTTTTCTGCTCCTTAAAACTATTATTACGGTCTGGACCGATTTTCACCAGATACATTATATAACAAAAAAGGAACACCGGAAAGGTGTTCCTTTTAAAATCATATCTTACTTCTTCATCTGGCCCATAACTTCCTCAGCGAAGTTATCCTGGCGCTTCTGGAGACCTTCACCCATCTCAAAGCGGACGAACGCTACCAGCTCCACATCGCCGTGCTCCTTGAGCATCTGCTCAATGCTCTGATCAGGATTCTTTACGAAGGGCTGCTCAAGCAGGCAAACCTCCTTGTAGTACTTGGCGATACGGCCTTCCACCATCTTCTCGATGATGTTTGCGGGCTTGGGCTTGGGGTCGTTCAGAGCCTGGGCGCGCAGTATCTCGCGCTCCTTGTCCAGATCGGCAGGATCCACCTCGTCGCGATGGAGCACGCCGGGCTTCGCGGCGGCGATGTGCATCGCTACATCATGTACGGCGGGCCTGGCCTTCTCGGCATCCGCTGTCTTGGCGGCTACGATAACGCCGATCTTGCCGCCCAGATGGATATAGGTATCCACCAGCTGACCCTCCATGCGGGCAAAGCGGCGAATGGTTATCTTTTCGCCTATCTTGGCAACTGCGCGGTTGACCATCTCGGCAACGGTGCCGTCGCCGCAGTCCAGAGCCATCAGCTCGTCTACATCGGCGGGGTTCTTTTCAACTACCAGCTTGGCAACGCTGTTTACCAGAGCCTTGAAGTCGTCGGTCTTGGCGACGAAGTCGGTCTCGCAGTTGACCTCTACGATAGCGCCGACCTTGTGGTCATCGGTAACATAGCTGCTTACAATACCCTCGGCAGCTATACGGGCAGCCTTCTTTGCGGAAGCGGCAAGGCTCTTCTCGCGAAGATAATCCATTGCCTTGTCCATATCGCCTTCGCAGGCGGTGAGGGCCTTCTTGCAATCCATCATGCCGGCGCCGCTCATTTCGCGCAGAGCCATTACGTCTTTAGCGGTAAACATATATGCTTGACCTCCTGTTAAAAGTATCGTTTAAGATTAAAAATCGTCGCCAGCGGCCTCTTCTTCGGCTGCTGCGTCTATCATCTGCTCACCCTGACGGCCTTCCAGTACGGCGTCAGCCATCTTGGAGGCGATGAGTTTGACCGCGCGGATAGCGTCGTCGTTGCCGGGGATAGCGTAATCCACCTCATCGGGGTCGCAGTTGGTATCAACGATAGCCACTACGGGGATACCCAGAGCGCGGGCTTCCATGACGGCGATGTGCTCCTTGCGCGGGTCAACTACGAACATGGCACCGGGGAGCTTCTTCATATCCTTTATGCCGGAAAGGTTCTTTTCCAGCTTTTCCTGCTCGGCCTTGAGCTTGATGACTTCCTTCTTGGGGAGATACGCAAAGTCGCCGTCCGCTTCCATCTTCTCGATCTTGCGGAGCTTTGCTATACGGGTCTGGATAGTCTTGAAGTTGGTGAGCATGCCGCCCAGCCAGCGCTGGTTTACATAGAACATCTCGCAGCGCTTAGCTTCCTGCTCAATGGATTCCTGAGCCTGCTTCTTGGTTCCGACAAACAGAATGCTGTCGCCCGCCTCAGCAACGCTGCGGACAAAATTATAGGCTTCCTCAGCCTTCTTAACGGTCTTCTGAAGGTCGATGATGTAGATGCCGTTGCGCTCGGTGAAGATGTATTCCTTCATCTTGGGGTTCCAACGGCGGGTCTGATGACCAAAGTGTACGCCTGCTTCAAGAAGCTGCTTCATGGAAATAACTGACATTTTATGATCCTCCTCGTTATTTATTCCTCCCCGGACTTCTTCCCATGCGGGCAACCCATGTCACAGGCACGAACCGCCGGTCCATCCGGGTGTGTGATATATGCGTTCCATTCGCATATCCATACGAGTATGAGTATACCATGAAGTCCGCTTTATATGCAACAATAAAAATAAAAAAACCGCAGCTTTATCTACATCGTCAACTGATATGAACCATTAAGATTCAAAGCAACTACCGAGCACGG
>ENA-UOOD01004348-UOOD01004348.1-human-gut-metagenome-genome-assembly--contig:-CS67-NODE-4348-length-11086-cov-5.143595_pt1 | contig 11086 bp, 9 predicted proteins | sample MGYA00242464_ERZ724011 | MGnify/ENA metagenome assembly ERZ724011 | reverse complement strand
GAGTTAAAAAAAAAAAGTACCCTGTATGTTGACAAAAAAAAGGAATTATATAATCAATATACCGATGAACATACGCCGAAAAAAAGTTGGATGTGGAATACCTGCAAGGCTTTTTTGGTAGGAGGAGCCATCTGTACTTTGGGGCAGTGCTTTACGAATTGGTTTAAGCATATGGGATATGGACAGGAAGCGGCATCTATGTACACGACTTTGTGTCTGATCTTGTTGAGTGTTATCTTTACAGGGTTGAACCTTTATCAGAAACTGGCAAACTGGGCGGGGGCAGGAACTATTGTACCAATCACAGGATTTGCAAACTCTGTGGCGGCACCGGCCATTGAATTTCAAAATGAAGGAATGGTAATGGGAGTGGGGGCCAAAATCTTTACTATCGCAGGCCCGGTAATCTTGTACGGAATTTTCACCAGCTGGGTGCTAGGGGTGTGCTACTGGGTGTGGAGTGTGATGTGAGACTGAAGAAAGTCCAGTCATTCCGAGACGGGTAACGCGTTTGTGTTAAAGTCTCGGAATGGGCTGGACTTTTTCTTTGGATGGAGGAAGGGAGCCGCGGATAGATAAAAATAAATAAAAACATTAAATATTACAAAAATGTTAAAAAGTAAAATTAAACGATAAATAATAATCAATACAATCGACAAAATATAATAAAATATTCTTGCGTATGTATTAGAGGTATGTTACACTGAAGTTATTACAAATAGGGGCTACGGGAGGGAGCGTGATGTATGGATATAGTAGCGGTAAAATATATTTTATATAGGGAGAGAAAACTATGAGAAGAAACAAATTATTGGTAACGGTAACTTCTCTGGCACTGGCAGCGGGATGTGTGCCGGTAACAGCTGGGGCAGCAGAGCAAAAAGGGATGCAGAATTACATAGTCAGTACGGCAGCGGTGGAAAAACTTGAGAAAACATATGTGACGACGGATACCATAAGCGGACAGGGTGAGGATCTGGCGCAGAAGCACGACCTGGCAATGGTGGCACTGACAGCGGACCAGAAAGAAACACTAAAGAAGGATGCAAAAGTAAATTATGTGGAACCGGATGTGATGGTGACGGCGTGTGGATATTACGGCGCCCATGACAAGAAGGTAAAGAAGTACAAAAAGAACACACAAAAACAGGAGTGGAACATGCAGATGATCCACGGAGAAAAAGGGAAGAAATCAGTCAAAAAGAAGATAAAAGTGGCTGTTTTGGACTCGGGTGTGGACGATGGCAATGACCTGGATCTGGCGTATTCGGCAACGCTGGTACCGGGAGAGGAAGAGATGTCTCCTTTGTTTATGGACGGAAGCGGCCATGGAAATGGCGTGGCAGGTCTCATCGCGGCAAAGGATAACAAAGAAGGAATCACCGGAGTGAACCCCAATGCGGAGATTTATTCAATCCGTGTTCTGGATGATGACAACCGGGCACCGTTAAGCCGGATCATCGAGGGAATCTATATGGCCATAGACCAAAAAGTAAATATCATCAACATGAGTTTTGGAGTGAGCCAGTATTCCGAAGCACTGCATCAGGCGGTAAAGGCGGCAGACCGGGCAGGGATTCTGATGGTGGCTGCGGCAGGAAACACAGGAAGCAAGGGGGTCCAGTACCCGGCAGCCTTTGAAGAGGTCATGGCAGTAGGCTCGGTGGATAAGCAAGGCGTCACAGCTGATACCAGTGCCAGAGGAGAGGAATTGGAAATCGTGGCACCGGGAGAACTGGTAAGGACCACCGGACAGTTAGGTGATGAACTGGTGGCATCCGGAACCAGTCTGGCGGCACCACAGGTGGTAGGAGCGGCCGCCCTTTTGTGGCAGAAAGATCCAGACGCCAGTGCAGATACGATCCGCTATGTATTGAACGCCAGCGCAAACCTTTACGGCGCAAAAGAACAGTATGGCAACGGTCTGCTGGATGTGGAATATGCAAAAAGCCATTACGAAGATATGAAGCAGGCAGGAAGCATAGAAAGCATAGACCAGAAAGTAGACGAAGCAGATACCGGGCTGTTTGAGGCCAAGACAGAGGAAAACCAGAAACCGGTCGTGGCGTTTGAAGAGACGGGATGTGCTGAAGGAAGTTGGAAACCGGATGATCATGAAAGATTGATTCCGTCTAATTATTCCAATGTAAAATTCGGAGCCCGGTTAAATGATAAGAAAAAATATATAGAAAATGGCAAATATGTGTTTTATGGCATGAGGCTGCATCCATGGCTCCATGGGTATTATCAAAAAAGCGAAGATGGCCCGATTGAAATGACTAATTATGTCAGTAATTATATCTATTTGACTAAAGTAGCGAACAATCAGAAGTATACGTTGGATATTAAGTTGCCAAATGGATTGACAGCCCAGGCCAAAAAGCAAATCGACAGTGAAATGGCCTATGTGAATCTGGCAGTAAAGGAAGCGAGAGACGGCTCGCCGGGAGTGCGCCGTGCGATCATGTGGGGCATGGCAATTCATTCGCTGACAGATACATTTTCCCATAGTGTATTTATCAAAGGAAGTGATGGGCGGTATCACCATATGGTTCATGATCAGGATAAAGCATATAATAAAGATGTTTATTTTACAGGAGTGCATGATACAGGAAAAATAGAAGAAAGGTGGGAATGTGCTAAAAAGGCCGTACAGGCGGCAATGGCCCAGTATAACAATCCAACCCATCCGTGTGGAACATATAAGGAATTCAATTCCATATTGGAGGCTACAACATTTAAACTGGGGAATATATCTACCTATATACAGGATGTAACTAAGAACTCAGGAATAACAGCGAAATATATGTATGTTAACTATTGTCTTTGATCAGAATGGGGGAATCAGAATGAAAAAGATAGTATTTATGTTATGTATGAGTCTGGCAGTAATCATGTGTGCCAGTCCGTGTATGGCAAAGCAAAAGAAGGTAACCTACAAGTATAAAGCGTCGAATAAGACATTGACGATTTCAGGTAAATATTTGAAAGGTAAATTGCCGGAAGGAATGATGGGAGCATATGACGAAACAATAAGATATGATTATAAATGGAGTTCCCTAAGTGGAAAAGTTAAAAAGGTAGTATTGAAAAAGGTGTGGAACGGATAGGTCATAATGCATTTGGAGATTTTAGAAAATTAAAGTCTGTGAAGTTTCCTAAGACGCTGAAGCAAATCGATGCCTATGCCTTTTGTGACACACAGATCCGTAATCTGCAATTGCCGGACAATGTAAGAGCAATCGGGGAGGAGGCATTTTGTACAGAGGAAATAAGTGGTAATATGAAGACCATTAAATTGTCGGCGAAACTAAAAACGATTGGGAAATGGGCGTTTAGTGGACAGAAATTTACAGAATTGACGATTCCGTCGAATGTAGAAAAGATTGGCTCTCATGCTTTTTCAGGATGTCAGTCGTTAAACAAGATAGTGATAAAGTCGAAGAAACTGAAAAAAATAGGTCCGCTGGCTTTTGGGGATATTGCGCATAATGCGGTATTTTATGTTCCTAAAGAGAAAGAGGAGGAATATCGTGAGATGTTACTTGGACGGGTTGTGTCAACATCATATACACCGCAGATCATAGCCCAGTAAGGAAGAGCCATTATGTGCGAAATGCATAATTAAAAATCGGTTCCGATGATCTGCCGTTTGACAAATGTGAGGGGCGATAGATTTTATAGGGGGGGAGCAGAAAGTATGATCAACTTTTTTTATACAAAGAATAGGGGAATCAGAATGAAAAAGATAGTATTTATGCTGTGCATGAGTCTGGCAGTAACTATGTGTGCCAGTCCATGTAAGGCAAAGCAAGAGAAGGTAACCTACAAGTATAAAGCGTCGAATAAGACATTGACGATTTCGGGTAAATATTTGAAAGGAAAGTTGCCGGAAGGAATGATGGGAGCATATGACGAAACAATAAGATATGATTATAAATGGAGTTCCCTAAGTGGAAAAGTTAAAAAGGTAGTATTGAAAAAGGTGTGGAACGGATAGGTCATAATGCATTTGGAGATTTTAGAAAATTAAAGTCTGTGAAGTTTCCTAAGACGCTGAAGCAAATCGATGCCTATGCCTTTTGTGACACACAGATCCGTAATCTGCAATTGCCGGACAATGTAAGAGCAATCGGGGAGGAGGCATTTTGTACAGAGGAAATAAGTGGTAATATGAAGACCATTAAATTGTCGGCGAAACTAAAAACGATTGGGAAATGGGCGTTTAGTGGACAGAAATTTACAGAATTGACGATTCCGTCGAATGTAGAAAAGATTGGCTCTCATGCTTTTTCAGGATGTCAGTCGTTAAACAAGATAGTGATAAAGTCGAAGAAACTGAAAAAAATAGGTCCGCTGGCCTTTGAAACAATTGGACACAATGCGGTAATTTATGTGCCGCAAGAGAAAGAACAGGAATATCGTGAGATGCTTAGATCAGCAGCACCGGCAGTACAAATCATAGCGCAGTAGGGGCAACACATAATACTTATGGGACCAACTTTAACTCCTTCCTACCGGGCATTTTCTGATCGAGAAAAGTCTGCATTTCATCCTCTGTATAAGGCAGGTACCAGTAGTCATCCTGGTCATAGCTGCTGTCGTCCAGAAAATAATAAGAAGTACCATTGCTATAACGGCTGCCAACATATATCTCAGGTTTGACATACTGGCTCAGTGCCACATCCTGGTTCAAAAAGTCGAATATTTTTGCTTCATTGAAGAAGAAAAAGTGACCATAGACAATGCGCTCTTCGTCGCTTCCCTTTTCACCCAGACGGGTTTCCTTGGATGGAATGGCAAACAGCATATGGCTTTTGCCGCAGGTATAGATTTTGGAAAGACTGATAACAGGGGCACCCTTTGTTACCAGTTTTTTCAAAGCATAGTTATAATAAGTAAAAGAGTCATTATGGTACAGTTCTTTGATGCCGTCACCATTAAAATCGGCGTAGAGGCATTGGTCTTTTCCCTTCAGGCGTGCCTTGTAGGCTTTCAGTTTCTTGGTGGCGGTTTTGTTCACGCTTTTTTTTGAAAGTACTTTTACAGAAAAAACAGTGGTCTTTTTGCCGGTTCGAAGGGTGATTTTGCCCTTGCCGGCTTTTTTCCCTTTTACAAGAATGGGATAGGTGGTCCGGTCGGCTTTGACAGAAACTTTGCTGTAGGAAGTTTTCTGATTTTTGGAAATGCTGATATATTTTTTGCCCTGGATTTTACAGGATGACTTGGCAGTGCCGAATGGCAGTGCGCGGGTACCACCCTGCATGACCACAAAAGATTTGTGTACCGTTTTGGCGTCAGATGAAAAACCGGTAAAAGCACCAGCAGCCAGAATACAGAATAAAACAAGTACTAAATTATATATTTTCTTCATGAAAAATCCCTCCGTATATAATAAATATGTGGTACTCTCTCGCCTTAGCTCGGCGGCAGATTTTTAGATTCAGTATAGACGAAACGCTGGATTATTTCAAGATATTATACCCCAAATCGGTGCCAGTATTTTCGTATTCCAGTAATGCAGGAGAACTCTTTGTGGGGAGTGGGTTTTAAGTGCGTCGGTATGAGATGCCTGTATATGCGTCAGCATAGGCATCCATACCGCTACGCACTTAACTAGCGAAAGCACCCACGGAACACAAAGAGTTCTCCTGCATTACGGAAACGGCAAACCTGCCCCGATTTCATGGTAGAATCACAAAGCAAATTCAATTTGACAGAGGATTCTCTCATTGACTATAATGTTCTTAGTATTACGACAGAAGGGGCCTTATCATGACACAGAATTTTTCAGATCAGCAGTTAAAATACTGGATCGAGAACGACGATCCCTGGCTTTTGAACGAGGCACAGAAACTGCGGCGGCAGTGGTACGGAGACCAGGTTTATGTCAGGGGCCTGATCGAGTTTAGCAATTATTGTAAAAATGACTGTTATTACTGCGGTATCCGGTGCGGCAATAACATGGCCAGGCGGTACCGCCTGACGCCACAGCAGATTTTTGACTGCTGCCGGGAAGGATATGAACTGGGATTTCGTACTTTTGTACTGCAAAGTGGTGAGGATCCTTTTTATGACGACGACACTTTGTGCCGGATCGTGTCGGGGATCAAGGAGCGGCACCTGGACTGCGCAGTGACCTTGTCTGTAGGGGAAAAGGAACGGAAAAGTTATCAGGCATTTTTTGATGCCGGGGCAGACCGGTATCTGCTGCGGGAAGAGACGGCGGATGACACTCATTACAGAAAACTGCATCCGGAGACAATGAGTCTGGAGGCAAGGAAACAGTGCTTGTACAACTTAAAAGAAATCGGATATCAGGTAGGAGCCGGATTTATGGTGGATTCGCCGGGACAGACCACGGAAAATCTCATCAAAGACATCCGCTTTCTGCAGGAACTGGAGCCGGATATGATTGGGATCGGCCCCTTTGTTACCCACAAAGAGACGCCTTTTTCCGGGGAGCCTTCAGGGGATTTGAAAAAGACACTGCGGCTTGTATCTATTTTGCGGCTTGTATTTCCGGATGCCCTGATTCCGGCTACCACAGCCCTTGGTACCATTGATCCCACAGGACGGGAGCAGGGACTGCTGGCAGGAGCCAATGTGCTGATGCCCAATCTTTCCCCGGTGGCCGTACGGGAAAAATATGAATTATATGACAACAAGATCTGCACCGGCGAAGAGGCAGCACAGTGCAGAGGCTGTCTGGAGCGTCGTGTGGAAAGTGTAGGATTTCATATTGTGACCCACCGGGGCGACAGAAGAAAGATTCCATTTGAGACAGAACAACAGGAGAAGTAAATGTATAAAAGTATATTGGGACGCCCACTGGCAGAAAAGATAACCAGAGGGGCGTATATTGATGATTTTAATATAGGGCAGCTTATAAGCAGGGCCCAGTCTTTGTACGGCGGTGAGGACATTCGTGCCTTGTATCTGGATGTTCCGACGGACAAAGAGACCATTGCTTATCGCAGACAGGTTACGGAGGATCTGCGGGATCCGGCCATGTACCGGGGCCTGTGGCAGTACGCCAAAGAGATGAAAAAAGCCACCGGATACGAAAAAGAATGTGAATTTTGCAGTGATGATCTGCAGCGGCAGAAATACCATCTGGATGCTATGTGGCATTTTGCCAAAGCGGTAGAAAAACTGTTATCCGTGCTGGAAAGTCACTCCCACACACCGGCTATGGAAGAATTAACAGAATATATAAAACAGTATCAGCAGTCAGAGTCTTACAGACAGTGGTGGCCGCTGGCGCAGACGCTGCATCAGGTGCTGGACGAGGAAGAGGTAGTATTTACCGTTTCCAGAAACCGGCTGGTGCTGGCAGAAGAACAGGAAAAAAATTCTCTGGAAGACCGGTTTTATCAGGCCTTTTCCATCGAAAAAAAGGGGGATGCACCGGTAAACAGGAGGCGCCGGGAAGTAATGACTTTACTGGAACAGCAGCTGGCCAGAAAGCGGGTGGCTGCCACCAAATCCGGTAAACATCTGAAACAGCTGGAGAAATGGGACATGGATCCGGTACTGTGTCGTCTGGCGAAAGAGGCTGCTCTTTACTTGTCTTATGAAAAGGTAGTGGAGCAGATACAGGAACAGGGGTATACATTCTGCGTGCCGGAAGAAGGAGAACATCTGGAAGTACAGGATGGATTTGACCTGGGCATGGTTTTGATGGAACGGGAAAAGAAGGTTGTAACCAATTCTCTGAAAATGCAGGAAGGAGAACGATTCTTAGTAGTAACAGGTGCCAACGGCGGTGGAAAAACTACCTTTGCCAGAATGTTGGGGCAGGTGGTGTATCTGTCGCAGATGGGGTTGATGGTGCCGGCGGCCCGGGCTGTGGTGCCTTATTACAGCGGTATTTTTTCCCATTTTTCCAGAGAAGAAAGCCGGGAGAGCGGCCGGGGCAAATTAAAAGAAGAACTGGAACGGCTGGCACCGGAGATGGGGCTTTCCGAGAAGGGAAGATTTGTGGTGCTGAATGAACTTTTTACCACGGCGGCATCCTATGATGCAGAGATCATGGGTGACCGGGTGCTGGATCATTTTATGGACAGACAGTGTGACGGGGTGTATGTGACCCACATAAGAAATCTTGCCAAGGAGCGGTCCGGCCTGGTAAGCCTGGTGGCGAAGCTGGCGGGGGACCACAGGACCAGAACGTTTGAGATTGTGCGAAAACCGGCGGATCAGGGAGAGTATGAGGATTCGCTGATCACGAAGTACGGTATGATATACGAGAAAATGCGGGAGGTGATAGAAGATGATACAGTTTTATGAACCGTCGCACACCGCATATTATGATAGAAAGGCCATAGAACAGGATCTGAATCTTGTGACCATCGTCCGGGGAATGGCATTAAGGGAATACGAGGACGAGCCCCACATTCTGGAGGAACTGCTGCACCCCTTACAGGAAAAAGAACAGATACGCCAGAGGCAGCAGGTAGTGAAGGCCTGCTGTGAGCATCCGGAATTTATAAAGGAGTGCCACCGGCACATTGTGAAGGCTGCCGGGAAGTTAGAGGGAGAGATGGACTCTATCCTGGACAGCCGGGGAAAGAACCATCTGAATGAGACGCTGATCTCCACTCATCTGGAGGCACTGCGGACGGTGGTGTATGCTACTGCGGCACTGCAGCAGATCTGTGAAAGGGAAAAAGACAAACTGCAGGGAACCGGCCTGGACACTTTTGTGGAGGCATGGTTTACAGAACTGCCGCCGGAGCAGGTGAAGGAACAGATTGAACTGGTGGAAAATCTGGATGGATTTAAGAGAAAGGGCGAGATCACCCTGCGGGGACACATGGCAGAAGGTCTGCTTTTAAAAGACATGGAAGTGACGGATGCCAGAGAAAAGGTGCAAAAGGGCAGCAGAAAGTGGCTGTCCCGGGACAAAGGCAGCATGATCCTGGATGAAAGAATGTTTGAGAGTGCGGTGGAGTTTATCGATTCCGTGCTGGTAGAAATTTTGGAAGGATGCGTTCCTTATCTGAAAAAATGGCAGGAAAACTTCCGGCTGTTGCGCCGACAGGCTGCTTTTTTATACGGGTGCAGCAAACTGTACCGGCATGGACAGGAACTAAACTTCTTATTTTCCTTTCCGGAACAGGAAAAAGCAGAGATACTGGGATTGTATGATCTGTCGCTGGCGTTGCAGACCCACAAAAATCCGGTGTCCAATTCGCTGAAGATGGAGGGGTACGACGCCCTGGTCATTACCGGAGCCAACCAGGGAGGAAAATCTACTTTCCTGCGGAGCATGGGAATCGCCCAGGTGCTCTGTCAGGCGGGAATGTATGTGCCGGCGGGGCAGTATCCCCTTCAGGTGTATCAGGGGATTTTTACCCATTTTACCAGAAGAGAGGACGCCAGCATGACCATGGGCAAGTTTGAGGAAGAACTGGTGCGTATGCAGGAGATTCTCCGGCACGCTAAAAGTGGAAGCCTTATCCTGCTGAATGAAACATTTGCTACTACAACCGAGATCGCTGCCTATCAGATTGCCATGGATCTCATGCAGGCGTGTCTGGATACAACGGTGGTAGTGTGGACGGTAACCCATATTACCTCTTTTGCCAGAGATTTGTATAAAAAGCAACCGGAGAGAGTGCTGTTTTTATCGGCAGGAAGAGAAGCCAATCAGGAACAGCGTTACACCATGGTGCCAAAAGAACCGGAAAACACCAGTTATGGACTGGAATTATATGACGAGATTATTGCGAAGAGGAAGGAATACCCATGTTAAAGATTGAGAATTTTACGAAAAAATACGGAGACAAAACAGCGGTAAGCCAGTTGGATCTTACCATTGGAAAAGGGGAGATATACGGCTTTATCGGACACAATGGTGCCGGCAAAACCACTACCATCAAAGCAGTGGCCGGGATACTTGGCTTTGAGGAAGGACAGATCTATATTGATGGGGTATCGGTAAAAGAAAATCCCATTACCTGCAAGAAAAAGATGGCTTATATCCCGGATAATCCGGATCTCTATGAGTTTATGACAGGGATACAGTATTTGAATTTCATTGCAGACATCTACGGTGTCTCTTCGGAAGTGCGTCAGGAACGGATCAACCGGTATGCAGAAAAATTTGAGATGAAGAAGAATCTGGCTATGGGAATTTCATCGTATTCTCACGGAATGAAGCAGAAACTGGCACTGATCTCTGCCTGGATCCATGAACCAAGTCTGATTATCATGGATGAGCCATTTGTAGGGCTGGATCCCAAGGCCTCCCATCTTCTGAAAGAGATGATGCACGAATTCTGTCAGGAAGGGGGCTCCATCTTTTTCTCCACTCATGTACTGGAAGTGGCAGAAAAACTCTGTGACAAAGTAGCCATTATCAAAGGCGGCAGACTGATTCGCTCCGGCACCATGGAAGAGGTAAAAGGAGATGCTTCTCTAGAAAAGGTATTCCTGGAAATGGAGGGTGAATCATGTTAAAAGCCCTGATGAAAAAGCAGCTGATGGAGTTAAACCAGAGCCTGTTTGTCAATATGAAATCCGGCGAGAGAAAACCCAGGGCCAAAGTGATCCTGTCCATCACCATGTTTGCGGTGCTGATGATCGTAATCATAGGAGGAATCTTCTGGCAGATGGCAGAAAGCATGAGTCCGCTGATAAAGGCAGGTGCCGGCTGGCTGTATATGCTGATCATGGCGGCGGTGTCAGTGGCGCTGGGCACCTTTGGAAGTGTGTTCAATACCTATGCCAGCCTGTACAAGGCAAAGGATAATGATCTGTTACTGTCAATGCCGGTACCGGCGGGATATCTTTTGCTTGTCCGTCTGACCGGAGTTTATTTTATGAGTGTCCTGTATAGCATGGTGGTGTATATTCCGGGGCTGATCGTGTATTTTTCTACGGCACAGAGGACACCGTCTGTGATCATCTGTGGAGTTTTGTTTGGTATTTTGCTGACCCTCATTGTACTTATTTTATCCTGTCTGCTGGGATGGGGTGTGGCCAGGATCAGCAGCAAGCTGAAAAATAAGAGTGCCGTTATGGTCGTCGCCTCCCTGGCGTATCTGGGATTGTATTATTTTATATATTTCAAGGCCAG
>ENA-UOOD01004340-UOOD01004340.1-human-gut-metagenome-genome-assembly--contig:-CS67-NODE-4340-length-11102-cov-4.062551_pt1 | contig 11102 bp, 9 predicted proteins | sample MGYA00242464_ERZ724011 | MGnify/ENA metagenome assembly ERZ724011 | reverse complement strand
CTGCTTCTGTCCGCAGACGCGGCCCAGGAGCGTTGTCAGCACGATCAGGCAGATCAGGCCAAAAAACACCGTTCCCATCCCCATCAAACAGACAAATAAGATGGAATAGTCCATAGATTCCCTCCTCTACTCGAAATCTCAATCATTTTTGACCAGAAGGTCCATCACACGGCTCACATCCTCCGCCTGTTCCAAAGAGAGGATTGCCTCCATGGAGGCCTCCACCTGCTTTTCAGGCAGGAGCCGTCCAGCGCAGGCGCGGTATTTGGCCTGCAGTTCCTCCATGGTCAGCGGGTCGTGGAGCGGGTGGCCCTTGGAATAGCGGACACTGTTTTCATATCGGGTTCCGTCCTTCATCACAATGGTGATGACCTGCTGCGCGGCCGCGCTTTCGGCGGGGGTATCCACGATCCTGCGCATCATCTCCACACTGTCGGCACGGCAGATGCGGTCATCGGCATACTGGGCCAGAGTCAGCTCTCCGTCCAGCAGGGCCAGAGCGATGCCGTAGCTGAGGCTGTACCGGGCTTCCAGATCCGTCTTGGGCTCCAAATAGCGGTAAGTGGGCTTGTCCATCTGCAGATCCACATAGATTTTGTCTACATCCTCCGCCCGGATGTTGTGCTGCGCCTTCAGCTCCAGGGTGGCCTGAAGTACCTTGTGGTGTGCCCAGCAGTTGGGATAGGGCTTGATGGTGATGCCGGGGTCCAGCAGGCCCAGCCGCTGGCCAAGGTCCTTTGTCAGCACGGAAATATCATATTCACCCGGGCCGCAGAGTGCGTCCATCAGGCCGAACCGGCCCTCCAGGGGCTGTGGGTCGGCGGTGAATCCCTCCCTGGCCAGGTGCGCCGCCACGATACCGTTGCGGCTGGCGTTTCCGGCGTGCAGGCCCATGCCCATGTTGCCGATGTTCTGGCTGAGACCGCCGCTCAGAGAGGCGGCGATGCCCATAGCCCGCTGGGTGGCCTCTAGGTCCAGGCCCAGCAGCTTGGCGGTCTGCACCGCGCCGGATACAGAGCCGAAGAAGCCGGTGGGGTGCCAGCCGCGCTTGCGCATCTCCCAAGCCTCCGCAGTCACCGCATTGAGGCGCTGGAATACCTCATAGCCCATGACCTGCGCCGTCAGGATCTCTTTTCCGGAGAAGTGATATTTCTCCGCTAGGGCCAGTAGCCCTGGCACCACCGTGACAGAGGGATGGGAGGGGCCGGAATCGTCAAAGCAGATGGTATGTGCCAGAATTCCGTTGGCAAAGGCGGCATTCTCCACGGTCAGACGGTCCCCTTGACCCACTGTGCGGCAGTCGCCCGAGGAACCAATTCCTCGGAAGTAGCGCCGGACGATCTGACTCCGGGGCTCGGCAGCTTCTGCCAGCGCAGCGCCCACGCAGTCCAGCATATGCTTCTTCGCCAGCGTCACCGCCTGCTCCGGCAGGTCCTCAAAGCGCATTTCCAGCGCAAAGCCGGCAAGTTCCTTTGTATATTCCCGCATATCGTCTCTCCTTTTCGTTACTTGTTTTCGTAACAGTGCTTCAAATATTCCAGAGGCGCGTTGTCGTAGACATGGTCCTTTGCCGCCAGCACGGTCACCGGCGCGTCGGAATGCTTGATGAACAGCGAGTCATGTCCCACGCAGAGTCCCAGAACGATATTGAGCTGGGTTTTTTCCCGGTTCAGGAATTCTGCCTGGGCGATGGGGTTGCACATGGCATTGCAGCTGCCGGCGGCGCCCAGGATTTCCTGGCGGGACTCATGCCCCACTTTGCAGATGATGCTAGAGACCCGGAACCCATCTTTTCTCAGGATACTGTCCACCTGGGTGGCCTCGTCCTTCAGCGTGATGCAGAAGGCTAGGCCCAGGTGCTGAAAGCCGCAGAGCTTTGCAAAGCGCACGGTCTTCAGCAGCCGGCATTCGCTGTGGTCCGGAGATGTCGCGGCAGACTGCCGTGCTATCAAAAGGTCCTCCGGGTTCTGATACTCCTTCAGCACCTCCGGCAGCATGGGGTCAAGGGAGGGGCAGCACTTGGGATAGCTGCCCTCATGTCCAAACGGCTTCCCGCAGTTTTTGACGGTGCAGGATGCACAAAACAGCATAGAATCACACTCCTACAATATAATTACGGTTGAAGGCACGGTAGCCAGCCGTGTCTTTTTCCATCTCAAAGCCGAAGCTGTTAGAATGGGAGAGAAAATGGCCTGACAGTAATCACCTGGGACAACACGCCCGTAAAGGAGTCCGTCAGCCGCCTCTCTCATTCGCAGCATTCGATTTACGCAGGTGGAGCCACCTTGTGCGCTCGTGTCACCCAGGAGATTGAACAGGCAATGAGGAAAGGGCGGGAAGCCATATCCAATCACAAGGAGGAACTAAATGAACGCAGTAGGGATCGATGTTTCCAAAGGGAAAAGCATGGTGGCTGCCCTGCGGCCAATGGGTGAAGTGGCATTGCTGCCACAGGAATTTCTCCATACCGAAGTCGGTCTGGAGCAGATGGCTTACACCATCATCGCATTGGGAGAAGATACCCGCGTTGTCATGGAGGCCACCGGGCGTTACCATGAACCGGTAGCCGCTGCACTGCATGAGTACGGCATCTATGTCTGTGTCCTGAATCCGCTGTTCATCAAGCAGAGCGGAGGCGGTTCTATCCGCAAGGTCAAGACTGACAAAGCAGATGCCATGAAGATCGCCAAGTACGGCCTTGACAACTGGGTGGATCTGCGGGAATATACTCCCATGGATACTGTAAGGCAACAACTGAAACTGTGCAGCCGCCAGTACGACCTCTACATGAAAACGGTGGTGTCGCTGCAAAACAATCTCATTTCTCTTACCGACAAGACATTTCCCGGCGTGAATGAACTGTTCTCCAGCCCGGAGCGTGCTGACGGCCACCAGAAATGGGTGGATTTTGTCATGACCTTCTGGCACTGCGACTGCATCTGCCGCGTCAGCGAGAAGGCATTCACAGAGCGTTACCAGAAGTGGTGCAAGCGCAAGGGCTACCATTTCTGCACAGAGAAAGCACTGGACATCTACGCAGAAAGCTGTGGCCATTTCACTACACTGCCGAAGAACGACAACACGAAGCTGCTCATTACCACAGCTGCGCAGCAACTGCTTGCAGGCAAGATGACGCTGGCCGCACTGCGTACCGAGATGACGCACCTTGCCATGCAGCTTCCTGAATACGATACTGTGTGCGCCATGTATGGCGTTGGTGAAACCACAGCCGCTCAGCTTATGGCTGAAATTGGGGATGTGCGCCGTTTTCCCCGCCGCAGTTCCATTGTGGGTTTCGCTGGCGTTGATCCGGCCGTAGACCAGTCCGGCAAGCATGAGGCACAAAGCACTCCTACGACCAAACGCGGTTCACCGCATCTGCGGAAGACGCTGTACCAGATCGTCTGTACTTATCTGCGGAAAGCCCCGGCAGGTGAGCCGGTATACCAGTTCCTCGACAAGAAACGCGCCGAGGGCAAGCCGTATTTCGTCTACATGACTGCCGCACAGAACAAGTTCCTGCGCATTTACTATGCACGCGTGAAAGAGTGTCTTGAGGCATTTGACGCGCGACAGGATACCACGCAGAGCTAAACCAACCGACAACTTCATCCAGGCTGGCGATGTAATTCCTCTCCAGCCAGTTTTGGTATGCCCTTTTTCAGTCTTGCAAAATTTGCGGGACTTTTTTCATTTTGAGACTTGACTTTTGTTTGCAGGACTCCTTTTTCCTCGTGAAAGCCCGATGTATGGCTCTCACAACCCATTTGGAACGTCAAAGCGTTCCCGGTCAATACGGTCTTTATCAAAAAGGCCTGCCGCAGATATTTGCGGCAGGCCTTTTGCGCAGTTATGCCAGATCAGGCAAAGACTCCAATGTTTCAACATGCATGACAGCATCCAACAGGACCTCGGCCTGCTCCTGATCCATGGAAGAAGCTGCCAGCCCCAGGAACTTATCCCTTTCCTGTTTCGGTGACAGGGGGACTGCCACACTGCCGGACATGTCATCCACCTGGCAGGTCAGCTCCCGTCCGTCTGTCAGGGTCACCGTCATGCGGCTGCCCCACCGTTTCGGATACCGCTGGGTAAACAGCGGGTCAGACACGACTTTTGTTGCGTCGGCAATGCGGCGCACCAGAGGATCGTCCAGCACTTCCTGGCAAAACTCGCCCAAACTCACTCTGCCGCGGACAAAGGCGGCGGCGCAGGTGAACTTGATGCTGAACTTCGCTTCCACCGGGCTTTCCGGGTACTTCTCAAAGCCACACTGGAGCACGCCGACGTCATAGGTCTCCACCAGCACGGACGCAATATCCTCCGGCTGGAGGCTTTGCTCCTCCCGAAGGCGCAGGGCAGCATCAATAGCATGGTGAGTCGTACGGCAGCAGGGGTAGGGCTTTTTGTCGATCTTTGTGATCTCATAGCCTTTGCCCAGGTCGGCAGTGAGGCGAGACATATCATAGTTGTCCGACACTGCGGGATAAAGGCCGCCGTCCTCAGCGTCCAGGATATGGACAGGGCCGGTCATGCCGCTTTTTGCCAACAGGCAGGCGGACACACCGTTGGTCACTGCCCGGGCAGGGTGTAGCTTCTTGCAGGTTGCTCCCTCTGCCAGGAATGCCCACAGGCCGCTGGACTGGGTCCCTGCCATACCAAAGGCGCTGACCGTTTCTTCCTCAGTCAGGCCCAGCAGCTTGGCGGCAGTTGCCGCTGCGCCGAAGGTACCGATAACGCCGGTGGCGTGCCAGCCCCGCTTGCGGTTGCTGGCCACGTCCATGCCCATGCCGACCCGGCCCATGACCTCATAGCCCACCACGACGGCCTCCAAAAACGCGCGGCCGCTGGCGCCGATGGCGTCGGCAATGGTCCATGCCGCCGGGACCACCACGGCGCCCACATGGGATTTGGAGCCGGTGTGCACATCGTCCAGTTCCAGATCGTGGGACAGCATCCCATTGACCAGCAGGGCGTTGGGCAGGCTGGTGCGGTATCCCTGGCCCCAGGCGGCGGCACTTCTGCCGTTGGTGCCCAGACCGCCCCAGGCCTTCCAGGTCTCACCGATGGAGCGAATCTCCCGGGACGTGACCGCCCCCAGAGCCACGCCCAGGTTGTCCAGTACGCAGAAGCGCGCGGCGGTCAGCTCCTCCCCGGAGAGGTCCTCCAGGCGGAAGGCACGGACGAAACGGGCAAGCTCTCTGAGTTCCTCCGCCATGGCATCAGATGTCCAGAGAGTTGTACTTCTCGATGTAGTTGAGAAGGCCGCCCTCATTGATGATCTTGACCTCTTTCTCAGAGAGGACAAAGGGCATCTCGAAAGCAGGATCGTTGACCTTTTTGATGACGCGGCTCTTCACGTCCACAAACAGCTCGTCCCCCTCGTCGATGCGGTCGGTGTCGCACTCGATGAGCAGCATGCCGTTGTTGATGGCATTGCGGTAGAAAATGCGGCCAAAAGATTTGGACAGCACGGCGCCGACGCCGGCCAGCTTGATGATGATGGGGGCAATCTCACGGCTGGAGCCGCAGCCGAAGTTGCGGTCGGCCACGATGAAATCATCGGCCTTTACACCCTTCACAAAGTCTGGGCGGGCATCCTCCAGAACGTGCTTGGCATAGTCAGGGTGATTGGCGCGCAGAGAGATGAGTCGGCCGGGGGCAATGGAGTCGGTGCTGACGTTGGAGCCGAATTTCCAGGCTCTGCCCTGAATAGAATCTCTGATCATGTCAATTACTCCTTCCCAATAATCAATCCATAACTTCGCGGGGATCGGTGATGTGGCCGGTCAGCGCGGTAGCGGCGGCGGTAGCGGGGCTGGACAGGTAGATGCGGGCGGTGGGGTTGCCCATGCGACCCTTGAAGTTGCGGTTCTGGGTGGCAACGACCACCTCGTTGTCGGCGGGGATGCCCTGGTGGACGCCCATGCAGGGGCCGCAGTTGGGGCCCTCGATGACGGCGCCGGCCTCGGCCAGGGTCAGCAGGGTGCCGTCCTTCAGGCACTCCTTGAATACATAGGGAGAGTTGGGGATGACCAGCAGGCGGGTGCCCTTGGCCACCTTCTTGCCCTTCAGGATCTTAGCGGCGACATGGAGGTCCTCCACGCGGCCGTTGGTGCAGCTGCCGATGTAGATCATGTCCACATGCTCGTCGGTGCAGTTCCTGGCCAGGTCCACGTTCTCCACATAGTGGGGCTTGGAGACTAGGGGCTCCAGCTGGGTGGCGTCAATGTCGATGACGCGCTCGTAGTTGGCCTCGTCGTCGCCCTTGATCTCCACATAGTCCGCCTCACGGCCGAACTTCTTCATATATTCCCGGGTGTGCTCGTCGGTCTCCATGATGGCGTTCTTGGCGCCCACGTCCACGCCCATGCTGGTGATAGTCAGGCGGCCCTCCATGGACAGGGAGGAAATGGTGTCGCCCCGGAACTCCAGGGACTTGTAGATGGCCTGGTCGGACTTGATGATGCTAGCGACTTTCAGCATGATGTCCTTGGCGTAGACCCCCTTGGGCAGCTTGCCGTTGACATTGATGCGGAAGGTCTCGGGCACCTTGATCCAGGTCTTGCCGAAGCGGGTGACGGCCACCATGTCGGTGGAGCCGCAGCCGGTGGCGAAGCAGCCGTAAGCGCCGTGAACGGTGGTGTGGGAATCGCCCACGATGCAGACGGTTCCGCACTTCAGGAAATTCTCATACACATGCGCGTGGACGTGGCCGGTGCCGCCCTCTTCCCAGTGGCAGCCATGCTCAAGAGCATACTTGCGGCACAGGGCGTGCTCATTGGCGACTTCACGGGTGGACTCAGGGCCGAATTCATTGGCGAAAAGTACGCGGGAGGCGTTGAACACGGGATCCTTGTCGTAGCCGCGTTCCTGCATCAGGCGAACCAGCAGGGGGCCGGAGCCGTCATGCAGGGCGGCGAAATCCACGTTGACCACAACGGTCTCGCCGGCCTTCACAGGGTAGCCCATATTCTTGCTGATGATCTTTTCAACGAGTGTCTGTCCCATGATTGATACCATCCTATCTATATAAATTTAGGTAACGCGTTTTAGCGGTGCAGGGTCCGGATCAGTTCTCCAGCGCCGGAGAGGTTCTCGAAGCCGTTCAGCTTTTCGATGATGGATGCGATCTGCTCCTTCGTGTAGAAAGACTCCAGATTGTCCATGAACTTCTTGTTCACAGCTTCCAGGTTCAGGGGGTTCTGGGCGGTGCCCATCTCATACTGCTGGTCCTTGACGAACTGTCTGCCGTCTTTCAGGGTGACCGTGAGATAGCCGGGGAAGTAGCCGGGATTCCGCTTGGAGTCGTCTTCCACGCACTGGATCTTGTCCATCAGCGCGCAGGTTGCCGGGTCACCGGCGTATTTCAGGTCGATCTCCCAGGGGCTCACCCGCTGCTTCTCCGCCGCCATCGCCACGACATAGGGCAGGCTGAAGCGCATGATGTAGTCCGTATTGGGCCGGGTCTTGGTCTCCCGGGGTGTGCAGACAATGGGATAGCAGCGGCTTTCAATGCGGCACTCTACGGACTCAATATCGTCCGCGGTAAAGTGCTCCTCGCGGATCAGCGCGATCATGCAGTCGATAAAGGAATGGGTCATATGGCACACGGGATAGAGCTTCACCGTGATCTCGCGGGTGTGCCAGACCTCCCCCAAGTCGGCGAAAGCTTCTTCCAAGCCATCCGTGCCGCCGCAGTGGGTCATCCACATGCCAAAGTCTCCTTCAAAGACCTTCTTGGGCCCCGTAAAGCCGTTGCGGGCCATGGATAGCGCGTAGACCGCACTGTGTCCCGCCCAGCCGGGATGGATCTTCTTCACCCAGCTGCCGTCTCGCAGAAACTCCTGCAGCGCGGCGGCCTGGCTGCCGCAGATACCCATCGCGTTGGTCAGCGTCTCCCGGCTGTCGCCCATCAGCTTTGCCGCCACACAGGCCGCCGCAAAGGGAGCGACGATGCCGGTGCCGTGGAAGCCCACGTCATGGAAACGGCCCTTCGCGGCCAGTGCCAAACGGGTGATGACCTCCCAGCCGGCGATAATGGCCTCCAGCATCTGTGCGCCGGAAGCGCCGGTCATCTCGCCCACAGAGACCGCCGTGCTGACCACCGCGGCACTGGGGTGAACGATGCCGCCCACATGGGTATCATCATAATCAGCCCCATGGATCAGCGCCGCGTTGTAGAGGATCGCATCGGCCAGCATGACCTTCTCCTCCGTGCCCCATATCGTGCTCTGGGGGGCGGAGCCCATGGACAAGACTGTTTTCCGGACCGCGGCGGCGTGTTCCATATCCTGGCAGGACATGGCCACGCCAAACGTATCCGTCAGGAGCAGCTTGCCGTGTTCAATGACATCGCGGGGCACATCTGACAGGCGCATAGACAGGGCAAAATCGGCGATCTGCTCTGCGATCGTTGCGTGTTCCCGAGTTTTCATGCCAAGCCACCTTTCTGCAAAAAAAGAATATTTTAGCCTATATCTCTATTTTGAGGGTACTATATTGTGGTTGCAAAGTCCAATATTCTTTTCGCAAACAACCTATTGTTTTTTTGCACAGTCTGCATAAAGGAAACCGCCGGGGGCGTTTCCCCGGCGGTTTCACTTGCAAGGTTATTCACTTTCAAATGGACGGTCCGCAAGAATGTCGGACATCAGTTTCTTTAACTGTGCGGCCGCGTGAGACATGGAGTCCTGTCCCAGGGCCGCGATCCCGATGGCCCACCCGGCGTCAAGCGCGGGGTCCAGATAATAGCAGTCGATATTCTCCGGCTCCGACTGTGTGCAGCTTTCCAGCACCAGTGCATAGGCCAGGCCATTATACGCCAGCATAGCCGCCGTGCGGTTATTGCGGGTCTGAAAGACCACCCTGGGTTCAAAACCCAGTTTTTGAAAGATGCGGTCGCAGACGCGGCGGCTCTTCTGGTCGGGATAGCCCAGGATAAAGGGTTTATCCCGAAAGTTCTCCAGCGGTATATACGGTTTTCCCTGCCGGACCTGGCAGCAGGAAGCGGCAAACGCATCCCCCTTTGGCGCGACCAGTACCAGGCGCTCTGTCAGAAGCGGTTCAAAAGAAAAACCCTGCCCGGAAAACGGATTGCCCACCACCGCGAAATCCAGCCGCCGGTCCAGAAGGCCGACGGAGATCTCGGCAGTGCTCATTTCGTGGAGCTGCACGGAGATATTCGGATAGCGGCGGTGAAATTCCGGCAGGACCCGCGGCAAAATCTGCTGGGCGCGGCTGGCGCCCATGCCAATGTTGATTGTGCCGTTGTACACGCCTTCGCCTACCACGTCAAATCGCAAATCCTCTTCTACCTTTAAGATCTCACGAGCATAGCGCAGACAGATATCCCCGGAATATGTAGGTACGGCACCGTCCGCCGTAACGAGAAACAGCTGTGTGCCCAGTTCCTCCTCCAGCCGCTTGATGTTGCGTGTAACGGAGGAACGGTTGACGCCCAGCCTTTCCGCCGTTTTTTGACTGGAGCCGCAGGCAGCGTATTCCACGGCATAGCGAAGTAGCGTCGTATTCATCGAAACACCTCTGGCATTTCAGCGATACACTCCTGCGTCACACGAATCAGCTCCATGCAGAGCTGGGGCAGGGGCGCGTTTCCGGCATAGGCGGCCACCAGCTCCCAGCTGGCGTTCCATTCCGGTGGGAAGCGGAAATAGGCCACACGATAGCGGTTTCTGTAAAAGTTGGCGAAGCTGGCGGGCACGAAGGTGGCTCCCATGCTCTTTTCCGCCATAGCCAGGGCCATCACAAAGCTGGAGGTGGAGAAATGGATCCGCGGCACCACGCCCGCCAGGATACAGATGTTGTCCGCCACCTGGCGGATTCGCTGGTTGGCCGTCAGCATGGTAAAGCTCTGGCGGCTCAGGATGTCCCTGTCCAAAATGGGCATGGCGCCGCCCCGGGAGACAGAATTCAGATAATCCGCATTGTCCGGGGAGACCGCCAGATAGAATTCTTCCCTGTGGAGGGGGATATACTCCAGTTCATGGTCCCGAAACGGGCGGTGAAAGATAATGAGGTCCAGCCGCCCCTCATACGCCAACTGCTCCAGCTGGGCGGAAGAGCTTTCCAGCAGCTTCAAGTCCACCAGCGGATGCTGCCGGCGATAGTTGTTCAGCACCTCCGGCATCAGGATGTCGCCCTGGAAAGCCGTGATGCCCAGATTCAGCTGTCCGTGCTGTGTACAGGAAGCCCGCCCGATGTCATGCTGCATCTTTTGAAACAGCTGCTCCATGCGGTCGGCGGCATCCAGATAAGCCTGCCCCACTCCGGTCAGCAGGAGGCCGCGCCGTCCCCTGTGAAAAAAGGGCGCGCCGTATTCCGCCTCCAGCCGGTGAAGGGCCTGGGTCAGGGAGGGCTGGGAAATAAACAGCCGTTCCGCCGCTTTTGTAATGCTTCCGCACTGGGCAATGGTCGAAACATAGAGATGTTCTTTATCGGTCATAAGAAGCCCTCCTCACTGTAAAAATTCGCGGGATACATTTGTATTATAGCATTTTGCCGGGCTTCTTTCAAGTAACTGAAAATTCCGCGTGCAAAAAAGCTATGGAGTTGGTGAAATATAAGTATTTGAGTCGGAATTGGTTTCTGACTATAATTAAGTCATCAAATGAAGATAAACGAAACGCAACGGCGCGATCGCAGTAAAGCAGCAAGTCCAATTCAGGCCTGTTTTTCTCTCCTGCATCGGCCGTTTATTTGTAAATAAAAATAGCGCACCGTTTATTTCAGAGAAGGAGTGCAGGAATGAACTACAATTTTGACGAAATCATTGACCGGCACAACACAGCCTCTTCCAAATGGGATAACGTGGGCGCCCGGGTCGGTAATCCCGATGCTCTGCCCATGTGGGTGGCAGATACGGACTTCTGTTGCCCCCAGCCTATTGTGGATGCGGTGATCCGCCGGGCCAATCACCCGATCTACGGTTACCCCTTTGTCACCCCCGACTTCAAAGAGGCCACGGTGAACTGGGTGGAAAAGCGCCACGGCTGGAAGATGGACCCCGAGTGGCTGGTGTTCGCCACCGGCATCGTGCCCGTGTTCAACACCATGATCCAGGCCCTGTCCGAGGAGGGCGACAA
>ENA-UOOD01004339-UOOD01004339.1-human-gut-metagenome-genome-assembly--contig:-CS67-NODE-4339-length-11106-cov-4.185504_pt1 | contig 11106 bp, 10 predicted proteins | sample MGYA00242464_ERZ724011 | MGnify/ENA metagenome assembly ERZ724011 | reverse complement strand
AGAACAGAGTGCAGCTCATGCTGGATGAGAAATGAGGATTAATATTAGAAAGAACATTATCATTATTATTTTTGCATGTGTTCTGATTTGTGGCTGTCACAGGGCAGATGGACAATTGCAGGAAGTGGAGACCGATGAAACAACCCCCCAGGTTGATAGTTTTATTTCTCCAGAGCTGGTCTGGCAGGATAATTCCAGAGATTTGTACAGTGCAACAGGAATGCCGACAGCCCTGTCATTTGAGGAGCTTAAGAGTGATATATCCGGTGGCAATTCCATGGCGGCAATGGGAATGCAGCATGCTGCAGCATTAAAAAAACATTTTTTCATAGATGGGGATAGTGTTAACTGCTGGGATGAGATGGTATATATTGGCTCTGATGGAGAGAAAAAATCAATCAGAATCACAGAAGGCTTTGAAAAGCAGGTGACAGGAATAGGAAGTATCTGGGCAAGTGAGCACTATGTGGCATTCAGCTCGGAGCCTGCCGAAAACACTCCTCATGGCTTTAAGTATGTAATCTGCGAGCTTGACGAAGATATGAGTGAAGTCAGCCGGGTGGATTTGGATTTTTTTGTGTCAGATTATGTGACTCCGCTTTCCATGTCAGAGGATAAGGATGGTAATGTTCATCTCATTTACTCAAAACAGGAGGAAGAGTACTCTTACTCCTGCCATTATTGTATAGTTTCCGCAGATGGGAAGCTGCTTTGGGAAATAGAACTCGATAATGAAGAAAATGTGTCACTAAATCCACTTGGTGATGGCACGGTTGCATTATGGAATAGTGGTGAAATATTCATGGTTGATTCTGTAGCTGCGAGTGAGACAAGGCTTGAAAAACTTGAAGGCTATGGCGGATGCTTTACATACTGGGATGAAAATAATATTCTTTTTGCAGATAAAGATGGCGTTTATTTAAAAAATACTTCTGATGGCAATACACAGACTCTGTATCTGTGGAAAAATCATGGCATAAGGGTATCAAAAGCTGAGACTGTGTCCGGCTCGCAGGAACAGGGGATAAATGTACTGTACAGTGATTCTAAGGGATACGGATTTGTGCACCTTGAACCTACGACACAGGAGGTCGAGGTTAAGAGTATAACATTTGCTGTTGATCATTGGAATAAGAATGCTTATAGTGCAGCAGTTGCGGATTTTAACAGAATGTATCCTGCTTATCGGATAAATTTGACAGAATATCAGTATGATGACCAGAAAATGCTTACTGAGCTGACTGCGGGAGAAGGTCCTGTAATAATAGACACTGCCCTTGTGGAGTTCGAAGATATGACAAAATACTGGGAGCCATTGGATGATATATTTGACCAGATGGGAATTACCGATGAACTTATTCCGGAAGCTGTTAACATGGGGAGAGTCGATGATAAGTTATATGGTGTCATGACCAACTTCCGCATAAGAACGGTTATCACTGCAATGAAGGACATGGATGGGTGGAACTATGAGGAGTTCATTAAGTGCATAGATGACAGGAAGGATTCATTGAAATCAATTTTTTATGGAAATTCTATGGATGATGGTACAGCTTTTGTTTTGAAGTATTTCATGCATGGTCTCAAAGATAATTACTTTATTGATGCTGTGAATGGCATAACATCCTTTGATACGGAAGCATTTCGTAATGTTATAGAATTGGGAAAGCAGTATCAGGGAACAAACGGAAAATATGAAAATCTTTTAGATGGCAGCATGCTGTGCCTTGATGTAGAAATTAAAAAACCACTTGATATACCGTACCTTCGATTACTTATGGGTGATGATGTTAATTTTATCGGATATCCTTGTGAGGATGGAAATGGGCATTACATGGCACCGACTTCCATGCTGGCTGTAAGAGACAATGCCGGCGATGAGGAAAAACGTATTGCACATTCGTTTATCAAGCTTATGCTTTCCTACAAAGAACAGCTCGAAGCCTCAGAAAGTGATGATTTTGATATAAGTGTGCGAAAGGATGTATTCGAACATCAGTTAAGTGAGATTGATACAAAGGTGTCGTGTTATATTATGGGACTGCCGGTTGTAAATATTGAAGAAGAACAGCTTGATTATGACAAGGACAGAAAACTTCTGCTTGACTTAATTGAAAAGTCCACACCGGATAGCAGTCTTCCGGTTGAACTTAATGATGTTATGGCGGAGGAACTGGTAAATTATTTTGAGGGAGACATGGATGCGGATAAGGTTATTTCAAACCTGAAGGGAAGGGTTGAACTGTATCTTGGTGAGAGAATGTCACGGTGATAAAGAAAGATAGGCTGGAAAATCCCAAACAGAGTACAGTTGTATCTTGATGAAAAAAAGAGGAAAGCTTGACAAACATGGTTGGCGGTTGCAGACTGTAAACAGGTCGATAACTGCCAACCATGTTTACGTAAATGCTTTTAATTTCCGAGGCCGGCTCTGAACAATTATTTTTATAAGGACATTTCTCGAACAAATGTAGTAGACTGCTATATGTGGATTTGATACAATAAAAGAGGCAGAAAAAATACAGGAATGTCACGGAAAGCGTTTTCGGAGCGCACGGACATTACTGTTTGTGCGTTGAAGGTACATTGGAATAGAGCATGGATTATGGAGGAGCAGATACAATGAAAAAGAGGCTGAATTATAAGGATATAGCAAAGGAGACGGTGATTTTGACCGTGGCGGTGGCAATCATTGCGGCGGCGGTATACTTCTTTCTGGTGCCGAGCCATACGTCCGTCAGCAGCATTTCAGGTCTTGGAATCGTGCTGTCCAATTTTGTGCCGCTTCCGTTGTCGGCAATCACTATGCTTCTGAATGTGGTGCTTCTGATAATCGGGTTTTTCACCTGTGGAAGAGAATTTGGTGTAAAGACGGTCTATACGAGCGTTATGCTGCCTCTGTTTCTGGGATTTTTCGAGCTGGTGTTCCCGGATTTTGGCTCAATGACGGACAGTCAGGAGCTTGATGTGCTCTGCTATATTCTGGTGGTGAGCATAGGATTAAGCATTCTTTTTAACCGCAATGCCTCCTCCGGCGGGCTTGATATTGTGGCAAAGATTATGAACAAGTATCTGCACATAGAGCTTGGAAAGGCAATGTCCCTGTCGGGAATGTGCGTGGCACTTTCGGCGGCGCTTGCCTATGACAAAAAGACGGTGGTCCTGAGTATTCTTGGCACTTATTTTAACGGAATAATTCTTGATCATTTTATTTTTGATGATAACAAAAAACGCCGTGTCTGCATTATCACCCGGAAGGAGGAAGAGCTTCGTCGGTTTATCGTCGAGGATCTGCATAGTGGAGCAACGATATATGAGGCGACCGGCGCATACAATTTTGATAAACATAATGAAATCATCACCATTGTTGACAAAAGCGAATATCAGAAGCTTATGAATTTTATAAATAAAGAAGATCCGAGAGCATTCATTACTGTGTACAATGTATCTGATATGAGATATCAGCCGAAGGTGTGGGACAGGGATGGACAGAAAAAGGAGAAATAAGCAGTGAAAAAATGGTATGATGAGGACTAGGAGCTATGCACACCTACAGGGGCTGCCTTTCTTAAGCACTTTGCGGCGCGCTTTGGAAATATGCCCATGATGAAGGTGCATGTGCTGGACAGGCATATTGAGACTGTCGAGACGGAGCATGGCCCGGTTCGCTGTAAGCTTTCAACAGGATATGGTGTCACGCGCGCTTATGAGCGGAGCGGATTATCTTATATGCGATGAGATAAGCACAATGCTTGATGTCATCACGCAGGCGCAGATATGGAATGTGGTCTTAGAGGAGGCAAAAAAAGAAATATCGGGCTTATTGCGGTGACGCACAATATGCATCTTGCTAAGAAGATTGCGACGAGAATAGTTGATCTGCAAAATCGGAATTAGACAGGTTGTTACATTAAGCTAGAGATGAACTGATATAGTTTATGAAAAATGTATAAAGATAAACCGGATGGAAGCACTCAGCATCTATTTTAGTGCTACAACCTAATTCAGCATTGTAAATGAAAATCACAATAGAGAATAAAGTTCATTAGAGCCGGTTGTCTGCTTGGAAATGCTGATTTCCAGATTACCATTTCTGCAGCGAAGAGCGTCTATGAACTCTTTTTCATTTGCAGGATCTTTTAATGTAATATTATATGTAAGCTTGAACATGCTTCCCATATTTGACGTTTTTACGCTTATAGTGTCAGAATGTGTTGTATATTTTTCAAAAAGGTCATCAAACAGTTCGTTGTAGTCTAAGTCCTCCGGAATTGTGATTCGGAGAATTTTTTCACGGCAAGGCTTCATGCGGACAAGTCCTAAGCGGGTAAAAAGTATAAATGCCAATCCAAGAATCAATGCAAAAAGAAATGAATAGCCGATGTATCCCATTCCGGTGATAAGCCCGGTTCCCATTGCGAGGAATAACATTGATATTTCCTTTGCGGTTCCCGGAATTGAACGGAATCGGACAAGACTGAACGCGCCTGCTACAGCAACTCCTGTTCCGACATTGCCGTTTACCAGCATGATGACTGTGCAGACAATTGCCGGGAGGAGCGCAAGCGTGATGACAAAGCTCTGTGAACTGCTGTTTTTATATGAATATATGAATGTATAAAACAGACCAATTACCAGAGAAACCAGCAGACAGATTAAAAAATGTGATACAGGGATTGAGATAGTGTATTTGTCAAATAATCCCTGAAATAATACGTCAGGCATATTTATAGGAACCTCCTTTGTCGATAATTGCATTATTTTTCTGTGTTAAAGCTCTGTATGCAGAACCGTATTTTGAAAATGAAACAGGTGCAAGCTGATACTTGCTGAAAAAGTGCACAAGCCAGAGTGGCATGGCTCCGGCTGTTTTTACTTCCAGTAAAACATGCCCGGAGTCAAGGATGGGAGTTCCGTATACAGGGCTGTTCAGTGTAGGCGCCTCTGTACGCCACAATATATTTTCGTCAAAAGTCATGCGGAAATCATAATCGTATTTATCATAGAATGCCTCGCGTTCGTATGAGAGAAGGACTGCCGGAGCTATGCCGGCATAACGCTTCATTGCAAAATCAATCTCACGCATAATCTGGGTGTCCTTTGGCATGATACCGGTCTTTAAGTAGCTTTCCAGCTCAAAGAGCTTCATCGCCTCACGGCGTTTGTATACAACAGAGTCATACTTTTTTTTCAACTCAATGAATACATCAGTGTCCGGTTGCGCCGTACCATAGCTTCTGAGCCGAAGCTTTTCCTTGTATATTGGCTTGTCAAGCGAGCGGCGCACCAGAAGAAAATCAGGAGTATCAAGGTAAAGGCTGAGAATAGTGCTTTTTCCGTGAATATCAGCATCCATGAATGGCTTCATTTCATTGAGAAGCAAAGCCTTTTGTTCAGTAGTGATCAGGTATTTTATCTCATATCTTTTAAAGGTCATTTGGTTGCTCAAGTAAAACCAGTCCTTTCATAATTCGCATTTGCAGATAATTAACTATTTATATTGAACTTCAATCGTGCATTTATCGTAAGGTGTCAATGTTATTGTATCATCTGTGAATTCATCGCCACCGACAATCCACTTAACGAATGTATGACCTTCCTTAGGTGCTGCAGTTAATGTTATCTCATATTCCTCAAAGTAATCGCCTGTAAATTCAGCGTTTGGCAAATTGGAAAAATCTATATCCGTGCGGTTAAGCAGGACATCACCATATTCAGGGTCGGATACGGTAATTTTTATGGTACAAGGGTCCTTAAGTGAAAAGGTCTTTTTCATCAGGTTAGGGAATGCCATATATCTGCCGTTCATATACTGCTTAAATTCCTTTATTTTAGTGTCATAATACACTGTAGGACCATCATACATTACAACCCAGTCAGGACCATAGCGGTAGAAAGAATCATCTGCAAGCTTTTTGTAGGATACAGCGAGATTGTCAATTGCTTTTCCTGCTCTCTTTTTTTCGTAGTTATAGTTTCTGAGGTCGCACAGGGTTACAATCAACTCTTTTCTGAAGCTTCCGTTTTCATATAAGGAACGGAAAATGTCAAGTGCAGGGTAGTCACTTGAATATTCTTTATCTGCATCGAGGGAGGCATCTAAATCTTTTTTGATGGTATTTTCTTCAAAGCCTTTGCCGCCGGAATATACACCGGTAGAAAATTCGGTATCGTACAGAAGGATTCTCCACTTGCCGTCGGACCATTCGGTTGCCTTGTCTGCTTCCCTTGTCCGCCACATACTCCAGTTGTTGTCATCGAAGATGGAATCATTGTTGTCAATGTATAGCTGGACTGCACAGAAGTCGATAAAACCGGGAATGTCAAGCATTTCCTGAGCCTTAGCATAATTTTTTTCATCAGTCATATCGTTTTGTGTTATAAAATTATACATATCCTCATACAGCGTTATATCCTCAGCCGTGCCTTCATCAATCCTGCCAGACTTTACAATTACAACATTTTTGTTATCAATGCCGTAGTTAGCTTCTATATACTTGTCGCTGTAGTCCTCTGTGATGGCATAGAGTCCCCAGTATTCTCCATCGACAAATACAACGCATGGAGCTGACGCTTGTGTATCAAAGGCTCTGTCTGCGACAAGGCTCTGAAGAACAGGGTCTCTCATCTTGGAAAATCCATTGTCATTCCCGCCGTTTCTCAGTACAAATGACTTGTAGCTGGTTATAGGTCCGGAATTATCACTTTTCATATTGCCAGGAATGAGGTCGGCTTTAATAGATTTGGTGCCGTATTCAGCCCTTGCAATTAGGCGCATGCTCTTTTGCAGGTATGTTCTGGTGGAAGCACCTTTCATGCGAAGTCCCATGTCTGCAGATACGTTCTTTCCGTTTGAAGGCATGTATTCAAATGAAACAGGTCTTTCCCAATCCCTTCCTTTGTTAGAAAAGTTGCCATGAACTCTGTAGGAGGGCTCATCCGCGTTGGCAGGGTCTTCGGCAAGCCAGTCGGTATATGTCTGTCCAAGGACAAATATTCCTTTCTCATTGTCGAAAAGATTGTCAGGCTCGGTGATAAGGGAAATAACAGGGGAGTCACCATATAATTCTTCGCGGTCAATACCTACAAAATATGTACCATTTGTTGTAACAGAGCTTGTGCCATCTTCAAAATAAGCGACAGCCCTTATAATGTTGGCTTTAGTTACAGGGTCCATAGGCACATACTGTGAATCTGTGCAGTAATCCGTCCGTGCCGCATAAACATCCGGGTTTAATGATACATTCGTAAGGGAAATGGGTTCTTCATATTTCCGGCTGTCCTGAGTGGGAATGGTGCCATCTGTTGTATAGTAGATAACCGCATTCTCTACAGGACAGCGAAGTTCAAGAGTAAATCCGTTGTCATAGAAACCGCTCTTAGAAGAAAAATAGACGATTGGTTCGGTCTCCGCGACAACCTCCTCAATGGCCTCCTCAGTGGTAATTTCTTCAGGTGTAGTTTCAGTGTCATTATCCTGGAGAGTTGTATTTTCGGAAATCTCAGGTATGCTTGCCTCATTAGGTTCACCTGTGGTTTCGGAGGAAACGATAGGTGTTTCATCCATGCTTGAAGGTGCGTCTGAATTCCTGCCCGCACAAGATACAGTCAAAAAAGTGGTTGCGGTGAAAATAGATGCACACAGTACATAACGAGTAAATTTTCTGTTATTCATTTTAATCCTCCCATATTAGCATTTCTTAGTATCATTAATAGCTTATTTATCGGCAAACCATCTTATGAGGAAATTGAACAAGCCGCTCCTGATAGCATTGGAATCGTGGTCAGCGTCAGGAACCTCATACCATAGATGCGATACGCCGTTTCTGTCAAAAATCTCATGGTAGCTTAAAGGATACTTGCCTACAACGCTGTCCTTGGTTCCGCAGCATATCATAAGAAGCTCCGGCATATAGTCGGTGTTCTTTACAATGGCTTCATCCTCAGCTAATTGTCCTGCATGCTCCATAGCCCAGTCCTTGGCAGGTGTGAGTCCCGGAGCCGGAGCTATAGCACCGATATACGCAAATAAATCTGAGCGCGACAGACCGATAAACAGAGTCTCCCTTCCGCCCATTGAGAAGCCGATGATACCGCGGTGTTCCCTGTCCGTCATTGCAGAATAGTTCGATTCAATGTAGGGGATAAGGTCATTTGTGAGGTCATTTATGAAATTGTCATAGGGTGCAGTCTGTTCGGGTGAAAAGCCCGGTGTAAGATCAGGGTCTGAGCTTGCGTACATATTAGGGAATACCACGATGATGTCATCGATAAGTCCCTCCGCTTTAAGATTGCCTACAATCTCCTTAATCTTGTTGTTTCCATCATTTATCATGCTGTTTTCATCGCCGAATATTCCGTGAAGAAAATATAATACAGGATACGATTTCCCGGTATCATAGTCCGCCGGTAACAGAATGTTGGCACCTCTTTTGCAGCCGGTGGTTGTAGAATCGTATTCAATATGGGTTACATTGCCATAGGCTGCGTCGTTTCTTTTCCGGCTTATTTCGGCAGGGCATAGTGCATTAAGCACCTCATCCATGCTTGTGCAGTAGGTTGCCTCTTCGGCTGCTTCTGTGGAGGATATATTTTGTGATAAATCCTCTGTGTTTTTTAGTAATTCTCCGGACATTGTTGACTCTCCTTCCGTTTCGGTTTCAGATTGTGATATGGCGGCTGCTTCGGATTCAGATAAAGCTGAAACAACTGTTTCGTATGAGCCTTCATCATATTCAGGTGTACTGTCCGAAGCTGCTCTGCCGCAGCCTGAGCATAGTATCAGCACAGTACCGAAAGCACATACAGTAAGTAATTTCAATTTCATTTTTTGATATTTCCTCCCCTAATATAGCAGGCTATGTTTACGGTGCCGCCCATAAGCAGTATGGTAAAAAAATACAGTATAGAGAATTATAAAAATTCATTATTTTAACAATTCAACCAGAAAGACGGATGCACATGCGGCGATTGCAACGGTGGTCAATCCCTTGCCTTTTAAGGAAAGAATGACTGCGATTACAAGCCCTGCGGCTGCGCCGACCCACCAGCTGGTCGCATAGAATATGGCGGGTATCGTCATTGCAGTGAGCACCGCGTAGGGAACGTAATACAGGAACGAACGGATGAAACGATTGTTAATCTTCTGCTTTATGGCTACAAATGGTATGACGCGGATTAAGTAGGTTGAACCAGCAAGGATGATGAGGTAATTTAAAAAAAGCTTATTGTCCATGGTCAAAGACTCCCTTTTTACAATATATAATTTAGTGCGATTAAGTAAATTCCGCATTTGCCGGTTATTTTTCTTCATCGACAGGAAACAGAATTGCGCCCACAACTGCGGCGCTTATTGCAACGATTGTGATGGTTATTCCGCTTGAGATTGAAGAAAGAAACGGGATGTAGTGGAACGCACAGCTAAGCAGCATTGCCAAAACAACCACAATAAGAACCGGGCGTGTTTTTTTCATTTCGGGGACAACGATTGCCACGAACATTCCGTATATGGCAAGGCTTAAGGCACTCATAAGCCGGTCGGGGAGGATACTTCCGAGAATTGCGCCGAGAAGCGTTCCGACAGACCAGCCCAGATATGGCAGGGTGGCGAGCCCGGCAAAGAAGCTGCGGCTTACCGACTCCTCCTGTGCTGCCACGGCGAATATTTCATCGGTCATCATAAAGCCTAAAATCCATCGCGATAATCCGGTGAAGCGTTCGTCTGCCTTCTGTCCAACGGAAATGGACATGAAGGAGTAGCGTATGTTTATTGTAATCTGGGATATGAGCATCTGAAAATATTGTCCGGGGTGAAGCATTATTCCGATACCGGCGAACTGCCCGGCGGAGGTTACGGTTGTCATGGAGATTATAAGCGCCTGCCACCATGATAGTCCGTAAGATATTGCTATTATTCCGAATGTAAATGAGACTGAAAGGTAGCCAAGTGCTATGGGAATTCCTGCTTTCAGTCCGCGGGTGTAATTGCTCATTGTAAACCTCTTGAATTTAAGTCGTGATTCTGCGGCTTAAATCTTAAAAATATAATTTATTTGTCTGCATTGCCTTTTATTTTGCCACTTGATGAGAGGGATGTCAATGTTGCATATATAAAGCTATAGCGTAAAAAATATTAGAGGGAGTTTTGGAGTTGTTGAAATATTTTTTGACATAGTATATACTATGTATATACAAAGTGAAGGAGGGATTGCATGCAGGCACAGATAAGAGAATGGGGGAATAGTCAGGGAATCAGACTTCCAAAAGAGATTTTGAAAAGTGCAGGTATGGCTCTGAACGAAATCATAGATATAACGGTTTCGGAGGGTGTAATTACCATTAAGAAGAATTTTTCACATAAGACCTTGGAGGAGCGTGCGGCACAATACGGTGGAGAGCTTAAGTGGGGCGAGCCGGTAGGAAGAGAGGTGTGGTGATGAAACTTCTGCACCAGGGAGATATTGTGAGGATAGAGAAGATTAACTATCCGGTGTTGGTGGTGAGCAAGGATTTTTTCAATTCCAGCGGTGAGATTATAGGGTGTCCGATTATAAATAATTCCAATCCCGGACCACTTCATATATGGACCTCTGTAGATAATATAGAAGGTTATATACAGTGTGAAAAGCTGGCTTTGCTGGATATGTCTGTCCGCGGTTATAAAAAGACAGGCTGTTTGCCGATTGATGAATTGATAAATATCTCCGACGCGATTCAGGGAATATTTGAATACATTTAGATTCAGATGGGTTTTGCAAGGTTAAAAATTATATAGTGATTGTATGGGAGGAAAAACGATGACACAGAAGGAACTTAATGAACTGCTTGGCGATATGTCGCTTGAGGAGAAGATAGGACAGCTTGTGCAGGTTCCGGGAAGCTGTTACGAGGAGAGTGCGGTAATCACCGGAGGGATGAACAACGGCTGGCGCGAGGAGACGTGCAGGCTTGCCGGGAGCACGCTTGGAATATACGGTGCCAAGAAGCTTAAGAAGATTCAGGACGAATATATGAGGACACAGCCGCACCACATACCGCTTCTGTTTATGCTGGATGTTATTCATGGACATAGGACGGTATTCCCATGTCCGCTTGGACAGGGTGCCA
>ENA-UOOD01004337-UOOD01004337.1-human-gut-metagenome-genome-assembly--contig:-CS67-NODE-4337-length-11112-cov-5.009315_pt1 | contig 11112 bp, 4 predicted proteins | sample MGYA00242464_ERZ724011 | MGnify/ENA metagenome assembly ERZ724011 | reverse complement strand
CTTCCTGAAAGCCGCTCGGGAACGATTTCATGCCCCCGGCCGCTTTTATACGTTTCCGGGAGGAAAAACATAACTCGCTTGGAAACCTGAATAGACGGTTTTCAGGAACTTAAGATAAACCCTCGACTTGCACTTGAGAGAGTCGACCGTCAAATAAAGCGCAGGTAATAAGAATGCGATAGATAAGTATCAATTAGCTGCAACATAAAAACACATAGCACTTTTATTGAAGCAAGCGTTAAATCTCGCAGGATGGACGCACAAAACAGAAGGTACCCTCTCCCCTAATGTGTGCTAGGGTTACGTAAATCTGGGGCTCGAGACCGTCGTGTCGAGAGCCCACGGGTAAGCAAGTGGACGCCGTCGGGCGGCGTCCGTGGTGTTGAAAGGGTGGTTCGTATGAGCGAGAGGCGCGAGGGCGACTATCGCAAGCGTCACGAGCTGATGAAGAGGGGCAAGGCCGTGCTCGCGGTCTTCCTAAGCGTCGTGCTCGTGATGCAGTCCTCTAACATTCAGGCCTTTGCAGAGGGCCTGACCGAGGGCTCTTCCGACGGGGTCGAGCAGGTCGTTATGGACACGCCCGCCGAGCCGGTTGAGACGACTGTGACCGAAGAGCCTCAAACCGAGACCCCCCCGGTTTCTGAGACTACGGAACCGCAGGTCAACGAGCAGGCTACGAAGCCCGTGGAGACGGAGGAGCAGGCCGAGACGACCGAGCCCGTCGAGCCCACCACGACCGAGACCCCGGCCGAGCCCGTCGAGACCGAGACTCCCGCGCCGGCTGCCAACACGGCGGCGCAGCCCACCAACGAGACCGCACCCGTCGTCGAGGACACCACCGCCACGCTTTCCTTTGACGTTGCCGGTGCCACGCTCACCTATAACCAGGACGGCGAGAAGAACGTCACTGCCGACACGGCCGACAAGACCGCGGTGGTCGACAGCACCCTTGACTTCAAGTTCACGGTTTCGCCCGATGACGGTCAGCAGATCGCTTCCGTCAAGGCCGTGACTTCCGACGGCTCTGAGTCTGACGTCACCGCCAACGAGAGCGGCGAGTACACCCTCCCCGCCGCCAACGTGACCGACGGCACCACGATCAAGGTCACCACCGAGGCCGTCCCCGAGCCCGAGACGCCGGCCGAGGAGGAGACCGCCGAGACCGACGACACGACCGTCGAGGACGAGAAGCAGTCCGCTGTCACCCTTTCCGTCGAGGTCGAGAACAGCACCGTCACCCTGACCAACGCCGAGGGCGAGGAGCAGAAGGTCTCCGAGTCCCAGGACGTTGAGGTCGCGGCTGATGAGGACCTCGCCCTGACCGTCGAGCCTGCCGAGGATTACGAGCTCGAGAGCGTCACCGTAACGGACGCCGACGAGACCTCCGAGGTTTCCGGCGAGGATGGCGCTTATACCATTCCTGCCGATCAGCTTATCGAGGGATCCAGCATCCAGGTTTCTGCGGTTACCGCTGCGAATGCTCAGGCTGCGCGTGCTACGTCCCAGACCCTGAATGTCGGTGGTCAGGTAACCGTACGTTGTACGAATAGCGACAGGTGGCACAACCATAACTGGACGTCTTCCAACAGCCAAGTGGCAACGGTGACCACTAATAAAGTGGGCTTTATCTCCCCGACGCAGCGCGCGAACCAAACGGTCACTGCGGTTGCACCTGGCGACGCTGAAATCAAGTGTGGCAACACCGTAATCCTCCGCGTTCACGTCGAGGCCTCCGAAATCACCGTCAACTTCGACCCGAACGGCGGGCAGGGAGATCGCTTTACCAGGACCACCTCCGAGATGGAGAACGGCAATTATAGGATGTCCCTTCCCACTCTTGAGGAGAGCGGGTTCAGTAGGGATGGCTACACCTTCGTCGGTTGGTCTACCGATAGGACCGGTCAGAATCTGACGTATACGCCGCAGGAGATTACTGTTAGCAACGGCCAGACGTACTACGCTATTTGGGCAGAGAATGACGCGGAGGGCGAAGTTCGTGCAGAGTTCTTCCTCCGTATTAATGGCGATATTCCCTACGAGCCCGATGCGAATATTGGTGCCGGCGGTGCTGGTTATTTCCCTGGTGGTTGCGGCAGCGGTCTGTGGGGATCTATCAAACAGGGGATCGCAATAAATAATAACAATGCCCTTGTTGCAGCGAACATCAACGAGGCGCCGAGTGATGCTACGATTCAGGCGAAAATTCAAGAGTGGAATAGAACTCATACCGGTTCAAATAGTATGAGCTACGACCCCGAGACGCAGGAGATCGTCTGGTACGTAATCAAGAAGAGCGGCGACCATTATCACGTCGATGGCGTAATTGTTGACAAGGCCGAGCATTGGGTTTCGTACAATCCGAATGGTGGCTCGAACTACGTGCCTACCGCTAAGCAGTACATGGAGGGCGCGACTGTTGACGTAGACTTCAGCGCCATTCCTAGCAAGGCCGGCTATACATTCTTGGGGTGGGATACTGACTCTAGCGCCACAACCCCTACCTATACGGAGGACGGAACCAATAGCTTCGAGATGCCCGACGGCAACGTCACCCTCTACGCCATCTGGCAGGAGAAGGACGCTGTCACCATCAACTATGAGGCTGTTGGCGGCGGAACGGTATCTCCTGATAGTGAGTCGCTCAAGCCCGATACCGGCGAGGCGGAAGGCTCGACGGCAACGGCCAATACCGGCTATAAGTTCGATGGCTGGTATGCCAACGAGGACTGCACGGGAGAGAAGCTCTCTAGCGACGAGAAGTTTGTTCCCACCAAAGCCGAAGGCGAGCTTTGGCAGAACGGCACTACGTATTACGCCAAGTTCGTCAAGGACGACACCCAGAAGCACTCCGTCTCCGCCCAGGTCGAGTACTACTTCGGCGACACCCTCGAGGACGCCAAGGCCAAGGAGGAGGCCGACGCCACCGACACCGTCCAGACCGAGGCCGGCTGGATCGGCGAGGACACCACCGTCACCGTGACCCCGAACACCACCGACAAGTTCGTGGGCTACAAGTACGACTCCACCGAGGGCGCCCTGAGCTACACCGTTAAGGCCGGCGCCCAGACCGACCAGACGACCCACGTCGTCGAGGTCTACTACGTCAAGGACGACACCCAGGTTCAGAACACCAAGTACATCGTGCGGCATGTGGTTGGTGGTGAGGTAATAGAGACTGAGGAGTTTGCCTCCACCGCATGGGTTAACGATGATCCTGCGATGATCGTGATTCAGGATGGCACGCTCGATCACAACACGTATACGGGATATAAGTGGGAGAAGACTGTTGTCTCCGGTACTGAGAACCCTGTGACTGAGGGGCAGAGTATCGAAACCAACGCTGTCATTGACGTGATTTACGTGCCCGATTTTGATGCTGATGGCTTTGCTTTTACTGTTTCGGGCGCCACTTGGACCTACAACGGCACCAACGACGTCATCGACGTCACGGGTATTCTCGTTGGCGATCAGGTGACCTACACCTGGCAGACTGAGTCTGGCGTCACGCAGAAGATTACGTGCGACGTGGTCGACGACGGCCAGGGCAACCCGGTCATCCAGTACGAGCCCACATTCAAGAACGTCTCCGACTCCGCTACTGTGCTCGTGAACCTCACCCGCTCTGGCGTGAACAGCGAGCAGCTCTCTGCCACGATGACCGTTAACCCGGCGCCCATCGTCGTCACGGCCAACAACCAGACCAAGGTTGCGGGTACTGCTGATCCCGCCCTCACCTCTACGTACACCCAGGCCGTTGGCTCTGAGGTTCCGGGTTGGGCGGGCGCCATCACCCGCGATCCGGGTGAGGCCGCCGGCACCTACGCCATTACCCAGGGTGACCTTGCCCTGGCCGACGGCGAGAACGGCTTCCTGGCAAGCAACTATGTTCTGTCCTTTGTGAATGGCACCCTGACCATCACGCCCGCTCCTGTGATTCCGGGTGGTGGTGGCGACACGCCCACCCCGACTCCGACGCCCACTCCGACGCCGACCCCGACCCCGGTGCCTGGCGGCGGAACCCCGACCCCGGTGCCTGGCGGCGGAACCCCGACTCCGGTGCCTGGCACGCCCGTGACAGTTACCACCGGTGACGACACCACCGATGACGCCGTCGAGCCGGAGGAGGCCATCGAGGACGACACCACGCCGATGGCCAGCCCGTCCGAGACCATCGATGACGACGGCACCCCGCTTGCCTCCGGCAAGCACGAGGACTGCTGGGTCCACTGGCTCATCCTGCTGGGCATGATTCTCAGCGCCGTGTACTTCGTCGGCGTCTGCGTGCGTCGCCGCAAGTTCACGTCCAACCTGCTCGGCTACGAGGACAAGGTCCTCGGCAACGACCGCGACAACGCCTAAGGAAGGAGGGGTAAACGATGAAGAAGTTCAACGTCATTCTCACCGTTCTTATCGCCGCGGTTTCCGCGTTGCTGCTGTGGCTCTGGTTTAACCTCGGTTTCAACACCGTGGACGCACCGCTTGACCTCGTTCTGAGCGTTGTCTGGTGGGTGATCGTGGCCGTGGGCATCGCGTTTGTCGTCAAGACCGAGAAGACGCGCCGCGAGAGCGTCCGCACCGTCTACCTCGGCGAGGGCCGCTACTACAACAGCGAGACCGGCGTGCGCATGATGCCCGTCGGGACCTCCGCCGTCGACTCCATCGCCGGCGTCCTGACCGCCCTCGAGTACGGCTTCGACCGCGAGGACGCTCCCGACCCCGACGACAAGGAGAACCCCGCCAACTGGACGCACGTCGTCCGCACGTCCAAGTACGAGCCCGCCCGCACCGACGACGACGGCGAGCACAAGGACGAGACCTGGGAGGGCGAGGTCGTGGTCGTTGAGACCGGCAAGGCCATCCCGTTCGACTCCCGCGAGAGGCTCGCGATGATCATCGGCTAGCGCGTCCCGCGACAAAGTACGGCAGACAGGGTCCCGAGCCTAGCGGCTCGGGGCCCTTTCTTGCGCGTGGCGGCTACGGCTGGCACAGCTTGGCACAGCTTGGCGGAGCTGCTCGAAGCCTTAGCAAAACAAAAATGCCGCCCAAGCAAAGCCCGCTTGGGCGACTCAAATGTGGGACAACCTTGTTTGACGGGCTCTAGGCGAGGGATGAGCCGCTGCGGTCGACGTCGCTTCGACCATGCTCACGTTCCGATATAATCCGAAGAAACGTGTGTATACACAAATTTTCGGAATGGATTCGCATGAGGATACAGCGGCAGGCATATCTCGACAAGCTCATAGCGAAGCAGGGAAATGGCCTCGTCAAAGTTGTAACGGGCATCAGGCGGTGCGGCAAGTCCTTCCTGCTCTTTGAGCTCTTCCACGAACACCTGCGCTCGACGGGCGTCTCGGAGGAGCAGATTATCGAGATCGCGCTTGACGACAGGCGAAACAAGGCCTTGCGCGACCCCGACAACATGCTCGCCTACCTTGACTCGAGGACGGTCGACCGCCGGACGCCCTACTACGTCATCATCGACGAAGTACAGATGCTCGACGAGTTTGTCGACGTCTTGAACAGCCTGCTCCATACTCCGAATGTCGACGTGTATGTTACGGGGAGCAACTCCCGCTTCCTCGTAACCGACGTGGCAACGGAGTTCAGGGGCAGGGGTGATCAGATTCGCGTGCACCCCCTCAGCTTTGCGGAGTTCAGCCAGGCGCGTGGCCTCGACGCAGAACGCGCGTGGGACGAATATCTTCTGTATGGGGGCATGCCCTTGCTTCTGTCTCAGGAGGGGGCAAGAGAAAAAGCAGCGTACCTCAATTCACTTCTTGATGAGGTGTACCTGGTCGACATTGTCGAGCGGTATGGCCTGAGAGGTGCCGCCGGCCTAGAGGAGCTGGTCAACGTTCTTGCGTCCAGCATTGGCTCCCCAACAAATCCAAACAGGATCGCTGACACGTTTGCGAGCGAGAGAAAGACAACGATCGACGACAAGACCGTACGGCGCTACATCGACTGCCTGAGGGATGCCTTCCTTCTCGCCGAGGCAAAGCGCTTCGACATAAAGGGAAGACGCTACATCGGCTCACCTTCGAAGTACTACTTTGAGGATCACGGGCTGCGGAATGCGTGCCTTAACTTCCGGCAGATCGACGAGGGCCATCTCATGGAGAACGTCATCTACAACGAGCTCATACGTCGTGGGTACAGCGTCGACGTAGGAAGCATCGAGACGTTCGGAAAGTCAAAAGAGGGCAAGACGATGAGAAAGCAGCTCGAGGTCGACTTTGTTGTAAACATGGGGAGTAGCAGGTGCTATATCCAGTCGGCGTGGAAAATGGACACGCCCGAGAAGATAGAGCAGGAGAAGAGATCGCTCCTCAGGCTTAAGGACGGGTTCAGAAGGGTGCTCCTTGTGAGTGAGACGGTGGCCAGTCATTACGAGGACGACGGCATCTTGGTCACGGACGTCAAAAGTTTCCTGCTCAACCAGAACAGCCTGGAGGCAGCGCCCAGCGTCTAGCGACATTGTTGTGCCGCTTGCGCCAACTTGCCGCTCGTGAATTCACGGGCACGCGGCGCGGGCAGCGCGGTCCGTGCTCCCGCCCTGCTATCATGGCCTCAAGCACTAATGTCAGGGGGCCCACAAATGCGGCAGCGCGCGAGAAAAACCGGCACCGTCCGAGCCGTGCTCGCGCGGATGCGCCTGAGCATCGCGGTCTTTGTGCTGTTCGTGGCGCTGGCCGTGACCGGCGGGCTCATCCTGCGAGACACGCTGCTGCGCAACGCCAACGTCTCCAACACCGCCCTCTCGCGCTACTACGCATCGGAGACGGACAGCAACCTCGTCACCTACGAGGCGCTTCTGGGCTTTGGCACCACGTCCGTCGAGCAGCGCATCTACAACGACAACCCCTGGGGCTCCCTCCAGGCCTGGGCCGAGACCTACTGCCAGCGCATCCGCGACGTCCTCGGCGACGACAGCATCAACGTCTACGGCGTCATAGACGGCCAGGTCCTCAACGTGAGCGGCATCCAGCTCGCGGACGACTTCCGCCCCGAGGACCGTGCCTGGTACCAGGCGGCCATGGCGCATCGTGGCGAGTCCGTCTTCACGGACGTCTACGAGGACGTGCTCACCGGGCGCAGTGTGGTCACGGTCGCCCAGGCCTGTGAGACCGTGGACGCGGTCCTCGCCTTCGACGTCTACCCGGAGAGCTTTGAGTTTCGCTTTGCCACCTCCGACCTGCCCTCCGGCGTCTCCTACTTCCTCTGCGACAGCACGGGCGTGGACCTCTACCATCAGACGGACCTGCCCGAGTCCGACGTCCCCGCCTTCCTCGCGGACCTCGTGGCCCGCATCGACGCCGGCGAGCTGGACACCCACGACGCCTTCATCGTTGACTCCAACGGCGAGCGGCGCGCCGTCGACTACACCCGCCTCGCCAACGGCTGGTACTCCGTGGTGACCACGCCCTATGCGCTCATCTTGGGCGACCTCACCAACGTCTACATGGTGTTTGTTGCCATGGGGGCGGCCTTCCTCGTGGCGCTCGTGGCCATGGCGGCGCGCGACTGGCGCCGCAGCAAGGCGATGGAGCGCACCAACGAGACGGTCCGCGTGCTGGGCAACTCCTACTATGCCATCTATCTGGTCAACTACGAGGCGAACACCTACGAGATGATCAAGGGCTCGGATTACGTGCGCGCCCGGATCCCGGAGCGGGGCCCCTATCCCGCGCTCCTGCGCACCGCGAGCGAGGTCATCGAGGAGAACACCTTCCGCGAGTTCGAGGAGAGCTTCTCCTCCCAGAACATCCGCCAGCTGGTGGCCGGCCGCGTGCGCGACTACGGCGGTGACTTCCTGCGCAAGTTTGGCGAGAAGTACCGCTGGGTGAACGTCCGCGTGCTCTACGACGAGTCCCTCTCGCCGGACGAGGTGGTCCTCTGCTTCCGCGAGGTGGACGCCGAGAAGCAGCGTCAGCTCCGCGAGCGCCACTACCTTGACCAGGCGCTCGACACCGCGCAGGCCAGCCTCGAGGCCAAGCAGGCCTTCTTCAACAACATGAGCCACGACATGCGCACGCCGCTCAACGCGATCATCGGCCTCACCGAGCTCGCGCGGCGCGACACGGGCGACGCCGAGAAGACCGCCGACTACCTGCGGCGCATTGAGCAGTCCGGTCGTCAGCTCCTCACCCTCGTGAGCGACATCCTGGACATCTCGCGCATGGAGAGCGGCAAGGTCTCCTTCGCGCGCGAGCGCATGGACCTCGTGCGCACCCTCGAGGACACGATGTCCACCTTCGCCATTCAGGCCCGTGAGCAGGGCAAGGAGTTCACGACGGACGTCCAGGCGCCCGACCCCTGCGTCTACGGCGACCCCATGCGCCTCTCGCAGGTCATGAACAACCTGCTCTCCAACGCGCTCAAGTACACCAACCCCGGCGACTCCATCAGCGTGACCGTGCGCCAGGAGGACCGCGGCGACGTGGGCAGCTACAAGATCGTGGTGGCGGACACCGGCATTGGCATGTCGGAGGACTACCTGCCGCACATCTTTGAGCTCTACGCGCGTGAGCAGCGATTTGGAACCTCGCAGACCGTGGGCACGGGCCTGGGCATGCCCATCACCAAGAGCCTGGTCACGCAGATGGGCGGATCCATCGAGGTGGAGAGCCAGCTGGACGTGGGCACCACGTTCACGGTGACGCTGCCCTTCTCCCCCGCGCCGGCAGACGACCCGGCGGCGTGCTCGGCCACGCCGACGGTTGCGGCGGAGCTCCCGGAGGGCGGGGAGGCCGAGGCTCTGCGCGGGACCTGCGTTCTTCTCGCCGAGGACAACGAGATAAACATGGAGATCTCCACGGAGCTGCTCTCCGGCGCGGGCGTCCGGGTGATCCAGGCCTGGAACGGCCGCGAGGCGCTCGACGCCTTTGCCGCGTCCGAGCCGGGCTCCGTCGACGCGATCCTGCTGGACATGAAGATGCCCGAGATGGACGGCTGCGAGGCCGCCCGCGCCATCCGCGCGCTCGACCGCGCCGATGCCGCCACGGTGCCCATCGTAGCCGTGACGGCCAACGCCTTTGCCGAGGACGTGGCCGCCACCACAGCGGCCGGCATGGACGCGCACGTCTCCAAGCCCATCGACTTCTCGGTGCTCTGCCGCACCCTGGCCGGGCTGATTGCGCGCCGGAGGGGAGGTGGCGCCCAGTGAGCGAGAGGCACCCTGCGCTCGGCGCGCGCCCCGTGCGCCTGCTCGCCCTCGGCTGCGCCGCCCTTCTCGCCCTGTGCGTGGCGGTCTTCTCGGTGATCACCGCGTTTGCCATAGGCAACAGCGACCGCACCATCGAGGGCGTGAGCGGGGCGTTCATGGGACAGATGAGCGCCCAGATCCGCCTCAACTTTGATTCCGAGGTGCGGCTGTACCGCTCGGAGCTCGAGAGCGTGACGCTCTCCACGCTCTCGCACGAGCTGCGGGCCAGCAAGGAGCCGGAGGACATCTTCGTTGACGAGGCCCGGGCTCGCGGCTTTGTCTGCGCCGGCCTCCGGGACCGCGCGGGCAACGGGCGCACCATCTTTGGCGGCGACCTGACGATCGACGGCTTTGACGAGTTCGCAGCCGCCGTCCTGGCCGGCGAGCCCTACGTGACCTCGGGCACGACGACGTCCGGCGAGGCCGTCATCGTGCGCGGCGAGCCGGCTGCGCGCCCGATGGGGGACGGCCGCACGAGCGAGCTCCTGGTGGTCGGCGTGCCGCTCGCCGAGATGGTCCGCGCGCTCTCGCTGGACGTCTCCGCCACGGACGTCTACTCGCACATCGTGCGCGCGGACGGCTCCTTCGTGCTCAACAGCGGCGCCAACGACGCCACCAACTACCTCGACCTCCTGCGCGGGAACGAGGGCATCCGGGGCGTGCGCTACGACACCACCGCAGACGAGCTCGCCGACGTCATGGCCCGCGGCGAGAGCGACTTCTACGTGGTGTACGTGAACGGCAACCGCTTTGCGAGCTACCTGGCGCCGCTGCCCGGGACCTCGTGGTTCGTGGTCTCGGTGCTGCCCTACAGCGTGCTGCACGACCCCATCGACGCGCTCATGTGGGGCCTCGTGGTCGCGGCCTTTGCGGGATGCCTCGTCCTTCTGGCGGCGCTCGCGTTTCTCTTTGTGCGCTACCTGCGGCTCGTTCGCCAGCAGATGGCCGAGCTCGCCCGAGCGCGCGAGGAGGCGGACGCCGCCAGCCGCGCCAAGAGCGAGTTCCTCTCCAACATGAGCCATGACATCCGCACGCCCATGAACGCGATCGTGGGCATGACGCAGATCGCGCGCGAGCGCCAGGGCGACCAGGTGGCCGTCTCGGAGTGCCTGGACAAGATCGCGGCCTCGAGCAGCCACCTGCTGGGGCTCATCAACGACGTGCTGGACATGTCCCGCATAGAGAGCGGCCGCATGGAGCTCGCCGAGGAGCCGGTCTCCCTGGAGGAGGTCCTCGAGGGCACGGCCGCCATCGTGGGTCCGCAGGCGGAGGCGCGCGGCATCCGCTTTGACGTCGAGAAGGACCTAACGTGCCGCACCGTCCGCGCGGACGGGACGCGCCTGTCGCAGGTCCTCCTCAACCTGCTGTCCAACGCCGTCAAGTTCACGCCCGTCGGGGGCCGCGTCACGCTCGCCGTGGCCCAGGGGGCCTCGCCGCTGGGGGAGGGCCGGGTGCGTACGACGCTCACGGTCTCCGACACGGGCATCGGCATGTCCGAGGAGTTCCTGGGGCGGATCTTCGAGTCGTTCGAGCGCGAGGACAGCGAGCGCGTGCGCAAGACCGAGGGCACCGGCCTGGGCATGGCCATCGTCAAGCGCATCGTGGACGGGATGGGCGGTACCGTGGAGGTGGAGAGCGCCCCGGGCGCGGGCTCCACGTTCCGCGTGACGCTCGACCTGGAGCGCTGCGAGGACGACGGCTCTCGCGAGGGCGCCGTCGACGTGGCGGACCTCGTTGGGGCGCGCGTGCTCGTCGCCGAGGACAACGAGCTCAACTGGGAGGTCGCGAGCGAGCTTCTGGGCGCGTGCGGACTTGAGCTGGAGTGGGCGCAGGACGGCCGCGAGTGCGTGGAGCGCTTCTCTGCCAGCCCGGTGGGCCACTACGACGCCATCCTCATGGACGTGCGC
>ENA-UOOD01004329-UOOD01004329.1-human-gut-metagenome-genome-assembly--contig:-CS67-NODE-4329-length-11126-cov-9.365911_pt1 | contig 11126 bp, 12 predicted proteins | sample MGYA00242464_ERZ724011 | MGnify/ENA metagenome assembly ERZ724011 | reverse complement strand
CGATCTTGTCGATCTCATCCACATAGATGATGCCCCGCTCGGCCAGCTCCACATCGAAATCCGCCGCCTGCAGAAGCCGCAGCAGGATATTCTCTACGTCGTCGCCCACGTAACCGGCCTCGGTCAGCGTGGTGGCGTCGGCAATGGCAAAGGGCACCTTCAGCACACGGGCCAGCGTCTGGGCAAACAGCGTCTTGCCGCTGCCGGTGGGGCCGACCATCAGGATGTTGCTCTTTTGCAGCTCCACATCCTCGCCGCCGCCGAAGAAAATGCGCTTATAGTGGTTGTAGACCGCCACGGACAGGGCCACCTTGGCGGCGTCCTGACCGATGACGTACTGATCCAGTACCGCCTTGATCTCCCGGGGAGTGGGCAGCTGGTCCGGGGTCTCGTACCCGGCCTCGGGGCCGGGCTCGTACCCATCGTCCAGAATGGACATGCACAGCTGGACGCACTCGTCGCAGATGCGCACGCCGGGGCCCTGGATCATGCGGTGCACCTGATTCTCCGCCTTGCCGCAGAAGGAGCACCGCAGGGATTTCTTATCGTCTGCCATTGGTTACCTCTTGTAAATGACCTTGTCCACCAGGCCGTATTCCCGGGCCTCCTCGGCCAGCATCCAGTGATCCCGCTCGGAGTCCTGCTTCACCTGTTCGGGATCCTTGCCGGTGTTGTCGGCCAGAATCTGGTTCAGGCGCTTTTTCAGCTTCAGGAAATGCTCCACGTCGATCTCCATATCCGTGACCTTACCCTGGGTCCCGGCAGAGGGCTGGTGGATCATAATCTCCGCATTGGGCAGGGCGATGCGCTTGCCCCGGGCGCCGGAGGACAGCAGGAACGCGCCCATGCTGGCAGCCATGCCGATGCAGATGGTGGACACGTCGCACTTGATATACTGCATGGTATCGTAGATGGCCATACCCGCGGTCACGGAACCGCCGGGGCTGTTGATGTACATCTGGATATCCTTGTCGGGGTCCTGGGCCTCCAGATACAGCAACTGGGCCACCACCAGGCTGGCGGTGGTATCATTGACCTCTTCGCCCAGGAAGATGATGCGGTCGTTCAGCAGCCGGGAAAAGATGTCATAGGAACGCTCGCCCCGGTTGGTCTGCTCCACAACATAAGGGACTAAACTCATAGAAAAAACCTCCTGTACAAATAGATGAAACTCAACCCAATTATACCCGCCCGGTGGGTATCTCAAGCAGGGGACGAAAAATTATTCCTCGTCCTTCTTTTCCTCTTCCTGCTTGGCTTCTTCCTTGGTCTCCTCAACAACGGGAGCCACGGCTACGGCGGCGTCGGCCACGGCCTTGATGGCCTTGCTGCGCAGGACCTGCTCGCGGACGTCGGCCTCGGGCAGATACTTCTTGATGGTATCCAGGTCCATGCCGTACTTATCGGCCACGGACTTCATCTCGGCCTCGATCTCCTCGGCGGTGGCCTCCAGCTCCTCGTCCTTCACCAGGGCGGCCACGGCCAGATCCATGCGGACCTGCTGCAGGGCGGGCTCATGGGCCTGCTTCTTGAAGTCGTCCTCGGTGGTGTTGGTCATCTTCAGATACTGGTCAAAGGGGATGCCCTGGGCGGCCAGCTGCTGCTGGAAGTTCTCCATCATCTGCTGGGCCTGCACGTCCACCATCTCATCGGGGATGTCGGCCTGGATGCCGTCGGCCACCTTCTGCATCAGGGCGTCCTCAAAGGCACGCTGGGCGGCGGCCTCGCGGTCGTTCGTCAGCTGCTTGCGGGTATCGGCCTTCAGCTCCTCCAGGGTGTCGAATTCGGACACGTCCTTGGCGAACTCGTCGTCAATGGCGGGGACTTCCTTGTGCTTGACCTCGTTGACCTTCACATGGAACACCACGGGCTTGCCGGCCAGCTCGGGGGTGTAGTTCTCGGGGAAGGTGATGTCGATGTCCTTCTCCTCGCCGGTCTTCATGCCCACCAGCTGATCCTCGAAGCCGGGGACGAAGCTGCCGGAGCCGATCTCCAGGTCGAAGTTCTCGCCCTTGCCGCCGTCGAAGGCCACGCCGTTGTCGAAGCCCTCGAAGTCGATGTCGGCGGTATCGCCCTTCTTGACGGCGCGCTCCACGGACACCAGACGGCTGTTGCGGTCAGCCATCTCCTTCAGACGTGCGTTGACGTCGGCAGCGGCCACCTTGACCTCCGCCTTAGGGGCCTCCAGCCCCTTGTACTGGCCCAGCTTCACCTCGGGATACACGGCCACGGTGCACTTGAACACCACGCCGTCCTTGGTGCAGGACTCCAGCTCCACCTGGGGATAGCCCACCGTCTCCAGACCCTGTTCCTTCACAGCGGCCTCGTAGGCATCGGGCAGGATGATATTCACAGCCTCCTCATAGAAGACCTCTGCGCCGTACATCTTCTCGATGATCTTGCGGGGGGCCTTGCCGACACGGAAGCCGGGTACGTTGATCTTACCGCGCATCTTCAGATACGCCTTGTTGACGGCGGCCTCGAACTCCTCGGCACCCACCTCGATGGTCAGAGCGACTCTGCTCTTTTCCAGTTTTTCGCAGCTTTTGACAGTCATTGTTGCTTTTCCTCCAGTTTACATCTATGTTTGTGGCATTAGACTACAATTTAATTAAGCCAATTGTATATGATATCAGAAAACAAATGGAATTTCCATACCTTTTTGCATTATTCGCAAATTTTTTTGGGAACAAACCCCAGAAAATCACCGGCCACCAGTGAAAACAGGGTGCCATTGCGCGTTCCCTCGATGGCGCGGCGGTGGGAAGCGCCGTGCAGATGGCCGTAATAGCAGGCCTTTGCACCGTATTCCTTCAGCAGCCGCAGGATCTCCGGACACTCGTAGCCCTGATAGATGGGCGGGTAGTGGAGGAAGCACAGCTTCTCCCGCTCCCCTGCCGCTTTCAGCGACGTCTCCAGACGGCCGACCTCCCGCAGCAGCACCTTTTCGTCGTGGGTGCCCTGATTGTCCAGCTCGTAGAACCAGCCACGGGTGCCGCACAGGGCGATATCCCCGTAAAAAAGGCAGTTATTATGGAGTATTTCCATGGTATCCAGCCCGTTTTCGGCAAAGAACCGCTTCATTTTCGAGGCGGTGTTCCACCAGTAGTCGTGGTTGCCCTTCAAAAGAATCTTCTTCCCCGGCAGGGCGTTGATGAATTGGAAATCCAGCAGGGATTCCTCCAGACTCATACCCCAGCTGAGGTCGCCGCACAGCACCGTCACATCGTCGTCACAGAGCGGGGCAAAGCCCTCCCGGATACGGTTCACATAGTCGTGCCAGTCGTCGCCGAAAATATCCATGGACTTGTCCGAGTTCAATGACAGATGCAGGTCGCCCATTGCGTATAGTGCCATAAATCGCTCCTTTGCGTCAGATCAGGCGGCGGAGGTTGTTCCAGAAGATATCCTCCAGCAGCGCCTCGCTGTAGCCGCGGGCTTTCAGCGCGTCGTACAGCTTCGGCGCATCCTGCATGCCGGTCATACCGGCGGCCAGCGCCTCGCAGCCGTCCAGATCGCCGCCCAGACACACCGTTTTTTCGCCGTTCAGGTTCAGGAAGTGCTCCACATGGGCCGCCAGCGCGTCCATCGTGGGCTGGCCCACAAAATCAAGATACAGGTTCAGGCCCACCACGCCGCCCAGATCGCGGATGGCCCGGAACTGGTCGTCCGTCAGGTTGCGGCGGTGGGGACAGACGGCCCGTGCGTTAGAGTGGGACGCCACGATGGGCCGCTTCGCCATGCGGACAAGATCCCAGAAGCCAGCGTCGGACAGGTGGGACACGTCGGGATAGATCTCGTGCTCCTCCAGCACGTGAATAAAGTCCCGGCCTTCGGCGGACAGTCCCCGCTCCGGTTCCTCGGCATTGGTGCCGGACAGCACATTGGCACGGTTCCATACCGGGTTCAGCAGCCGCACGCCCCAACCGGACACCGTTTCGATCTTATGTACGTCGCAGTCGATCAGGTCGGCGCCCTCGATGCTCAGCAACGCGGCCACCTTACCCTCCACCACCGTGACGTCCACTTCCCCGCCGGTGCGGCAATGGCGGACGATATCGGCGTTGTCCGCCATCTCCCGCAGGAAGAAATCGTGCATCCGTTGACATTGTGCCCACATGCCGTCAGCCGGAGCCTCCGCCGCGTCGTGGAACAGGGCGAAAAACTGGGCACAGCGCCGGAACTTCAGTCCCCGTTCCAGATCGATATGGCCGCCGTTTTTTCGCAGATGGGTGGACGCGGCGTAATAGCGGCGCTGCTCCTCCCGATCCTCGCCATACTCCAGCGCGGAAGTCTCGCCGGTCTCCAGACAGCGGTAAATGGTATCGCAGTGAGCGTCAAAATACGGTATCATAGCGTTCTCCTTATTGAAAAGCGTTTTCCAGATATTCTATGCGGGCTTCGTCAAAGCCGTGCTCGGCGTAGACCTCTGCCACATCGAACCGGGCGGGACAGTCCAGCCGCTTCTCCGCCAGATACATTCTGGCGGTCTTGCGCAGCTTGTTCTGCTTCTGGGGCGTTACGTACTCCCTCGGCAGGGCCATGTCCAGATTGGTGCGGGTCTTGACCTCTACAAAGCACAGCACATCCCCGTCCCACGCGATCAGATCGATCTCGCCGTAGCGGCTGCGGTAGCCGTGGGCTGCCAGCTGATAACCGCGCTCTCGCAGATAGCGGGCCACCAGCGCCTCACCCTGCATGCCCTCGGCCCGGCTCATCGTCTGGCCTCCCACTTTTTCAGGAAGGTCATGCGGTGCTCCGGACAGGGGCCGTATTCATCCAGCATAGCGTAGTGCAGCTTTGTGCCATAGCCTTTATGCTTGGCAAACTGGTACTGGGGGTATTCCCTGTCCAGTGCGTCGGCCACGTAGCGGTCACGGCTGACCTTGGCCAGAATGGACGCCGCCGCGATAGAAGCGGAGTGGCCGTCGCCGCCTACGATACAGCGGTGGGGCGTGGTGATGGCGGCATGCTTCCCGTGATCCCGGTTGCCGTCGATCAGCGCCACGTCCGGCTTCAGGGACAGGCCGTCGATAGCCATCTGCATGGCCTTCATTCGGGCAGAAAGGATATCCGTGGCGTCGATCTCCGCAGCGCTGACACTGGCTACCGACCAGGCCAGCGCCGTTTCCGTGATGACGCTGTACAGGGCTTCCCGCTTCTTCTCCGTCAGCTTTTTCGAGTCGTTCAGGCCGTCGATGACGCACTCACGGGGCAAAATCACCGCCGCCGCGTACACAGGGCCCATCAGCGGCCCGGCGCCGGCCTCGTCCACGCCGCAGACCGTCTCGCAGCCCTGCGCCCACGATTCCTGTTCATATGTCCAAAGCTCCATGGGCGCTCCTTTCAATAGGTCAGCGTGATCTTGCGGCAGTCCCGGCAAACGCAGGCGGAAAAGCTGGATTCATTGGGGAAATCGGTATTATAGGGGCCGTCCAGCACGATGCCGTTCTGCCGGGTGATGTACTTCTTGGTCAGGAACAACAGGGCATCGATATCGCCGCCGGGCGGCAGGAAGAACAGGCCCCGGCTATGGGACGTGATGATCTTTCCACGCTCCATCTCTTTTCCGCAGTTTGGACAGTTCATCCCTGTACCTCCTCCACCGTTTCCAGCGTGAAGCGGCCCAGCTTGCCGCCCCGGAACTCGTCCAGCAGGATACGGGCCATGCGCTCGGTGTCCACCTCCGCGCCCCGCATCAGAAACCCCCGCTTGCGGCCCGCCTGGGTCAGCAGATCGTAGCCCATGTCGCCCTCCTCCACGTCGATCTTATACCGTTCTGTGAGGATATCGGCATAGTGCCGCCCCAGATACTCCATGAGATAGCAGGCCAATTCCTCAATATCCATCACGTCATCCTTGATAGCTCCTGTAAAGGCCAAACACTTGCCGACCTCCACATCATCGAACTTAGGCCACAGAATGCCGGGCGTGTCCAGCAGTTCCAGCGTCCGATCCACCGGCACCCACTGCTTGGAGCGGGTCACGCCGGGGCGATCCTCCGCCTTGGCGGTCTTGCGGTGGGCCACCTTATTGATAAAGGTGGATTTGCCCACGTTGGGAATGCCCAGCACCATCACCCGGACAGTGCGGCCCACCTGTCCTTTTTCAGCGTAGGCGGCCAGCTTGTCCTTCAAAAGCTCGCGGACGGCGGCGGCAAACTGCGCCGTGCCCACGCCGCCCTTGGCGTTGGCCTCCAGCACCGCGTAGCCTTTTCCCCGGAAATAGGCGGCCCAGCGCTTCGTCTCTCTGGGGTCAGCCTGATCCACGCGGTTCAGCACCACCAGCCGGGGCTTGCCCGTCGTCATTTCGTCCACGTCGGGATTGCGGCTGGACAGCGGGATACGGGCATCCAATATCTCGCACACCGCGTCCACATTCTTGATCTCGGCCACGATCATACGCTTGGTTTTCGTCATATGGCCGGGGAACCAGCTCAGTCCTTCTATTTGCATGGTGTGTCACCTCGCAATCTCTAAAATATTCCATATCAAGCTGATAATTTATCCGATTATACCACAGTTTTCGTGAAAAGAAAAGGAAAAAACCGCCCGCATAAGCAGGCGGCTTTTCTTGGATCGAATTCGCTTACAGCTTCTCGCGGATCTTGGCGGCCTTGCCGACGCGGTCACGCAGATAGTACAGCTTGGCGCGGCGCACGAAACCGTGACGCACGGTCTCGATGGTCTGGATAGAGGGAGAATGTACGGGGAACACCTTCTCCACGCCCACACCGTAGGAGATACGGCGGACGGTGATGGTCTCCTCGATGCCGCCATGCTTCTTGGCAATAACAGTACCCTCGAAAACCTGAATACGCTCGCGGGAGCCTTCCTTGACCTTCACATGCACGCGGACGGTATCGCCCACCTGCACCTGAGGCACTTCCTTCAGCTGCTTTTCGTTCAATGCTTTGATGAGATCCATGGATTTTTCCTCCTGTATTTATAGGTGTTCATAACGCCATCACATGGGTGCGTTCCGCACCGGCGACAGAGGACCGCCCTTTTCACGCTATGATAGGATACCATACAAATCCGGTAAATGCAAGCATTATTTTCCCTTTTGCGGAAAAATCATCGAAAATCCTGCCCGTTCGCGTCCAGAATCCGGTGGCGGCGCACCCGAACGAAGTCCGGTGTCAGTGCAGGAAGATAGGCGACGATGGCCTTTTCGATCAATTGGGGGTTCAGACCGGGGTTCTGAGCCTGAACGGTCAGGTCAATGAACACGTTATGTTCATCCGCTGTCACATCTGCTTTCCGGATCATGGGCGCGATGTCCACATCCGCCAGCTCCTTGCGCTTGGTGCGCTTCTGGATCACCAGTGTGTCCCGAGCCAGCAGCTCACGCAGCTGCTCCGCCGCGCCCTCCGGCACTCCGGCGTCATATTCCAGCGTCACGTCTGCTTGCAGGCTGTCCAGCTCACGGATGGGGCGCTTCGCCTCGTAGCAGTCCAGCACCCGAATACCAGTGGGCATGCCGGTGTTCAGCTTCTCGGCAATGCCGCAGCCATCGCTGGCCTGCGTCACCTCGAAATCCAGCAGCTCACATTCGCTGCTCTGCCCCACCGGCAGCGGCAGGACGATGGAGATAATGGGATGGGGATGATATCCCTGGGTGTGCTTGATCTCCAGCTCCGTGCGGGGAAAGCACCGCTGGAAGGTACGCATCAAATCAAGATGGGAGATATAGGACGCCTGCGCCTCCTTAACAAACAGCAGTCTCAGCTTAGACATCGCACTTCCCCCCTACCAGCTTGTTTGCGCCGCAGCCGTTGCACCGGGTGCGGCAATCCGGCGTGGTAACGCCCGCCACAGCGTTTTCATGCTCACGCCACAGGTACTCCCTTGTCACGCCGCTGGAGATCATATCCCAAGGCATGATCTCATCCTTTTCCCGGCGGCGATAGGCATAAAACGCCGGGTCAACGCCGCACTCGGCAAAGGCCTCCTGCCAGCGCTCCAGTGAAAAATACTCCTCCCATGCGTCAAGGTGTCCGCCTTTACGCCATACGGTTTCCAATACATTACCCAATCTCCGGTCGCCACGAGCCAGCACCGCCTCGATGAATGAGGTCTGTCCGTCGTGCCAGTTGTAGGTAACGGTCTTGGTGGTCATATTCTCCCGCAGCAGCTGCACACGGCGCTCGTATTCCTCGCGGGTGATCTGAGGCTCCCACTGGAAAGCCGTGTGGGGCTTGGGAACAAAATAGGAGGTGGACACGGTGATGCGGACGCCCCGCTGCTTGTTGGGGGCGCTCTCCCGCCATGCGTGCATCACACGGGCCGCCACGTCGGCAATGCCCAGCACGTCCTCGTCCGTCTCCGTGGGCAGACCCAGCATAAAGTACAGCTTCACCGCGTTGTAGCCGCCGGCAAAGGCGGTGTGGCAGGAATTCAGCAGTGCTTCCAGCGTTACGTTCTTGTTGATGACGTCCCGCAGTCGCTGGGTACCCGCCTCCGGCGCGAAGGTCAGGCCGGTCTTGCGGCCCTTCGCCAGCCGCTGCATCAGCGCCATGGAGAAGTTGTCCGCCCGCAGACTGGGCAAGGACAGGTTTACATGGCGGCTCTCGCAGAAGGGCTCCAGCTGGTCGCACAGCTCCGTCAGCGGCGGATAGTCGCTGGTGCTGAGGGAGGACAGCGTGACCTCCTGATAGCCGGAATCGTTGCAGGAATCCACACAGTACTGGGCGCACAGGTCGCGGCTGCGGTTGCGGACGGGGCGGTACACATAGCCCGCCTGACAGAAGCGGCAGCCACGGATGCAGCCCCGGAACAGCTCCAGCATCACCCGATCCTGCACGATCTCGGTGCTGGGAACAATGGTATTTACCGGGAAATACGCCTTGTTCATGTCGTGAACGATGCGCTTTGTCACCACAGCAGGCGCGCCGTCACGGGGCGTGATGGCGCTTACCGTGCCATCGTCGTGGTAGGAAATATCGTACAGGCTGGGAACGTAAATGCCGTCCAGCTGTGCGGCGGCACGGAGAAATTCCGCCTTGTTCCAGCCCTCGCGGCGCGCCTTGCGGTGCAGCTCCACCAGCTCCACGGTGATGTCCTCACCCTCGCCCAAGCTTACCAGATCAATGAAATCGGCGATAGGCTCGGCGTTGTACATGGCGGTGCCGCCGGCGATCACCAGCGGGGTCAGGCCGTCACGCTGGGCGCTACGCAGGGGGATCTTCGCCAGATCCAGCATGTTAAGGATGGCGGTAAAGGCCATCTCATAGCCCACGGAAAAGGCCACAATATCGAAATTGGTGATGGGGTCGCCGGATTCCAGTGCGAAAAGTGGCATGTCCGCCTTGCGCATCTCCTCCTCCATGTCGCCCCACGGGGCAAAGACACGCTCGCACCACACGCCGTCCATCTGATTCATGACGCCATAGAGGATCCGCATGCCCAGATTGGACATGCCGATCTCGTAGGTATCCGGAAAGCAGAAGGCGATCCGGGTGTCCACCGTCCCCTTATCTTTGATCACCGCGTTATACTCGCCGCCCACATAGCGGGCAGGCTTCTGCACACGGGGCAGGATCCGTTCCAGCTTTTTATCCACAGTCGTTCTCCTGTTGTATATCAAAATATCTTTTTATTTTACCTGTTTTGCGGCGGTTTGGCAACCCCCAATTGCCGCAATGCTATGCCACAGCAGTCCTGCCGCCGCCAACAGTAGAAAGGGACTGCCGCCCAGCATCAGCGCCGCGCCTGCCGCCAATGTCAGCAGTGCCGCCACGCCGAAGCCCACCACTCCCGCAACACGGTCGGCGGTGTATGGCTCCGTCAGCCATGCTGCAAGGTTCCACAGCAGACTCCCGCCATCCAGCGGTAGCACCGGAAGCAGGTTGAACACCCCCAGCACCAGCTGTGCCCCGGCAAAAAGATACAGCGGGCTCCACAGCCGCCCACCGTACCCCAGCAGCAGCGCCAGTATCAGATTGACGGCAGGCCCCGCCGCAGCCGCCAGCAGTTCGCCGCCGTAGGACAGGCGGCCCGCCACCTGCATTTCCGCGCCCAGTGCCGTAATACGGATAGCCGTCACCTGGGCGTGAAGCCTACGCAGCACCCAATAATGCCCCAATTCATGCAGGATCGCCGCCAGCAGCAGCGCCGAAAGCAGCAGCGGAGACGACAGCATCACAAACAGCGCCAGCAAAAGCGGCGCTGTGGGAGAAAGGAAAATGTCGGTTCGGTTTCTACGAGACATAGTAGACGGGGTTCAGGTAGATGTTGTTGTGGTGCAGCTCAAAGTGCAGGTGAAAGCCGGTGGCGTCCCCGGTGTCCCCCACCTCCGCGATGGGGTCGCCCATTCGCACCGTCTGTCCGGAGGAGGCGTTGACGCGGCTGCAATGCGCGTACAGCGTGGTATAGCCATCCGGGTGGGTCAGCTCCACGTATTTGCCCAGCTCTGTGCTCTCCGCCACCGCCGTCACCGTACCATCGGCAAAGGCGTGGATGACCGTCCCCTTCTCGCAGCCCAGATCAATGCCGTAGTGAAAGCGCTCCGAGCCCTCCACCGGATGATCCCGGAAGCCAAATGCGGAGGTTATGGTGGCCTCCACCGGCTTCTGATAGGAGAAATTCAGCACCTGCTGCAGCATGTCCACGATCTCCGGCGTGGTGCCGTCGCCGTAGACGACCGCGTTGCGGTCTGTCTGGTGGCTGACCGTCACCTTTTCCGTTCCGAAAACCGCCGCACAGGCGTCATTGACCGCCTCGGCCAGATCGTCGCCGCCGATGGCGCGGCCTGCTGCGGAAAAGGCCGCCACAAAGTCGGTGTCCTCCCCCATCAGCCGAAGAAGCTCTCCGCCGTACTGCTGCGCCACATCCGGCATGGTGAACTTCACCGTTACCACGATCACCAGCACGGCGGCACTGACCAGCAATTGCAGCATGCGGCGCGTGCTGCCGTGCGAGGGCTGCTGCCGCTTTCCCTGTGTTTTGCCGCCCGTCGTTCTGGGCCGGGGCGGTGGCGGCAGCTTTCCGCCGCTGATTCGTTTTCCTGCTGCCATATGGCGCACCTCCATTCTGCTCCACTATATGCGCCGCAGGACACGCAATATGCACAAAATGGCTGCTTTGGTAAAGGAAAAGCAAAAAGCCACTGCTATGCATCACCGA
>ENA-UOOD01004327-UOOD01004327.1-human-gut-metagenome-genome-assembly--contig:-CS67-NODE-4327-length-11135-cov-4.248827_pt1 | contig 11135 bp, 10 predicted proteins | sample MGYA00242464_ERZ724011 | MGnify/ENA metagenome assembly ERZ724011 | reverse complement strand
CTCGTCTGTCTGGACAGCCTGCAAAAGCAGACGTACAAGGACTTTGAAATTATCCTGCTGGACGATGCTTCGCCCAATGACTCGGTAGCGCAATTGCAGGATAAACTGCCTGCCAACACGGTGTTTCTGCCGCAAGAGCAGAACCTGGGCTTTGCCGCCGTCAACAATGTGGGTATGCGCCGTGCACTGGCCGATGGCTGCGACTATGTGCTGCTGCTGAACAACGACACCGCTGTTGCCCCCGATATGCTGGAGACCTTGCTGCGGGAGACCCCGGCGGGTGCCGTGAGCTGCCCAAAAATGTTGTTTATGAACCCTCCGGACGAAATCTGGTTTGCAGGCGGCACGCTGGATCCCGCTACCGGTAAAGTGAAGCACCTGGGCGGCCACGCTAAGGACGGTTCCGCCTTTGCCCAAAAGCAGCAGGTGAGCTTTATCACGTTCTGCTGTGTGCTGCTGCCGCGGGCGGTCATTGAACAGGTTGGTTATCTCGACGAGACACTGTTTATGTATTGCGAGGATGTGGATTACTGCATCCGTTTAGGGCAAGCCGGTGTGCCGCTGTGGTTCCTGCCCGATGCCAAACTGTGGCATAAGGCAGGCGGCAGCGCAGGGGGCATGTTGTCGGTGTACTATATCACCCGCAACACGCTGTATTTGACCTGCAAGGGCAAATCCCGCGCCTACGCGAAGAGGAAAACCGTGCTGCCGATTCTCACCGGCGCGGCCCGCTATGCGCTGACCAAGGCGCTGGGTCGCAAAAAAGGCCGCAGTTATGGCGCCTACCGTGGTGCCGTGGACTTTTGGAACGGCAAGATGGGGCGGATGGAACCGCCCAAAACGAAGGAGAATTGATTTTGGCACAGACGCTGTCGATCATTCTGGCACAGTATTACCCGGATAAAATGCAGCTGCGCCACACGCTGGACTCGCTGCTGATACAGGACACCTACGATTTTGAGCTCATCATCGCCGATGATGGCTCGCCGGAGGATTACTGGGATGACACCCGCGCCTACCTGGCGGCCCACGGCTTTACCAACGTAAAACTGTCCAAAAACAAGGTCAACCAGGGCACGGTCACTAATATGCTCCACGCGGTGGAGCTGGCCAGCGGGCAGTGGATTGCCGGTATCTCGCCGGGCGACTATGTGTACGATGCCTCCACCATCCGCTGGGTGCTGGAGATGCTGCGAAAGGATGCCCCGCAGGTGGCCTTTGGAAAGTCCGCCTATTACCGGCAGGAAAGCGACGGCACGCTGGTGCAGCTGCCCGGGGAGACGCCGTTTGACCGCACCCCCTACGATGCGGCCCACTACGATAACAAGGCTATCCGCCGCAATGTGCTGTTGTACGATGACGGCATCAGCGGCATTGAAACAATGTACGAGCGCGGAATTTTCCTGGATGCGCTGCAAAAGATGAATGGCCGTGTCCGCTTTGCCGAGGACTTTGCCACCCGGTTGTTTGCCGTGCAGGGGGTTCCGATCCGCTGCTATGATCGGATTCTGCGCTGGTACGAGTACGGTACCGGTGTTTCCACCAACGAGAAGGCCCGCGCCAGGATGGAAGCTGATTGGCGCGCCATGCTGACGCTGATGCGGGAATTGTATCCCCAAGACCGTCTGGTGCGTCTGGCGTGGGAGTATTACCACAACGACCGCCACAAATCCCGCCTGCTGCGCGGGCTGATCGGCCGTCTGGTTGTGCCGCAGAACTGTGCGTTCAAAAAGGCGCAGCACAGCTGGCAGCCGCCGATTAACGGCGATATGGCTGAGTTGAAGAAAATCTACGCCTATGCCGAGGAGGACACACACGCATGACAACTTTGCAGAGCAGGGAAGATGCCCTGCTGCGCCGGGTAAAAGCCGTTGACTGGGCCCGGCTAAAGTTTTGCTTTGCCGCCACGGCGCTGTGCATGCTGCTGGCCCACGGCTTTGCGTGGTTCAACCTGTTCCCCAGCCATGACGCGACCATCCTGTTTTTTGATGCCGATGTTGTTATGCTGCAGCTAGGTCGCTGGGTGCAGCTGCCGTATTACCGCTTTCTGCGCGGCAAAATCAACATGCCCTGGCTTACCGGTATGTTCAGCGTGCTGTGGGTGTCGCTTTCGGTGTATCTGATCAGCAGTTTGCTGCAGCTGCGCAAAAAATCCATGGCCGCTGTGGCGGCGCTGTTTGGCACAGCCATCAGCGTTACGCTGCTGAATGCTACTTATAACGATAAAGCAGATCTTTTCACCTGCGCCATGCTGTTGGCGCTCTTGGGAGTCTGCGCCGTGCGTCGCTGCCGCCGCCCTTGGTTGGGCGTGCTGCTCTGCGGCGGGTGTCTCTGCCTCTCGATGGGATTGTATCAGGGCTACATTGAGTTCGCTATCGGCATGCTTTTGCTGTGCATGCTGCGGGATTGTCTGACGACGGATCTGCCTTGGAAAGACTATCTGCGCCAAGGCATCACCGCCATTGCGGGCCTGCTGTTGGGCGGCGTACTGTATGCTGTATCGATGAAAGCGGTGCTGGCTTATAAGCACCTGGAACTGATCGACAGTTCCAACGGCCTGCAGCAGATGAGCCGTGCCGGGGTGGCGGATTACCTGGCCCGCCTGCCAGGCGCGTACAAACAGGTATTTACCACCCTGCTGGGGTATGATGTCTGGAACAACCGTGGCATGCGGTTGGCAACGGCTGTTTGCCTGCTGCTGGGTCTTGCCTGCCTGGTACTGGCCCTGCGTAAAAAGCCCTTGCGCGCCGCTGTGCAGGTGGTTATCCTGTTAGTGCTGCTGCCGCTGGGGCTGAATGTGGTGTATCTGCTGTCGGAAAAGCACCCCACGCTGTTGATGCTGTACCCGGTGTATCTGGTGTATGCGTTGGTGCTGCTGCTGACTGGACTGGAGCCGGACACCATCCCCCGCAGCGCCGCCTGGCTGGCTTGCCTGCTGTGCGCCTTTATTACCGTGCAAAATGTGATTTATGCCAACGGCGCTTACACCTACCGCAAACTGGTCTACGAGAACACACGCGCCCAGGTGTATACCATTATGGCCAAGGTGGAGGACCTGCCCGGCTATGTGGAAGGAGAGACCCCGGTGGTTTTCTCCGGTGACTTTACGGATTCCAACTTCACCTACCACAACGACCTGATCCGCCTGTATGAGGAAGGGGAGACCGGCCTTTCCGGCTCCGCCATTACCTATGATGGCACCATCAAGTGGTGGTTCGGCAATATCATGGGCAGCAGCGCCAAAGTGGTCAACACACAGGCGGAGCTGGATGCCTGGGCCGAAAATCCTGCTGTGCAGGCCATGCCCAGTTACCCCGCCAGCGGCTGCATTGCCATGGTGGATGGTGCGGCTGTAATTAAACTGTCCGATTAACATGCCAGAAGAAAGGCAGATACAACGATGATTATTCAAACGATCCGCATGAAAAGCGTCACCGCCGAGGGTATGGGCACCCTCTCGGTCTTTGAGGCCGAGCACGATGTGCCCTTTGCCATCAAGCGCATCTACTACATCCACAATGTCCCGGCGGGCGTCCAGCGCGGCGGCCACGCCCACAAAAAGCTGCGCCAAGTCCTGTGGTGTCCCTATGGCAAGATCTTGATCAAGCTGGATGACGGCTTCGAGAAAGCGGAAGTCCTGCTGGACAGCCCCGACAAAGGCCTGATCGTGGAAAGCAATATGTGGCGCGACATGCTGTGGCAGCAGGACAATTCCGTCCTCTGCGTCGCGGCAGATTCCTTCTATGATGCGGACGATTATATCCGCGATTACGAGGCGTTCCTGCGTCATGTGGGCGCAGAGGACCCCGCAAAGGAGTAAAGCCATGGATTGGGCAGGAATCGATGAATGGATCTACCGCCGCCTGACGGAACTGGTGGATGTGCTGCCAATGCGCTTTGTCAAACTGGTAGCACACAATTATACCGATGCCCGCGTGCGCAAGCTGTATTGGCGCCGCCTGGGGCTGGAAATGGGTGAGGGCACCTATGCAAACCTGGGCCTGACGCTGCTTTCTGATGATTATACACCGCGGGTGCATATCGGGAACCACGTTTCCATCGCAGCCAATGTGACCTTTGTGCCGATGGCCTCAGCCAATAATGGGCAGGAGATCAACACCTACCCGTATGTGAGGGACCACCTGACAAAGGCAGCTGACATAGTTGTAGAGGATGAAGTCTGGATCGGCGCAGATGTGACGATCCTGCCCGGCGTGCATATCGGCCGCTGTGCGGTCATCGGCGCTGGCAGCGTTGTCACCGGGGATGTGGAGGCTTACCACATTTATGCCGGTGTGCCTGCCCGCAAAATCCGGGATATTCGCACCGGCGAACGGGTGCAGTAAAACAAGCAGGGGAGAAGTATGGAATTTACAGTACAGCCTTATACTGCGGATCAGGAAGCCGCCTGGGACCGCTTTGTGATGCAGGAAAGCGGCAACGGTACTTTTTTGCAGACCCGCAACTTTTTAAACTATCACCCGGCGGGCCGGTTTGAGGATGCCTCGCTGGTGGTCACCAACGAGCACGATGCCATTGTGGCCGTTGTGCCTGCTGCCGTGCAGCAGCGAGATGGAAAGCGCACCTTTGTTTCGCATCCGGGCAGTACCTACGGCGGCCCGGTCTTGCGGGAGGCGTACAATACGGCTGCGCGGGCGATTGGCATTCTGCAGGCCATTGATGCGTATGTAGCTGCCCACTACGAGGCCGCCATTTTCCGCCCGACCGTGGGTCTGCTGGAAAAGGAAGAAAACCAGACCCTGCTCTACGCCTTTACCTATTTGGGCTATACCCAGTTTACCGAGCTGAACACCTGGGTCCCGCTGGCGGGTAAATCGGCAGAGGATATTCTGGCGTCATTCCGGCAAGATAAGCGTCAGAATGTCCGCAAGGCGATGAAGCATGACCTGACGTTCCGTGGGCTGGAGACCCAAAAAGAAATCGAGACGTTCCACGGTCTGCTGGCCCAAAACCTGGAGAAGTACGGTGTCCAGCCGGTGCATACCGCTGCCGAATTATGGGAGTTCAAGTCCAGCCGCCTGCCTGAAATTGCCGAGTTTTACGGCGTGTTTGAGGGGGAGCGCATGGTGGCCGGCGGTATGACTTTCTACTTCGAGCAGGCTAATGTCGTTCATACCCAGTACCTTTCGGCGGACCTGAGCATCCGTAAGTACAGCCCGGCGGCGTATCTGTATTATCAGGTGCTTTGCGCTGCTGCAGCAAAAGGCTGTAAGGCACTGTCCTTCGGCATTTCGACCGAAGATAACGGCAAAGTGCTGAACTTTGGCCTGGTGGAAAGCAAAGAGGGCTACGGTAGCCGCCATGCCCTGAATTTGAGTTTTGCAAAGGATTTTTAAACAGGAGGAAACCGCATGGCACAGCCCAAGGTCAGCATCCTGATCTCTTTTTATAACCTGGCCCCCTATGTGGATGAAACTCTGCAAAGTGTACTGAATCAGAAGACAGACTTTCCCATTGAGGTTCTGTGCGCTGATGATGGCTCTGCAGATAATACGGTCGAAAAGCTGCGCCAGTGGGAGAAACGGTATCCAGAAACTGTGCGTGTATTTGTGATGGATTTTATACCCGGAGAAAAGCGGCCACCGGATGTCCGTATTAAACGACTCAATGCGATCCGCAGCCGCCTTTTCCGTGAGGCCCAGGGAACATATATCTGCTATCTGGACGGCGACGATTTTTATACCGATCCGTATAAGCTGCAGAAGCAAGCGGATATTTTGGATGCAGATACCGAGAAAAAGTATGTTGCCTGCGGCCATAACGGCTGTTTCTATTGGCAAAGTACAGGAAAAACGCGACCCATTGAAAAGCCCATCCGGGAATGCAGCCTGACGGCTAAGGAGTATTGGAGCTTTTTGTATATCCACACGAATGCCTTGATGTTCCGCAATCTGCGCTTGCAGGAAATCGACCCATTTGCCAGCGGTGTTACCATTGACGATAACCTGTTGACAGCGCAGTTTTTGCCCTATGGCGGAATCTACTATCTGCCAGATTGTATGTTTAACTATCGCCAGACAGAAAACAGCACCTTTCACCTGCGCAGCCAGTACCAAAACTTTATGCTGGGCTGCTTCATGATTTATGAACTGCAAAAAGTAGACAAAAGTATGTTCCCGAGCAGCCTGGTACGTATGATCTACGAATATACAGAACTTTACAAGGCCCGCAAAGACCCGCAGCTGGCGGAAGAAGCGCAGATTTTTATGCCGCGTTTCCGCAGTTATCATGCTGGCCGTCTCTGCTGCCTGGTCAACTACAGCCGCGAAGCCCTGCCGGCGCGGCTTTGGTGCGAGGTGGAAAATAAATTCTGGTTCTTTATGACCAAGGTGTTCCGCCATTTTATCTGGAAACCCAAAGTACGAGCCCTGCTGGAAGAAGCCCGCATCAAGCTGGAACAGCAGCCTGCTGCTCAATAATTACCTCTCTCCCAAAAAGAAAGGATTGCCATGCCAACGATCAGCGTAATCATCCCGGTTTATAAAGTGGAGCGCTACCTGGACGCTTGCGTGGCCAGCGTGGTGGGGCAGACCTATCCCGATTTGGAGATCATTCTGGTTGATGACGGCAGCCCTGACAACTGCCCGGCCCTGTGCGATGCCTGGGCGGCGAAAGACACCCGCATCCGGGTCATCCACCGGTCGAATGGCGGTTTATCTGCGGCTCGCAACAGCGGGTTGGACATCTGTACTAGTGAATATATAGCCTTCGTGGACAGCGATGACCGCCTTGAGCCGGAAACGCTGGAACGCGCCTTGCGTGCCCAGCAAAGGTCCGGTGCAGATTTAGTCCATTTCCACTACCTCTGCACTGATGAAAACGACCAACCCCTGCCGGACCGCACTCCGGCGGATCGTGAGGAAGAAGCGTTGACGCCGTCGCAATTCTGGGGAAAATTCTTTGCCAGCGGTGATGCCTGTACCTATTATGTGGTGGCATGGAACAAACTGTACAGAGCTGAGCTGTTCCACACGCTGCGCTATGCCGAGGGCAAGCGGTATGAGGATATGTTCCTTTTGCCGAATTTGATTGGGCAGTGCAGGAAAATCCTCTGCCTGAATTTCCGCGGTTACCGCTATGCCCAGCGCACCGGCAGCATCATGTCCCAGGGCGACCCTCGCAACTACCTGGACCGCAGTGAATACCTGCTGGAATGGACCACTACCTTCGCCGCCAGGGGCGACACTCTGCGGGCCGAGGGGCTTTTGAACGACGCGATTGAAAACCTGGCCGAAAAAGACCGCTTCGATCTTTCCACCCCCGCCCAACAGCAGCGCTACCGCACAGCCTGCCGTGCCTGCGCCGATGCCTACCGCGACCTTGCCCAGCGCACCGGCCGGCGCAGTATGCTGTTGCGCGCCGCACTGCTGCGGTTGGGCCTGCCGGTTTACCAGGCTTTCCTCAAACACAAAGCGTAAGGAGCTTTACTCATGGAGCAAACACAACCCAAAAAGCAGTACCATGTGCATTACGGCCCTGCCGGGGGCTGCACCCGCGTGGATTTTGATGAACTGTGGCGGTATAAGGATCTGATTTGGCTGTTTGTCAAGCGCGATTTTACCGTGCTGTACAAGCAGACGGTGCTGGGCCCGGCGTGGATTTTAATTAACCCGCTGCTGTCCATGGCTATGTACACGGTCATGTTCGGCACGATCGCCAACCTGTCCACAGGCGGTGTGCCGCAGCCGCTGTTCTACCTGGCAGGCACGGCCGTGTGGACCTTCTTCTCCTCCTGCATCAACAAGGTGTCGGGCACATTTACCACCAACTCCAACATCTTCAGCAAAGTGTATTTTCCGCGGCTGGCCATGCCCATTTCCACAATGCTGTCCGGGTTCATCAACTTCCTGGTGCAGTTCGTGATGTTCTTCTGCCTGCTGCTGTTTTACGTGGTGCGCGGCGAGGTGGCCCCCAACTGGGCGGCTATGCCGCTGCTGCTTCCCATCGTGCTGCAGGTGGGCCTGCTGGGCCTGGGCTGCGGCATCATCGTGTCCAGCGTCACTACCCGCTACCGCGACCTGATGGTCGTTGTCACTTTCGGTGTGCAGCTGTGGATGTACGGTACGCCGGTGGTCTACCCGCTGTCGATGATCTCCAATCCGCTGCTGCGCGCCGTGATGATCGCCAACCCCATGACCGCCCCGATGGAAAGCTTCCGCGCGGTCTGCTTCAGTTCGGGCGAAGTCTCGGTGCTGATGTGGGTCATCTCGCTGGCGTGGACGGTCGTGCTGCTGGGCGTAGGCATTTCGCTGTTCGGCAAGGTCGAAAAGACCTTTGTCGATACGGTCTGACGGGAGGTACGGCATGGAAAATCAGGAATTGATGATCCGCGTGCAGGACGTCAAAAAACAGTACCGCCTGGGCCAGATCGGCGGCGGTACGTTGCGCGGCGACCTGCAAAGCTGGTGGGCCCGCAAGCGCGGCAAAGAGGACCCCAACACCCAGATCGGCACCGACCAGCGCTTGGTGGGCACCACCTTTATGGCGCTCAACGGCGTCAGCTTTACAGTAAACAAAGGAGAGGCCGTGGGTATCATCGGCTCCAACGGCGCGGGCAAGTCCACGCTGCTCAAGCTGCTGACCCATGTCACTGCGCCCACGGAGGGCGACATTGACCTGTACGGCCGTGTGGCCTCGATGCTGGAGGTCGGCACCGGCTTCCACCCCGAGATGACCGGCCGTGAGAATGTCTACCTGAACGGCGCGATCCTCGGCATGACCCGCGCGGAGATCGACGCCAAAATGGACCAGATCATCGAGTTTTCCGAGGTCGGAGACTTCATCGACACCCCGGTCAAGCGCTACTCCAGCGGCATGTACGTCAAGCTGGCTTTCAGTGTGGCGGCCCACCTGGACAGCGAAATTATGATTATGGACGAGGTCCTGGCCGTCGGCGATATGAAGTTCCAGAAAAAATGCCTGACCAAGATGCGCCAGGCCGCCAAGCAGGACGGCCGCACGGTGCTGTACGTCAGCCACAACATGGCCACCATCCGCGACCTCTGCGACCGCTGCATCGTGCTGGACAAAGGCAAGGTCGTCTTTGACGGCGACGTGGACGCCGGCATTGCCATCTACATGTCCAACAACTACAGCAGTGAGCGCTTTTTAGACTTTACCGATTTCCGCCGCCCCAGTTGGATAGAACGCAAAAGCATCCGCATGCGCAGCGTCGAGTTCCATGTGGATACGCTGGAAGCCGTCGAGCGAAGCCAGCCCGTGGAGGTGGAGTACATCTACGATTCCACCGAGGACCGCGACCAAATCGGCATCTTCTTTGAAGTGCACGACGAGTTCGACGTGCCGGTGGCCACGGCCTGCCTGTACGGCATGCACATCCGCAAGGGCCGTAACCGCGTGACGGCCAAGTACGATTTCAGTATGCTGGCCGCAGGAACCTACAGCAACGTGTTCACTACCTTTACGCTGGGCGATGGCGGCAGCTTCAACACTGAGGACCGCACCCAGGGCGTACAGTTCAAGCTGGTAAATACCCTCAAACAGGGCGAGGCTGTGTGGCAGACCGTCTACTTTGGCTCCACCCATCTGCCGGATGCCCAGCTTTGCAAGGAAGAACTGATTTAAACAAGAAAAAACCACCTTTTCCAAAGAAACGGAAAAGGTGGTTTTTTATGTACAATCGTGAAATTACCGATAATCGATCCCCAGCGTGGGCAGGCCGTTCAGGGTCCAATCGGCCAGGTTGCCGTCCTGGTACTCGTAGTAGCCTTGGGCGGCGATCATGGCGCCGTTGTCGCCGCAGTATTTCAGCTCCGGCAAAAAGACACGGGCACCCAGTTTTTGGGCACCGTCGTTCACCAGCTGGCGCAGGCGGCCGTTGGCGGCGACGCCGCCGGCCAGCACGACCTGCTTGGCACCGGTGTCGGCGGCAGCGGAGAGCAGCTTCTTGGCCAGGATCTGGTCGATGCGCTCCTGGAAGCTGGCGGCCATGTCGGCCACATTGACCGACTGGCCTTTCTGCTCGGCGTTGTGTACTTCGTTGATGACGGCGGTCTTCAGGCCGCTGAAGCTGACGTTGTACTTGCCCTCTACATGGGGCACGGGCAGCTTGTAGGCGTGGGGGTCGCCGTCGCGGGCGGCGGCGGCCACACTGGGACCGCCTGGGTAGGGCAGGCCCAGCGTGCGGGCTACTTTATCGTAGGCTTCGCCGGCGGCGTCGTCCACCGTGCGGCCCAGAACTTTGTAGCGGCACCAATCCTCCACCATCACGATGTGGCTGTGCCCGCCGCTGGCCACCAGGCAGAGAAACGGCGGATGCAAACTTTGGTGGGTCAGATAGTTGGCGGCGATATGTCCGCGCAGGTGGTGCACCGGCACCAGCGGTTTGCCTGCCGCATAGGCCAGGCCCTTAGCAAAGTTGACGCCCACCAGCACGGCACCGATCAGGCCGGGCGCAAAGGTTACGGCCACGGCATCCACGTCTTTCATGGTCATGTTGGCATCGGCCAGGGCTTTGTCCACGGTGGCACTGATATACTCGGCATGGCGGCGGCTGGCGATCTCCGGCACAACGCCGCCGTATAGGGCCTGCTCTTTCACGCTGGTGGAGATCACGTTGGAGATGACCTTGCGGCCATCCTCCACGATTGCCGCCGCGGTCTCATCGCAGGTCGATTCAATTCCTAAAACATACATTTCAATCACCCTTATTGTGACTCTTGAACTGCCAGAAGCACTTTGTAGGGGCGAACATTGTTCGCCCGCGGCCGTTTGGCAGGCAAGAAACTTTCCCGAAAAAGTGCGGCCTCATCAAGCAGGCGGGCATGCTCGCTCCTACACCTCTGCGCAGAAAACTTTAATGCGCTTCCAGCCAGGTCTTGCCGGTGCCTACCTCGGTGGTCAGGGGCACGTTGTAGTGCACCACATGCTCCATTTCCTCCTGCAAAATGCGGCGCACGGTGTCCACTTCACTGTCCGGTGCCTCTACGATCAGTTCGTCGTGTACCTGCAGCAGCAGGCGGGCCTGCAATTTTTCATCCCGCAGGCGCTGCCACACATGCACCATGGCCAGCTTGATGATGTCCGCGGCCGTGCCCTGGATGGGCGTGTTGCGGGCCATCCGCTCGCCGCTGGCGCGTACCTGGAAGTTGGAA
>ENA-UOOD01004326-UOOD01004326.1-human-gut-metagenome-genome-assembly--contig:-CS67-NODE-4326-length-11136-cov-4.757062_pt1 | contig 11136 bp, 10 predicted proteins | sample MGYA00242464_ERZ724011 | MGnify/ENA metagenome assembly ERZ724011 | reverse complement strand
AAGCTCATTGCAGCGTCTCTTCAGAAATCGAAAGCGCTTGTGGCTGCGGCTGCGATGCTGCCGATGAAGCTGTCGACATGATGCCCGATGAAGAACTGCTCTACGATTTGGCCGATTTGTTCAAGGTGTTTGGCGACACCACGCGCATCAAAATCCTCTACGCCCTTATGACGAAGGATCGCTGTGTTGCCGATCTGGCTGAGGAGATTGGTGCGACTCAAAGTGCGGTTTCTCATCAGTTGCGAACCTTGAAGCAAAGCCGTTTGGTTCGTGCGAAGCGCGATGGGAAGAACGTGATTTACTCGCTTTCTGACGACCATGTGCACACGATGCTAGCCCAGGGAATGACGCATATCTGTGAATAGCCAGACCACCGTGTGGGCTGTCTGCCCAAAGGGGAATCTTTTCAGGAAAGGAAATAGCCATGCGTAAGGTATTCAAATTGCAGGATCTTGATTGCGCAAACTGCGCTGCAAAGATGGAAGAAGCTATAAAGAAGATCGACGGCGTAAACACGGCATCGATGAGCTTTATGACCCAGAAGTTGGTGATTGACGCCGAGCCCGAGAAGATGGATGCCATCCTCGACGAAGCCGAAAAGATCTGCCACAAGATCGAGCCCGACATGGTCATTTTGCGATAGTCTGCCGGCTATCGTTTTTTCTCGAAAGCGCGCTGGCGCTGTGCGTCGTTTTAAGCAGTATCGGTGCTTTTGATTGACCGAAGCACCATGTATGCTGGTCCGTCTTTTTCGGGCCCTCAGCGTTCGTCGAAACACTGCTGCTGTTGCCACCAAATTCTGCGAGATTTTAAACAAAAACCGAACGCGGCGCATCCGGCCTACCAAGGCCTGATGCGCCTGTATACGCTACGAAGGGGATTTGCATGAATAAAAAGCAGAAAAGGACGCGAAACCGTATTGTTGCGGCGCTCGCCATTTTTGCTGCGGTATTCGCGGTTACGGAGTTTGTTCCGCTTGCGCGGTACGTTGGCGGGGAAACGAACGCGCTGTACCTTGAATTCGTCTTGTTCCTTATCCCGTACCTTATTGCAGGTTACGATGTGCTGCTGAAGGCGGCGCGCAACATTGGCAACGGCCAGGTGTTCGACGAGAACTTTCTGATGACCATTGCAACGGTGGGCGCATTTGCCCTGGTTCTATTTCCGGATTCTCAGCCTCATATGGCCGAGGGTGCAGCGGTAATGCTCTTCTATCAGGTGGGTGAGCTGTTCCAGGGCTACGCCGTGGGCAAATCGCGTCAGTCCATCGCTGACATGATGGACATCGCCCCCGACTTCGCCAACGTTATGCGTGATGGCAAGCTTGTTCAGGTCGATCCGTACGAAATTGGCGTAGGCGATGAAATCGTGGTGAAGCCCGGCGAGCGCGTTCCGCTTGACGGCACCATTGTGGAGGGTTCCACTCAGCTCGACACTGCTGCGCTTACCGGAGAATCCGTACCTCGTCATGTGGAGGAGGGCGCTGAAGTGATTTCCGGTTGCGTGAACATGACGGGCAAGATTACGGTGAAAGTGAGCAAGCCCTTTGAGCAATCCACGGTCTCGCGCATTCTTGAGCTGGTGGAAAGTGCTAGCGAAAAGAAGGCTCAGACCGAAAACTTCATTACGCGTTTTGCGCGCTACTACACGCCCATTGTTACCATTGGTGCTCTTGTGCTGGCTGTGTTGCCGCCGTTGCTGTTCGGTCAAAGTTGGTCCGATTGGATTGAGCGCGGTTTGACCTTCTTGGTTGTTTCGTGTCCTTGCGCCCTTGTTATCTCAGTCCCGCTTTCGTTCTTTGGCGGTATTGGTGGCGCTTCTCGTTTGGGCATCCTGGTGAAGGGTGGCAACTACCTGGAAGCGCTGTCTCGTACCGAAACGGTGGTGTTCGACAAGACGGGCACGCTTACCAATGGCAGTTTCAATGTGGTTGCCGTGCATCCCGATGCTGCAGCAGAGGTTAACCCCGACCTTATCCTTTCCATCGCTGCCCATGCTGAAGCGTATTCCGATCATCCCATTGCCGTTTCCGTCAAGGAGGCTTTTACGGGTGAAATCGATCAGAGACGAATTCATGATCTTCGTGCGGTGGTTGATGAGCGCGTGGTTTTGGTGGGCAACGATAAGCTGATGCGCGAAGAAGGTATCGCTTACCACGACTGCGAGCTTACCGGCACCATCCTTCATGTTTCAATTGATGGTAAATATGCAGGTCATATCATTATTGCTGATGTGGTTAAAGAAGACGCCGCCGAATGCATCAAGCGTTTGCATGCTGCTGGCGTTAGGAAGACAGTCATGCTCACGGGCGATCGCGCCGAGGTTGCAAAGGCCGTTGCCGAAAAACTTGGACTCGATGAGTACCATGGCAAGCTTCTGCCGGAAGACAAAGTCAACCTGGTGGAGCGCCTGCTTGGCGAAACGTCCGAAAAGGGAAAGCTCGCTTTTGTGGGAGACGGCATCAACGATGCGCCGGTGCTCACTCGCGCTGATATAGGCATTGCCATGGGCGCAATGGGGTCCGATGCGGCAATCGAAGCGGCAGACATTGTTCTGATGGACGATAAGCCCTCCAAGATCGCCTCCGCAATTCGCATAGCTCGCAAAACCATGCGCATCGTATGGCAGAACATCGTCTTTGCGCTTGGTGTGAAGTTTGCAGTGTTGGTATTGGCTGCTGTTGGTTTGGCTACCATGTGGCTTGCGGTGTTCGCCGATGTGGGTGTGGCCATCCTGGCCATCCTCAACGCTATGCGCTGCATGCGCGTAAAGCACTAAGGGGTTTCTGTTCTGGGAAAATAGGGACAGGTACATTTTCCCACTTTTAATGTCGGTATCCCAATCGGGGACTGGGGAAATGGCGCCTGTCCCTATTTTCCCGCCCACTCCTCAAGGAAGATACGCATGGCTTCGTTTACGACATACACCCTGCAAGTTAATGGCAGCGACGTTCATGTCACGCTAAAGCGCATGAAAAGCATTCGCTTGCAGGTGAAATCGACGGGTGAAGTAACGTTGTCGGCGCCACTCGGTACCAGCAAAGCCCGTATAAGCGAATTCGTTCGGTCGAAGGCTGATTGGATTCGGACTCAGCAAGCGAAACAGGTAGACTCTCCAGCTGCTCGCGCCGAAAGAGCATCGAGGGAAGAAATCGAGCAATGGCGCACAGTGGTGAAGGCGTGTGTTCCGCCGCTGGTTGCCGAATGGGAGCGCATTCTGGGCGTGCGCGTGCAGAAGCTTGATTATCGCAACATGAAAAGCAGGTGGGGAAGCTGTCAGCCCGAAACGGGGCGGGTGTGTATCAACATTCGCCTTGCGCTCTTCCCTCCGGAATGCCTTGAGTATGTGGTGGTTCACGAGCTGTGTCATATGCTGGAGCCAAACCATGGCGCTGGCTTTAAGGCCCTTATGACCAAGGTGATGCCCGATTGGAAGCAGCGTGAGCGCATTTTGAATCCGCGGTAAGCAATCTCTCTGGTACGCGTGAGTGCCGCAGCTTTTCTCGTGCTAAAATAATTCAGTTATACGCTGTGCCAAAAGGGCGCAGAACAAGCAAGTAATCTGAAGCGGCAGGCGGCATCATCAGCCGTTTTCGCCAAGAAAGAGAGCATGAGCATGAGCAAGGGAACCTATTCCTTCACCACTCCCATTTACTACGTTAACGCGGCACCGCACTTGGGCACCGCCTATACCACCATCGCTGCCGACGCAGTTGCGCGTTATCAGCGTATGAATGGTTATGACGTTGCCTTTGTAACCGGTATGGATGAACATGGCCAGAAGGTTGCCGATACGGCAGCGGCAAAGGGCATGACGCCTCAGGATTGGTGCGATTCCATGGAGCCCGCCTTCCGCGATTGCTGGGACATGCTCGATATCACCTACACCGACTTTGTTCGCACCACTGAGCCTCGCCACGCCGAAACGGTTAAGAAGTTCTGGCAGGATTTGTACGACAAGGGATATTGCTACAAGGGTTCCTACGAGGGCTGGTATTGCGTTCATGAGGAAACCTATTACAACGAAAGCGACCTTCTGAAGAACGACGAAGGCGAATTCGTGTGCCCTGATTGCAAGCGCCCTGTTCAGAAAGCTGGCGGCGAAGAAAATTGGTTCTTCAAGCTTTCCGAATTCCAGGAACCGTTGCTGAAGTTCTATGAGGAAAACCCCGACTTCATTCGTCCCGAAACCCGTAAGAACGAAATAGTTTCCTTCGTGAAAAGCGGCTTGAAGGACCTTTCCATTTCCCGTTCTACCTTCGATTGGGGCGTTCCGCTGCCTTTCGATGAAGGTCATGTTGCCTATGTTTGGGCTGATGCTTTGCTGGCGTATTTCACCGGCATCGGCTACGGCAGCGAAGAGCGCGCAGGCGAATTCGAGCAGCGTTGGCCTATGCAGTACCACTTCGTAGGCAAAGACATCACGCGCTTCCATTGCGTCATCTGGCCTGCAATGCTGATGGCTGCTGGCTTGCCGGTCGCCCATACGGTATTCGGACACGGCTTCCTGCTTACCAAGGGCGAAAAGATGTCGAAGTCCAAGGGCAATGCGCTAAAGCCTGCCGATTTGGTAAAGGTGTTCGGCGTTGACGCGTATCGTTACTATTTCCTTTCCGACGTTCAGTTCGGTCATGACGGCTCGATTTCCATCGAGCGCATGGTTCAGGTATACAACGCTGATCTTGCCAATACGTGGGGCAATCTGTGCAGTCGCGTGTTCAACATGACCAAGAAGTATTTCGAGGGCAAGGTTCCCGCGGCACCTGCTGGCGCCGAGGAAAACCCGCTGCGCGAAATCGCTGACGAACTGTACGCCGAATACGACAAGTGCATGGGTCAGGTCGATTTCACCAATGCTGCCGCTGCTGTTCAGAAGTTGGCTAGCCGCGTAAACCTGTATGTTGAAGATTCCGCGCCGTGGAATCTGGCAAAGAGCGAAGAAACCGCTGATGAGCTTGCTGCAGTAATCTACAACGCGTTGGAGGCTATCCGCATTATTGCGTTGTACATGGCGCCGTTCATGCCCAACACCTCTGCTGAGGTTTTCAATCGTCTGGGTCTGGGTGATATCTTCGCAATCACTGATATTGAAGCTGCTTCGGTATGGGGTCAGCTTGAGGCTGGTTCTGCCGTTGCCGTGGGCGATCCGCTCTATCCTCGCTTGGATGCTGACGCCATCGATCTTTCCATCGAATAGCAGGAAACGGCCGTTATCATGACCGAGGAAACGCAATCGCTGAACGCTGCTTTTGTTGAAGAGGGGGCGTTCAGCGTTTCCTTTTTTCAGAAACGCAAGCATCACAAGTACCGTGAAGTGGCTGCACCTGTTTTGCCTGGTTTGGTTGCCGACACGCATGCACATCTGGAAATGCTCAAGAATCCAGCTGCTGAACTGGCTAAATGTGCATATCATAACGTGCGTTTCGTGTGCGCTATGTGCGATCCTGCTGAAGACAGCCACACCACCTTCGACAATTTGGAAGCGTGGCAGCAAGATGCTCAAGGCATTCTTGAGGAAGCTGGCTTGGGTTCTTGCAAGGACGCCATTCCTCATCTGCGTATTGCTATGGGTGTGCATCCCCACAACGCCAAGATGTGGGATGTGCGCATGGAGCGCACGTTGATGCGGCGCTTGGCAGATCCTCGCGTCTGCGCTTTGGGCGAAGTAGGCCTTGATTACCATTACGACCTTTCTCCTCGTGCCGTGCAGCGCGGCGTATTCCGTCGTCAGGTTCAGCTTGCTAAAACTGCTGGTCTTCCGCTTATCCTGCATATGCGTGAAGCCCATGAAGAGGGCCTGGCCATCCTGGAAGATGAAGGATTCCCAAAGAATGGGGTATTGCTGCATTGCTTTAATTTGGACGCTGAAGCGCTTGCTCCATGGGCGGAGCACGGTTGCTACATTGCGTATGGCGGTCCTATCACTTTCAAAAAGGCCGATGAGGTGCGATCTGCCGCAACCAAGGTTGCTCGTAATCTTCTCCTCACCGAAACCGACAGTCCTTATATGACCCCTGAACCCATGCGTGGTGTCGATTGCGGTCCAGCCCATGTGGTGTTCACGGCTGAAAAGCTGCTCGAGGTTTTGGGCGCGGAAACGCAGGCGGAACGGGAAGATCTCTTGGGGCAGATGTATGGCAATGCGCTCGGGTTGCTCGATCGGCAGCCTACGCAATGGCAACGCGCAAATGCCGATTTGCTTGTGGGGGCCTAAATGGGCACGTGGGTTGTGATAAACGGCTCTCCTCGTCTGAATGGCAAATGCGCACGCATTATTCGCATGCTGAAAATGTCAATCGAACAGAGTTATCCAGAAGTGAACCTTGTTGAGTATGAGGTGGGCTGCATGGATGTTTCTGGCTGCAATGGTTGTGAGTTCTGCAAGACGAACGACGGGTGCATTATCGAAGACGATATGACCCAGTTCATAGACGATCTGGATACGGCGGAGCGAGTGTTTTTGGTGTCACCCATCTACTTTGCGGGTGCTCCCTCCCAGTTGAAAGCTGTGCTGGATAGGTTGCAGCCGTTCTTCTGGCCCTATCTTGAGCGACGGAAGAGAGGGGAGCCGCTGCCAGCAAAGCGTCCTTTGTCGTTGTTTGTGGTGGGTGATGGCGGCGATCCGCATGGTTACGAGCCTTTGGTTGCTAGCGTTCGGTCATCTATGGCCCTTGCGGGTTTTGCTATTGAAGAAACGGTTCCCCTTATTGGGATTGATCGTCTCAAGCGTGAACACTTGGGAAAGTGGGGTGTTGCCTGATGGGCAAGCTTTCATACTTAGCAAGCGTGGCAGAAACGCGCGCTGTTCTTGAAGCTCATGGCCTTATGGCGAAAAAGGCGTTGGGACAGCATTTCCTTATCAACGATGGCATCGTGCGGCATATTTGCGACTTGGCCGAATTGGGTCCTGAAGACAAGGTCTTGGAGGTTGGTCCTGGCATCGGAACGCTTACGGTTGCCTTGCTTCAGCGCGCGGGTCAGGTTGCTTCTATCGAAATGGATACCGACCTACCAGCCGTTTTGGCGGAAACCTGTGCTGAGTGGGCTGACAGGTTTACCCTGATCCAAGGTGATGCATTGGCAGTAAGCCCCGATCAGGTTCCTTTTGCTCCTACTAAGCTTGCAGCAAATCTACCCTATGCGGTGGCCGCTACCATCGTGCTCGATTTCTTTGAACGCTATGAGTCGTTGCAGAGTCAAACGGTAATGGTTCAAGCGGAAGTTGCCGATCGCATGTGTGCCAAAATCGGCACGAAGAACTACGGTGCTTATACAGTGAAGTTGGGCCTCCTGGCTGAGTATCATGGCCGCTTCGCCGTTTCCGAGGGTAATTTCTTCCCGCCCCCGCGCGTAAAAAGCGCCGTTATTCGCTTTGACCGTAGGGCAGAGCAGCTGCCTGAAGAATTGCGTCATGCCGCTATGGTGATGGCGGATGCTTCTTTCGCTAATCGTCGCAAAACCATTGCGAACTCCCTGAAGATGTACTTCTCGAATCCGCAAACCTACGATGAGCGCATGTTGGCCTCCATTCCTGAAACGCTCGAACGAGCGGGCGTTTCCGCGAAGGCCCGTGGTGAATCGCTTGAACGCGAAACCTTTATAGAATTGGGTCGTGCTTACTTGGCAATGCACGAATAGCGTAAAGGGCACGAGGTGTTGTATCTCGTGCCCTTCCGTTGTTTTCTCCTGGTACTCTTCCTGACAGGCTGGAATCGTTGTGTGATCTGCCTATTCCGACGTTGCCTCAACTTTGAATTCAAGAAAGGAATCCGATGGCCAACGCCAAGACTTCTTTGACACGTAGGACGCTTCATTACTACTGGAAAGTGACGCGCAGACACAAGGCATTGTTTGCAGCACTGATGGTGTCCACGTTTGCCTTTGTTGCTTTGTTGAGCTACGGCAATCCGTACGTGATGAGCCTAATTGTGGACCAGGTTAGCGCTCAGCCCGTTGAGGCGGATCAAGTGTTTACCGTGTTTGGGCCCTATATTGTTGCCCTTATTCTGATTAACGTATTTGGTCAAGCTGCCAGTAAATTGCAAGATTACACCATGTACAAGCTGGAAATTGCTGCTTCGTACGATTTGGCAACCATGAGCTTTGATGCCCTGTGCAATCAGAGTATGTCGTTTCATTCGAATCGATTCGGCGGCACGCTCGTTAGCCAAACCACGAAGTTTATGAGCGCATATCAGCAGCTAATCGAAACCATCATGTTTCCTTTCCTGCCGGTAATCTGCTCGGTGATATTCACCTGCGGAATTCTTCTTCCGCGTGTTCCTCTGTACGTTGCCATTCTGATGGTGCTGTTGGCTGTTTATGCGAGCATTTCCTACTACTTATATAAGCGCATTCTTTCCCTGAACGAAAAAGCCGCTAGTGCGCAGAACCAGCTTTCGGGCGAACTGTCTGACTCGGTGGCGAATATTCTGGCGGTAAAAACGTATGGCCGCGAAGACTATGAGCGTGGGCTGTTTGATAACGCGAACAGGGAGGTGGTGGCGCGCGATTCGAAACGTATGTGGGCATCGCTTACTCGTGGCATTATTACTGCCTGCATCACGGTGGTGATAATGTCGGTGGTAACCGTGTTTATTGCCGGAGGCAATGCGTGGTACGGCATCACACCGGGCACATTGGTTGTTATGTTTACCTATACCTACACCGTCACCAACCAGTTCAATTTCATCAATAACGGCCTCCAGCGCTTTAATCGTGCATTTGGCGATGCGAGTGGCATGACTGCCATTCTCGATGAACCTCGTTTGGTGGCAGACAAGCCTGGTGCGCCTGATTTGAAGGTGAGCCGTGGCGCTATCGATTTTCAAGATATCGACTTCTTCTATACCGACGGCAATGCGAAGACGCAGGTGTTTGATAAGTTTGAGCTTCATATTCCTGCAGGTCAGCGTGTTGGTTTGGTCGGCATGAGCGGAGCGGGAAAAACAACGCTCACAAAGCTCTTGCTTCGTCTTTCTGACATTCAGGAAGGACAGATTCTTATTGATGGGCAGAACATAGCCGATACGACCCAGCAATCACTGCGTCGCCAAATTGCCTATGTGCCGCAAGAAGCCCTGCTATTCCACCGTTCCATTGCCGAGAATATCTCGTATGGCAAACCCGATGCTAGCATGGAGCAAATTCGAAGAGCGGCCAAACAGGCTAATGCCCTTGAGTTTATTGAGAAGCTTCCGCAGGGATTTGACACCATCACGGGAGAACGCGGCGTCAAGCTTTCCGGCGGCCAGCGTCAGCGTATCGCCATTGCGCGTGCGCTCTTGGCCGACTGCCCAGTGCTGGTGCTTGATGAAGCAACAAGTGCGCTCGATTCTGAAAGTGAAAAGCTGGTTCAAGATGCCCTGGCTACCCTCATGGAAGGTCGTACGTGCATCGTGGTTGCGCATCGCCTGTCCACGGTGGCCAGTTTGGACAGGATCGTGGTGCTTGATGGCGGCAAAATCGTCGAAGATGGTCCCCATGATGAACTGGTTTCCCGGGGTGGGGAATATGCTCATCTGTGGAGCCGTCAAACGGGAGCCTATCTGGAATAACGCTTCTATGGTTACAAGATGGAGATTGTCCCGTAGCAAAGCTGTGGATGATATACTAGTTGAGTTTTATTGTGTCCAAAGTGGAAAGAACAACCTTATATGGATCTCGCAAAGCAAGCACAGATTATCGGCAACATCCATGACACGCTTAGCCAGTATGTAGGCCAAAAGCTTCGCGTTCGCGCAAACATGGGGCGCTCGAAAATCGTTGAGAGCGAAGGCGTGCTCATGCAGGTGCATCCGCAGCTATTTATCATGGAAGTAAAGCGTAAGCGCGGTGCTTCTGCTCGTCAGTCCTACCAGTATGTAGATGTTCTTACTGGCATGGTCGAGCTCAGTCAGGATGGCCAGCCTCTGTTCGGCAGCTTTATTGAAGAAGAAGTTACCGAAGAGCCTGTAGCGGTTGAGGCAAACGCCGAAGAATAAGGCCCGAAAACCAAGTTAGAAAGTAGAGCCCGCTCAGTTATCTGAGCGGGCTCTACTGTTATGCGGCGATGTCCTCGGGCGTCTGTCGCCTCCAGCGTTACGGAGCTGTCTGTGGGCTGTCTGTGGCGTGGTAAACAGATAGGAGCAGCGATGCTGCTGGCCGTGGTGCATCACAAGGTCTAAAACAGCCCTGTGGGTTATATGCGCCTGAGATGCGCATTCTGCCAATAGTTCTAATAATGCATTTGAAAACAAAAAAATCGCAAAGCAAATATGCTTTGCGATTCGGTGTTTTGCTGGTGGAGATGATGGGGATCGAACCCACGACCTCAACATTGCGAACGTTGCGCTCTCCCAACTGAGCTACATCCCCAGCGGATATTGATTTAACAGCAGACAACGGGCGATGTCAAGTTGGCGTTTTCGGGGTCGTCATAATGGTAGAAATTGTGTGCAAAGCCGAACAGGAATTCAATGAAGTCGTTGGTTGCGGGATTGAACCGTTTGCCCGCAAGCCTCAGCACGCCGATAGGGTGGATTGCCTGGGCTTCTGGCTCCTCGAGCGGGATCAGCTTCAAATTGCGAAATGGATACAACCCGGAAGAGTCAAGCGCTAGGCCTACCACTGGCGCTCGTGAAACGATGCCGCCTAGAATAACCTCATCGTCGGAATCTCGGTTCAGATTCATTTTGGCAAGGTCGAGTCCGTGGCTTTCTAGAAATTCGCTTACTTCGGTACCGACGATGATGTCTTCTCGATAGGTGTAGACCGGCATATCGGCAAGCTCGCTAACGCTGATGCTGCTACGGGAGGCAAATGGGTGACCTTCATGGACGATGACAACCAGCCTTTGGCGGAAGAGCGGCGTGAACACGAAGCCATCGGCTTTTACCTCTGAAGTAATGGCGAGGTCGTTTTCGCCGGTGTGGAGGTAGTCGAGCAATTCTTTTGTGGAACCTTGATCGATCTTCAGTTCAACAAGATTGCCGTGGGTGCGGCGGTACGCCAATACGGCTTCGGGGAGGAAAGCTGAACGGACCGAATGGATTGCTCCAAGGCGCACAGTTCCAGAAAGGCGCCCCTTGCGTTTTTCGAGTTCGCCGATTCCGTCCTCTAGGGCATCAAGTGACCGTTCGACATACTGAGCGAACAG
>ENA-UOOD01004320-UOOD01004320.1-human-gut-metagenome-genome-assembly--contig:-CS67-NODE-4320-length-11146-cov-3.775764_pt1 | contig 11146 bp, 2 predicted proteins | sample MGYA00242464_ERZ724011 | MGnify/ENA metagenome assembly ERZ724011 | reverse complement strand
TCAACTGTGATGCCGGATGCGTCTGCAACCCCCGAAGGATCCGTTATGCCGGATGCATCGGTTTCTCCCGATGTATCAGCTACGCCGGAAGTGTCGGATACAACAAGTCCTTTGCCCGAGGTTTCAGACACGCCTGCGTCTAGTGATGATCCAGCAGACAATGGAACGCCGTTTCCGACCGAAAAGAGCACAGAGGATCCTAGTGGTGAACCCACAGAAGCGCCAACGGAAGAACCAGTAGAAAAACCAACCGAAGCGCCTGCAACAGAGCCCACGCAGACTCCGGAAACACCTACCCGTGAGCAGCCCACCGAAGAGCCTACGGTTGCACCTGAAGAAAAGACGGAACCTGTCCAATCGCCGGAGGAATCTTCACAAGAATCGGTTGACATTCCCGAAAATCAAACCACTACAGAAGAAAACGAGTCCAAACCAAGCACATCCTTTTGGCGTTGGCTTGTTTCTACTGCTTATGCGGACGAAAGCGCACCGTCCAGCATTCGAGGGAAACGGCAATCGTATTCCCGCAGCGCAGGCTGCGAATGGATTACCTATCCCGGACTGTTTGACGCTGTAACGGACGTTGAGCTTTCTATGACCTCTACGGGCATTAAGGAAAACATTGTCGTTCATCAGTATACGGGCAACCATGTCTATGCATATCAGATGACAACGGAAGGATTGACCGCCGTTCAAAGCGGGAAGGAGATTCTGCTCTATAACACAAACGGCGATATGATGGCAAAGGTCGAAGCGCCGCATATGTCAGACGCGGAAGGACGCTACAGCACGGATATTGCCGTTTCCCTGGAGGGTGGTGGTGGAACCTATCGCGTTACCTATCGGCCTAACGATGAATGGATGCAAAGCGCCGCTTATCCTGTAACCATTGACCCAACAGGAAACTATTTTAACGATCTTGCCACGGGAATCGGCGACGTGTTTGTGTCCAGCGATAACCCGTCTCACCATTATGACCATACGGTTCCCAGAGGCTCAGCACAGCACGATCACAACCGTGAGGGACCAAATCTTTATGCCGGAAATGGCAATATTGCCTATATTATCCCTGCGCTGACGGGCTTTGCCGGGAGTGATGGAAAGGTATCGGAATTTCCGACAACCAGCGGCCTCATGATCTTGGACGCAACCTGGAAGGTCTATGTTCACGAGGGCGGCGGCACGTTTGAGGTGGCGCTTGTCACAGGCGATTGGAATACCAGCACGGTAACCTACAATTCGCGCCCGAGTCTCAGCGCGGATATTCGTCAGACGATTACGCTTCGTACCGGATGGAATAACGTTGATCTGACGAAAATATTTTCCGCATGGTTTAATACATCGGATCAGAAAAGAAATTACGGATTTGCAGTAACCAGTACCAGCTCATGGGCAAGAATTTGCTCGGCAGATGTTTTGCCCAGAGCGGATCGTATGTCGTTTTCCGCTTCCTATACAGACGATTTGCCCGCGCCTACGGTAACGGCAATAGGCTATGGAAACGGGGTCAATTCACAGAGTGGCTATATTGATGTATCGTGGAATAGCGTTCCGCTGGCCAGCAGATACCGTCTGGGCATATCGAACGGCAGCACGTTCCAGTATATCGACGTGGGAAATGTCACCTCGTATTCGACGCGCGGCAAAAAGATTTGGCCGACCGACGCTGAAATGGCAGCGGGCAATTATACTTTGCACTGGGATGGCACTGGGCAGGAGCTGCCAAATATCCCGCGCAAGGACAAGACAGACCTGAATTATTATTTCGTGGTTCTGCCTGCCAATGCTTACGGTCAGACAGGTTCGCAGTACGGTCAGGCGCAGGCTTCGCTGCCGGATACTACGCCGCCCAACCAGCCGTCTACAGTCAGCGTATCTCCGGCAGACTGGAGCAGCGCAGATGCTCGAACGGTCACATGGGCAGGCGTAACAGATATGCCGCAAAACAGTGCTACGCTAGGCGACAACGGGCATGTTCAGTTTGTCCTTGATCCTGCAAGCGGAACAGATGCAAATACATGGGCGTGGCAGAATACGGCTTCCACTGCTGCAAATGGTTCCCAGACGTTCTCAACTGCGGGATTGGAAGACGGCGTTCATGCAGTCTATGTGCGAGGCGTAGACAACTACGGCAACTATGGCGCACCCAAAGGTGCGGAACTCAAGCTGGACAGAACGCCGCCGACGCAGCCGGACGTAACTATACTGCCTGATGCTTGGACAAAGGAAAATACCGCATCGATCTCTTGGACGAACATCGCCGATTTGAACGATTTGAATCGTGTAGAGTTTTCGTGGGATGGCGGCGCATATCAGGCAACCGGGCTTTCTGAAAAAACTTATGCAGGATATGAAGCGGACATCTCGTCTTTTGCGGACGGGCTGCATACCCTGAGCGTCCGGGGCGTGGATATTGCCGGGAACGTCGGGGAAGCTGGGACTGCATCAATTCAGATTGACCGCAGCGCGCCGACGCTGACCCAATCTTCCGTTGAACCCGCAGCATGGACGGCGGCAGGCAGTGTTTTGCTGACGTGGGAAGGCGCTGCGGACGCATACAGCGGTCTTGCCTACATGGAGTATGCCGCTGACGGCGGCGCTTGGGAAGCGCTCGATGTAAGCGAAAACGGAAGCCGGGAAATTGAAATCGGCGAGCTGGCGGACGGCGAACACCGGATTACGCTGCGTCTGACGGATGCGCTTGAAAACACCGCAACATGGGAACACACGATTTATCTGGATCACACCCCGCCTGTTGTTGAGCTGCTTACGCCGCAGAACGGCGCGGTGGTGACGGGCGTTCTGGACATTTGGGGCACTGTCTCGGATATTTCGCTGACGGACTGGACGCTGACGGCGAAAGGCTCGTCCGGCAAAGAAGTGATCGTTCATGCTGATTCGACCGAAAGACTGTCCGAACAACTCGGCGTGTTGGACACGGGCGAATTTGCGGATGGCGAAACTATTGAAATCATCCTGACGGCACATGACGCTGCCGCGCATGAGAGCACGGTTCAGGGCGTATATGTTAAGGCTGACCACAGCGCAAAGTCCATTTCGGCAGACGTAACGATTACCACGCCGCAGCAGGGCGAATGCCTGACCACTTCCTATAAGCAGGGAGACTATACCACCGATTACAGCGGTTCGGAGAGCAGCGGCGTTTTCATGCTGGACGGACAGCTGGGTGGGGCAACCTCTCAGTTGACATTCCCGGTATATCCAGTTCTCTACCCGGAAAACAGCGTTCATGCCCTCTCCGTGCTTTCTCTTGACCGTAAGGGCGCGCTGCATTATTCGCAGGGCATGGCTGGAACGCTGATTCTCAGCGATATTTGGAAAGATGAAAATAAAGTAGCATCTGCGGACGGACTTACGCTGTCGGAGATGGGCGCGGAAGTAACGGCAGATTCCGGCACACTGGTATCCAAAACCTTTACAGCCGCACAGCCTGTGCTGGCTGTGCAGCTGCATACCATTGAACATCTGGCGGCGGGCGGCGCTATCTCCTATGAGGTATCAACCGACCACGGTGCAACATGGACGGAAATTCAAGAAAATCATGACGTAAAATTTGATACGCCACAGCATCAGGTAGCAGTTCGTGTCCATTTGCAAGGGACGGGAACGGTGCTTCAGGGGCTGGATATTGTGGGCGTATACGAATCAAACCCCGTCCATTTTAGCGTCCGGCTGCTTCGGCCTGTGACGGCGTTTAACCTGACGCACGAAGAAGAACATACGGAAGCTATGCCGGCCCTCTCGACAGACTGTACAGCGCAGCTGACGGTTCAGCGCCTGTATATGGACGGGCAGTGGAACAGCAACAGCTTTACGGCTAATATGCTGCCCTTTGAGGACGGAACAACCCATCAGGCTGCGGCGCTGGGTCTGGACGCGGAGGGCGTGCTTTACGGAAGCGGCGCAGCAGTATCAATCCTCATGCGAACTGCGCTGAACGCAACAGACACATGGCAATCCCCGGCGCTGGAGCTTGCAGACGAAACGTATGCCATTCGTTTGGAAACGCTCTGCCTCGACACGGCAGGAAAAACGGTGGAAAACGGGACGTATGCGTATTCGTATGACGGAACGACGTGGACGGATTTCACAACGGACGACTATACCTTCCTGGGCCAAGGCACGAAAAAGCTGTATATCCGGGCAATCCTGCCCTCCGGTGTGACACTCAGAGCCATCCATCTGGAAGGTGTGACCGCCAAGACGCGGGCACTGAAAACAACGCTGGTGAAAGCGCCTTATAACGTGCAGGCGACGGACTACGGCGACTACTATGAAAACGAAAAGCTTCGTCGCTATGAACTCACATGGTCGGATGCGAATCGCGACGACGGCACATGCGGCAATGAACTCTGGTTTGATATTTACCGCAACGGGCGGAAAATTGCATCGACGCAGAAAACTCGGTATGCCGACTATGATTACGAGGCTGATGCAGTCTACCATGTTCTGGCGCGCAGAGCATACGATGATCCGGGCGACGGGCTTTCTTCGATGCTCACCCGAATGAGTGAACGGGTGAAGGCTGCCATGACGCATCTGGCGGCGGAGAAACGCATGGAAGGCGTACAGCACAACGTTGAGAACTTCACGCAGTCGGAGTATCTCAACGACCTGTACGGCGGCAACTATACTTTCTCTGATACACCTAACCCGCCAAGCCTGAGCTTGGCGCTCGATCAAAGTCTGCTGGGACCGCATCGCTTCTGCTCGCTCGGCTTTGAGCCGATTAACTTCAACACGGGCAATTTCTATTTGCAGACGCGGGATTACGCGCTGGCAGATTTGGGAACGTCTGGCTTTGATGTAGTCAGAACGTATAACGCGCAGAGCAATGAAACGGACGGACCGTTTGGCGCAAAGTGGGCAACGGAATACAGCCAGCATCTCCGCCTGTTCAATGATGGCAGCGTCGGCTACCGCAGAACAGACGGCAGCGAAGTGATCTTTTATGTGCAGACAGACGGGACATTTGAAAGCAACTCAACGGAATATGAAGCACTCTCCTACGATGCGGCACACACCGAATATCGAATCAGCCTGACGGATGGAACGGTCTATGCGTTTGCGTCCGGCGGTCTGCTGAAACGCATTGAAAAGGATAATGGGCAGCATGTTACGGAGATCGTCCGGGATGAGGACGGCCTGATGACGAAGATCATTTCTCCCAGTCAGGAAGAACTGCTGGTCGAAATGGATCAGGCCGGACACATTGTCAGCATCACCACGCCGGGCGATGTGACGCTGCACTATACCTACTCCGGGAAGAAGCTCAGCTCCTTTATGGATGCCGAAGGAAAAACGACGAAATACACCTACGACAAAAAGGGCCGCATGACCGAATGGTATGACGGCAACGGTCAGCGTCAGGTGCTGAACAAATACGACGAACAGGATCGCGTCATTGAGCAGCAGGATGGCAACCACGGTCGCTATCGGATGCAGTACGGCGACGGGCAGACGATAACAACAGATGCTGAAGGAAATACCGTCACCTATTTCTTTGATGAGCAGAAGCGCACCACCCGGATTGTAGACGCATTGGGCGGTGAAACCAGCTTTACCTACGGCGAGCAGGGTGAAATTGTCAGCAAGACGGATGCGCTGGGACATGTGACTACCTATGCCTATAACGCTGCGGGCGATATTGTCACAACCGTGTTGGAAAATGGCGGCACGATTCGCAAGGAGTATAACGACCAACACCAGATTACAAAGCTGACCGATTTGAACGGTGCGGTGACGCAGTATGAATACGATACGGACGGCAATCTGGTTCGGGAAACCGCGCCGAATGGCGGCGTGACAACTTACGCATACGACCATAAAGGCCGTCTGACGCAAAAAACGGATGCGCTGGGCAATCAGACGAGCTATGCGTATGTCAATGGACTGTTGACCCAGACCGTGGATGCGCTGGGCAACAAAACGGTTTACAGCTATGATGCAAACGGCAATCTGGCGAGCAAAACGGACGCGCTGGGCAATGTGACGCAGTATGCATACGATGCAAACGGGAATCTGCTGACCATTAATTTTGCAGACAGGACCAGCGTCAGCTATACCTATGATGCGCTGGGCAGGCAAACCAGCGCGACTGATCCGCTGGGCAATGTGACGCGGTATAAATACGATGCGCTGGGAAATGTGCTGGAAATCACGCTGCCGGATCAAACAACCCAAACGGCAACCTACACGCACAACAGCCAGCTGGCAACGGTAAAAGACGCACTGCGAAACCAGACGAAGTACACCTATGACGGCAACGGAAACCGCCTGACAGAAACGGACGCGCTGGGCCATACAACGATCAGCGAGTATGACGCGGCGGGCCATCTGATTTCCGAAACCAATGCGGCGGGCGGTGTAACGACCTATCGCTACGACGCGCAGGGCTTCCCGATCTCTGTGACGGATGCGGCGGGCGCAACGCAGACCTATCGTTACGACGTAATGGGCAACATGATCGAGCAGACGCTGCCCAACGGCGCAACCATTCGAATGGATTACGACGAAAGCGGAAACGTCATTCGCAAAGTTAATGAGCTTGGCGGCGAAACAACCGTTGCCTATGACCTGCTGGGCAGAATCGTCACGATTACTGACCCGCTGGGCGCGATGACGGCGTACAGCTATGACGCAAACGGCAATCTGCTTTCCGTGACGGATGCGCTGGGCAATGTAACGGCCTATGAATACGATGCGCTGAACCGCGTGACGGCGGAAATTGCACCCCATGACGGCAAAACCGTCTATGCGTATGACTGCGTGGGCAATCTCATCGAAACCACCGACGCGCTGGGCTATACGACGACATACGACTATGATGCGGCGGGTAACCTCATTGGCATGACGGATGCGCTTGGGCAGGCCGTTGAACTGGAATACGACAAGAACGGGCGCGCAACAACAGCTATTCAGAAGAATGGCGGCGTGCTGGCAACGGCCTACGACAAGGCAGGACGTATCATCTCTGAAACGGATGCTAACAAGCACACAACGAAATACCGTTACGGCAAGACTGGACTGGTCAGCGAAATTACCGATGCACTGGGACAGAAAGCGCTGTTCGAATACGATGCATTGGGCAATGTGACAAAGATCACTGCGCCGGGCAACACCGCTACGCAGTACGCCTATGATATTTCCGGCAGACTGACGATGCAGACGAACGCGACCGGGCTTGTGACCGAGTACGTCTATAACGAAAACAGTCAGCTGACCTCTGTTGTGACCAACGGAAACGAGAGCCTGTACGAATATGACGCGATGGGCAACGTTTCCTCGGTGACAGACGCGGAAGGCCGCTGCATACAGCTGGCATATGACCTGAACGGCAATCTGACAGAGATTCTCTACCCGGATGGAACGAAGGACCTAACCGAATATGACGCACTGGGCCGTGTGGTTCAATCCATGCCGCGCACAGGGCTGGCGACAGCATACGCATATGACGAAAGCGGAAACATCGTTCGCGTAACGCAGGGCGAGCAGACGACGGCCTACGAATGCGACCTGCTGGGACGCATGGTCAGGCAGATTGCAGCGGACGGGACGGAAACCGCGTATGCCTATGACGCGCTGGGCAACCTTGTCGGTCAGACGGATGAACTGGGCAACCGGACGACGTTCAGCTACACGGCGGAGAGCCTGCTGGAGCAGGTGACGTATGCCAACGGCGCAAGTCAAAGTCTGAGCTATGACCTTGCAGGCAACGTTATCGGCGAAACGGATGCCGAGGGCAACGCCAAGCAGTATCAATATGACAAGGCGAATCGGCTGATTGCTGTTATCGACGAGATGGGCAGCAAAACCGCGTATGCCTATGACGCAATGGATCAGATTGTGCAGGTGACGGATGCGCTGCGCCATACGACAAAGTACACCTACGACAAGGCCGGAAACCTGACGAGCGAAACCGATGCGCTGGGGAACAAGGTGCGGTACAGCTATACGCCGGAGGGCTGGCTGAGCAGCGTCACCAAGGCGGACGGTGCCGTGATGACGTTTGAATACGACAAAACGGGCGTACTGACCCGTCAGAATGTCGGAGACGAACAGAGCATTACGAGCAGCTACAACGAGATTGGCAAGCTCACAGAAGTATCCAGCGAGGCCGGAACGATTCGCTATCAGTATAACGAGCAGGGATTCCTGATCTCCGTGGAGAATGTCAATGGCGACGTGGTTTCGTATACTTACGACGCATACGGCAACAAAACGTCCATGACCTATCCTGACGGCAGGACGGTCAGTTACGTCTATGACGCGATGAACCGAATGGTCGGCGTTGTGGGGCTGGATGGCGAAACGACGAGCTACGTCTATGACGCTGCGGGCAGAAGAATCCAGACGGTTTCCGGGGACTTGACCACACACTATGCGTATGACAGCGTGGGTAACCTGACGGAGCAGGTGACCAGCGGCGCAAGTGACATTGCGTTCCGCTACAGCTATAACAGAAACGGCTACATCACGGGCGAAAAGCGCACGGAAAACGGAACGACAACGGAAACCAGCTATGCGTATAACGCGCTTGGAGCGTTGACCAGCTTCCTGCAAAGCACAGACTACGGCGAAAGCTACGCCTATGACAAGGCCGGAAACATGCTGGAAAAGGCGATCACCGGGACGGACGGTCAGCATGTGACGCTGAAAATGGCGTATAATGCGGCGAATCAGCTCACGGGCATGACCAACGGTCAAAGCAAGATTGCGTACAGCTATGATAAGAACGGCAGTCTGACGCAGAAAACGCTGACCAGCAAGACCTACGGCAAGCTGACGGATCGCTATGCGTATGACACGCTCGACCAGCTTACCTCCTATGTTGGGTATGACGGGTATCAGCAGCAGTTTACCTACGATGCGAACGGTATGCGCCTGAGCAAAAAGGAAACGGGCGATGCATCCCGCTCCACGCTGGAAGAATTGCTTCGCGGGAATATTGCTGGATTGCCGGAAATCGTTGCCCCGCAGGTGCAGGACGACGCGGTGGACGTGCCGGAAGAATTGGCGTGGGCGACGACGGATTATCTGTACGACGTCACGCAGGAATACTATCAGGTGATTACCGAAACTCGGACAGAAACAGACGGGCATACGGCGACAACCGCTTACGCCTACGGCTTGGAACGCATAGCAACGTATACGGCTGATGGCAAGACCAGCTATGTCTATGACGGACGCGGGTCGGTTGCACAAACGGTGACTGCGCCTGTTGCGGGAGAAAAGGTATCCTCCGTCCTGCCGGATGTTGCCGTGAAGGTGCAATCCTTCTCGTATACCGCTTTCGGCGAGCAGATGGGCACGCAGAAGGTCAGCGGCTTTGCCTATAATGCCGAGGCCTACGATGCTGCTACTGGCATGCTGAACCTGCGGGCAAGGCAGTATGAGCCTACTATGAATCGGTTTAGTCAGAAGGATATTGTGCGGGGACAGACTATATCTCCGCTGTCCCTGAGTCGTTATGCCTACTGTGGAAATAATCCCATCATGCATATTGATCCCAGTGGCGAATATGTGCTGGATTCGATTGGCAACTGGTGGGATAAAACGCAACACACAACGATTGGCAAAGTAATTGACACTTTAATTGTAAAACCTGTCGATAGCATCGCAAAGAGAATCTCATCCACGCTAAATCCTATTATTCAAGTTGCTTCAGCAGCTGTGAAAAAAGCCTCGCAGATATATCTAGCTGCAAAGCAGGAAATTGCTGCTATTGATTCAAGTCGTCCAACCTATGAAATTGAAAAAAAGCTAATATGGGAGAGAGCCTGTTCCAAGTTCATGGGAGATGACGATTCTGTAAACACTATAACTCAGCAACTTGAAAAAATACAAAGCTACGATAAACATGATTGGCTATTCCTAACGGGTGACTTTCTCATGGATAAGGATGTTTAGGTTAGTGTTCGCTTCGCTATGCTCGATATTCTCAAGGAAAAGCAAGAAATTACGGCTGAAGACTTGATTGACCTAGGGCTTTACACTGAAGGGAATCGATACCATCCATTTTTCTTGGGTCTTCTCAAAGAGGATGTAGCAGGCAACTATGCGGCACTGCTTGAACTTTCCTATAGGTTAACTCGCACAGATACAACCCTATGGGAAATGAGCTTACAAGAGCAGCAGATGCGATCCCAACAGCAATTTGCACTACTATACTACCTAGGACTACAGTCTGGACTAACCAGCGTACAGGCCTATAACGCCGCAGGGAGTGCCATCCGCATGGAGGGCGCGACTAACGCCACGCCGGGTTATGAGAGTGTGCCGAGCGATTATCTGCCATTTGATTATAGTGGAACCAAATATTATATTGACATACCAAATCCTGTTACAGCCGATTCAATTGTGTTCAGCGATAAGTTCTTAAGGTCTGATTATAGCGATCAACCTCTTGAACGCGGATGGACAAATGAAAAAATTGCTGATGCAATCAATTATCCAGTTAAAACAGGAATCTCGATAAATAAATATACTGGTAATAGTGTCACGCTTTACTATGTTGATGATATCCATTATGTTGCTGTTGACAATGGGACTGGGAAAGTAATACAAGTTGCTAATTTGTTTGACACTGCATGGGAATTTGATAATTTTTCTAAGTAATAGGAGGAAGTGTAATATGAAAAATACAGGGAAGATTAGAGAAATGGTCTATGAATACACATTTTACCCAAGCGGAAAGTATAAACACTATCTATCCGTGTTTGAATTGTTAAATTTATTTAATCAAATTATTAAGTCTAATGAAACAGCCGAGTATATACGGGCAATTCCATTTTATAAGACAGCAACCAAACAGCAAGAATTTGATCTTTATATGTTTTTTTGTAAAAAAATTGAAGAATGGGAAAATGAAAATAACTTAATACAGGAATGTAAAGCTGATGAAGCTGGTAATCCATATAAAGGAGTCATACGTTTCTATAAAAATGATGATCTTCAAGCATTTCAAAAAGCCATCAAAGACTACATGTCGTGTATGGATACAATTGTGGGTGAAATATATGATTTTTTAGACAAACAATGTGGAATAAGAAATAAAGATATCCTTATAGGAAGTCTTTGCTTTGAAGTGAGTGCAAAATAGTTTTTTACAACAAATTAAGGCAAT
>ENA-UOOD01004319-UOOD01004319.1-human-gut-metagenome-genome-assembly--contig:-CS67-NODE-4319-length-11148-cov-5.259623_pt1 | contig 11148 bp, 11 predicted proteins | sample MGYA00242464_ERZ724011 | MGnify/ENA metagenome assembly ERZ724011 | reverse complement strand
ATCTCCTTTTCTTGAACTAAAATCCCCGCCGTTTTGCGGCGGGGATATCATTTTTATTTACTTACCTATTGATGTCAGATCAGTCTTCATCCTCATCATCAGACTCTTCATCCTCAGATTTTTCCTCAGCCTCATCAGATTCCTCTTCTTTAGCCTCGTCTTCTTTCTCCTCTTCTTCGTCATCATCATCGAAGAAATCGTCGTCAAAGTCATCATCAAAATCATCATCCAGATCATCTAAATAATCCGGCTTCAGATAACGGTACAGTGCATATGCTGCACCTGCAATTGCTGCAATTACAGCGATTGCTGCAATCACATAACAAAATTTGCACTTTTTCTCATTCTCTTCCTTAGACTTGAGAACCTCATGAACCTTTACTGCCTGCAGCAGATCATCAAACTTTGCCATAAAACCCATCCTTTCTTTTTTCTAAAGATCAATCTTAGAATAGTATACCATATGATCTGTAAAATTACTAGCTTTATCTTTGTCGTTTTAGATAAATTTTATTAAATCTTTTTAAGTTTTGCAAATCCTGCGAACAATTTTTTTACGCCGGCTGTATCAAACTCAACTGTTACCTGATAATCTTTTTTCATATCTTCGACTGCAAGCACTGTTCCCTTTCCAAATTTGATATGGGAAACTCTATCGCCTTCTTTGTAGTCAAGACTATCTGGCTTTGGACTTGAGAATGCTTTTGCATACTTTAAATCAAAAACATTATCATAGTTTGTCTTTTTTGCCGTTTGACTTCCCTGTGATGCACTAAATGAGCTGCCTGATGACATAGAAGATGAACCGCCAAACAAACTGCCTGACAGTGAGTTTGCAGTCATAGATGGTCCTTTCTTAAAAAGACCTCCGAATGTCTCTTCCTTCCAGTCAAGCTTTTCCTGCGGCAGTTCTTTAACAAAACGCAAAATTGCACTGTATTGAATATTTCCATGAACCATACGCTGCTTTGCTGCTGTCAGCGTCAGCTGCTGCATTGCTCTTGTAATACCCACATAGCAAAGTCTTCGTTCTTCCTCGATATCTCCCGGATCACCGCTGTTCATTGACATGTAGCTTGGGAAAAGTCCTTCTTCCATACCTGTCATATAGACAACTGGAAACTCGAGTCCCTTTGCACTATGCAGTGTCATTAATGTTAAACTGTCTGCCTCACTGTCCATGTTGTCAATATCTGCCACAAGCGCTACCTCCTCCAAAAAGTCAGTAAGCGCTGCTTCATCATGATTTGCATAATAGTCAGCTGCTTTATTCTGAAATTCATCAAGATTTTCCTGCTTTGCCTGTGCCTTATCTTCCTCAAGCTTTTCTAACTCTTCTAAGTAGCCAGTCTGCTCTAAGATGCTTTCAATCAGCTCTGCTGCATCTAGCTCCTTTGCAAGCGCACGAAATACCATGATCTGATTGACAAAGCCTTTTATCTTATCAGCTGCCTTTCCAATTCCTGGAATCTGTTCTGCCTGCTCCATTGCCTGAAATAGCCGCATTCCATGCTCAGAAGCATAGACAGCCAGCTTATTTAACGTCACTTGCCCAATTCCACGCTTTGGCACATTGACAATTCTTGTAACAGACAGATCATCACGTCCGCTGTCAATTGTCTTTAAGTAGGCTAAAATATCCTTGATTTCCTGTCTCTGGTAGAAATTCACACCACCGACAAGACGATACGGTACACTCTTTTTAATGCATTTCTCTTCAAATGCGCGTGACTGTGCATTTGTACGGTAAAGAATTGCACAGTCCTGATACTGATGCTTTCCCATATGAACTGATGTCTGAATCTTGTCAATTACATCTTCTGCCTCACCATAAGCAGTCTCGTAGTGGATAAAGGAAACCTCTTTTCCTTCTCCATTTTCACTCCAAAGATGTTTTTCCTTTCGATGTGCATTATTTGCAATTACTGAGTTTGCGGCTTCGAGAATATTATTTGTGGAACGATAATTTTGCTCAAGCTTGACAACCTTTGCACCTGGAAAAGTCTCCTCAAAGCTTAAAATATTTGTAATGTCTGCACCTCTAAATTTATAGATAGACTGATCGTCATCTCCAACCACACACAAATTATGATATTTTCCAGAAAGCAGGCGAATAAGCTCAAATTGAACTGAATTAGTGTCCTGATACTCGTCAACCATAATGTAGCGCAGACGCTCCTGATAAGCTTCTAAAATATCTCTATTTTCGCGCAGCAGACGAACTGTCAAAAGAAGCAAATCATCAAAATCAACTGCGTTATTATCAATTAATGTTTTCTGGTATGCTTTATAGATTTTTGCCTCCTGGCACATTCGAAAATCTCCGCCAGCCTGTGTTTCAAAATCCTGTGGCTCAATCATTTCATTTTTGGCCGCTGAAATTACACCAAGCAGCGGTCCTTCCCTATATTGCTTAGGATCAAGGTCAAGCTCCTTAACTGCCTTTCTGATTACACTCTTTTGGTCGTCTGTATCGTAAATCGTAAAGTGATTATCATAGCCAAGACGGTCTATATATCTTCGCAGAATGCGCACACAAGAGCTGTGGAATGTCGCTACCCATATGCTCTCTGCCCCGAACTCAACCAGGCGGTCGACACGATCCCGCATCTCCTGCGCTGCCTTATTTGTAAAGGTAATTGCCATGATATTCCATGGATTTACTCCCTTTTCCTCAATCAAATATGCAATACGGTGCGTCAGCACACGCGTTTTTCCTGAGCCTGCTCCTGCAAGTATCAAAAGCGGCCCCTCAGTGCAGCTGGCCGCCTCTTTTTGAACTGGATTTAATGACTGTAAAATATCGGACACGTTTTTCCTCCATAAAAATGGAAGAAAGACTGTACGCACAGTCTCCCTCCATTATCTTTTTTATATTTTTGTAATTATGCAAGCTTTGTACCGCAGTTTGAGCAGAATCTTGCACCATTTGTCGGTGTTCCACAGTTCGGACAGAACTTCGGCACAGTACCATTCGAAGATGGAGCTGCCTGATTTTGCTGTGCATTATTCTGCATATTGCCGTTCATCATCTGGCCCATCATCTGACCCATTGCCATACCCATCTGCATACCAGCCATATTGCCTGCCATGCTGCCGGCTGCTGTGTTTGGCTGTGTAAGCGCATCTGCCATCTGCATCTGTGTATATGTATTTACATTTCCGATCATGGACTGAGCTGCTGCCTTCTGCTGCATCTTAGCAACCTCCTCCGGATAGGAAACGCTCTGAATCGTAAAGCTTGTAATAGCAATTCCGATCTTTACCATCTCCATATCAAGATCTGATGCAATACCCTTGCCGATGTCGTATGCATTTGCCTGAAGGTTAAACATATCCTTTCCTTCTTTTGAAATCCACTTCATCATCAGCATATCAAGCATAGACATTACACGTTCCTTGATATCCTCTACATTAAACTCAGACTTAATTCCGGCAATTTTGTCGATTAAAACCTGCTCATCAGAAACCTTGAAGCTAAATGTACCAAATGCACGGATTGGCATACCGCCAGGCAAGCCCTGAACCGGCAGATTAATCGCATTTTTTGTGCCCCATTTTACTGTAAATTCCTTTGTATTGATAAACAGCACCTCTGCACGCAGCGGTGTGTTAAATCCAAATGTAAAACTTTTCAGTGTAGATAAAAATGGAATAATATCGGAAGAAATATCAAAATTTCCCTCTTCACGGAAAATACCCTCGATTCTTCCATTATACATAAAGATTGCGTCCTGTCCAGGACGAATAATCAGACGGCTCCCCTTCTTGATCTCGCTGCTTGGGAACTTCCAAAAAATAATATCATCCGAGTATTCTTTCCACTCTACAACACTGGAGAATTGTCCACCAAATAATCCCATACTCGTCAACCTTCCTTATTTTTGTAGTTAGTTAAGTTTTGCCTTCAGTGCCGCTAATTCATCATCAATATCAGATGTACCTGCCACATCATCAAGATCATACTTACGTGCCAGATCATCTACATTTGTATCTGCAGACGCATTTAACTGTGCCATAGCATTTGCAGTATCAAGCATCTTATTTGCCTTTTCCTCCATACGATCAAATGCTGACATATTGTTTGATACACCCCTTAATGATGATCCAACCTGATTTACACGCTCCTGAGCCTTTGCAACAGCTACCTTCGCCTTGATCGTTTCCTTGCGTGCTCTTAAATCTGAAATATCATTTACAAGCTTATCATGCATCTGACGCATCTTCTGTGCGTTTGCTGCTGCCGTGTCATATGTGAGCTTTAAGCCCTCAAGCTTAGACTGTGCTGTCTTCTTTGACTGTAAAAATACTCTTGCATCATTGTCGTTTCCTGCTGCAACAGCCTTTTCTGCATATTTCTGATACTTTTCAACTTCTGCAAGTGCCTCGTCATAAGCTCTCTTTGCACGTGCTTCTTCAGCCATTACTGACGCTGTTTCTGCCTTTACCTTGCCTAAATCGTCCTCAAGGTTTCTCATGTACTGATCAATCATTTTTTCCGGATTCTCAGCCTTATCAAGCATAGCATTGATGTTAGCTGACATAATATCTTTAAATCTCTGAATTACTCCCATAGTCATTTCCTCCTTAAAAAAACCTATGTTTGTTAACCTGTTAACTTTATTATATCGTATCTTTATGTGTTTGTCACTAGGATTTTGAAAATTTCTCTTGCTATCTGGTTTTGAAAACGATATAATGTAGTTATTACAGTTCACGCATCCAGTTAGACGTTTTGCAACGACGCACGGAACGTGCGGTTTTGTGAATGGGCGTCCCGTGAACGTCAACATTGCTACACAATATTTAGGAGGCTTTAAATGACTAACGATGAGCTTTTTTCACAGCTGCTTGATAAAATCAGCTCTTTTGACTATATACACGCTGATCAGATTCCGAACATTGACCTTTACATGGATCAGGTGACAACCTTTATGGATACACACCTTGGTGCTACAAGGCGCTATGATGAGGATAAGGTTTTAACAAAAACTATGATCAATAATTACGCCAAAAACAACCTGCTTCCTTCTCCGGTCAGAAAAAAATACACAGAAAATCATATCCTACAGTTGATTCTTATTTACTATATGAAAAGTTTTCTGTCAATCAGCGATATTGAAACTATGCTAAAGCCATTGACACAGCATTTCTGGGATGAAAACAGTTCTCCTAATTTTGCCGAAATTTATAGTAAGATTTTTTCATACGCAGATAATGGCATCAAACCGCTTGCAGACGATCTTCGCCATAAATTTGAGACTTCAAAGGAAACTTTTTCCTGCGATGATGATGAGCAAGATTCTTACCTGCAGCTATTTACGTTTCTGTGCATGACGATTTATGATATATACATGAAAAAACAGGTTGTAACAGGTGTCATTGATGAATTAAAAAGACGTCAGGATGCCTCTGATGAACGAGCAAAAGCTGCTGAAAAAGAAAAACGTGAAGAACGAAAGCGCAAATAAAAAAGAGCTACCGGCATACATTCTAGTATGTCAGTAGCTCTTTTATTATATCTTGATTATTCAGCGTCTGGCTTTTCAGCCTCTACGATTGCACTCTTCTGCATCGGGATACGGCAGTTTTTATTGTTTCCAAACTCTACGATTACTGTATCATCTGTAATGTCGATAACAGTTCCGTAAAAACCGGAAGTTGTCAAAACGATATCACCAACTTCAAGTGCAGATAACATCTGAGACTGCTTCTTCTGCTCCTTCTTCTGAGGACGAATTGCAACAAAATACATAACACCGATGATGATTACCATATAGCCAACGATCATAATCAGGCTGGTTGCTCCATTTGCGCCAGTTGCGGCACCGTCTGCTGTTGTCGCACATCCTGTCATAGAAAACAGTGCGGTCATAACTGCCGCTGCAGCTGCTAACTTCTTCTTCATAGTTTCCTCTCATTTCCGCTGCATATGCAGCTTGTAATTTCGTATTCGAATCTAAAATTCTAAGGCAATGCCCCGAGGTGAATATGACTTAGTCCTGTGGACCGGCAGCCATAGATTCGAGCATATTCTTTTTATACTCCGCAAAGCATCCGTTGTCAATGCTTTCACGAATTTCAGTCATTAAATTATTATAAAAATACAAATTGTGAAGAACGCACAGACGCATACCAAGCATTTCCTTTGCTTTTAACAGATGACGAATATACGCTCTGCTATAAGCACGGCATGCCGGACACTGACAGCCTTCCTCGATTGGTCTTGAATCAAGCTCATAGCGGGCATTAAACAGATTAAGCTTGCCATGCTTTGTATAAACATGACCATGACGGCCGTTTCTGCTTGGATATACACAGTCGAAGAAATCAATTCCGCGGTCAACACCCTCAAGTATATTTGCCGGAGTTCCAACACCCATTAAATAAGTTGGCTTATTCTTTGGCAAATATGGTACCACTGCATCTAAAATGCGATACATTTCCTCATGGCTTTCTCCAACTGCAAGTCCGCCGACTGCATAACCATCAAGATCCATCTCGCTTATGCGTTTTGCATGCTCAATACGGATATCCTCATAAACACCGCCTTGGTTAATTCCAAACAACAGCTGATGCGGATTTATTGTATCCTCAAGTGAATTTAAACGTGCCATCTCTGTCTTACAGCGTGCAAGCCATCTTGTGGTACGCTCTACGCTGTTTTTGATATAGCTGCGGTCTGCCACAGAAGACGGACACTCATCAAATGCCATTGCAATAGTAGAACCAAGATTAGACTGAATCTGCATACTCTCCTCTGGCCCCATAAAAATACGATGGCCATCGATATGAGACTGGAAGTAAACTCCTTCTTCCTTAATCTTTCTCATTCCGGCAAGAGAAAATACCTGAAAACCGCCGGAATCTGTTAGAATCGGGCGGTCCCAATTCATAAATTTATGCAGACCGCCAAACTGCTTGATCAGCTTATCTCCCGTTCTTACATGAAGATGATACGTATTGGACAGCTCTACCTGTGTATGGATTTCCTTTAAATCCATTGTTGATACAGCACCTTTAATTGCGGCAACTGTACCAACATTCATAAATACAGGTGTCTGAATTTCTCCATGAACGGTAGAGACACGGGCTCTTTTTGCTCGTCCCTCTGTTTTTAAAATTTCATATTCCATTATTACTTACCTTATTTAGAAGCCTTCTTTGCCTTACGCTTGTCAAGAGCGTTCTTTAAATCATACCACAGGCAGCCTGCGATGCATACAGAAGAATAGCATCCGCAGATAACACCTACGATAAGTGGCAGTGCAAACTCCTTGATGGATGTTACACCAAGAATATAAAGAACTACTACCATGATAAGAGTTGTCAAAGAGGTATTGATGCTTCGTGACAATGTCTGTGTAACAGAAACATTGACAACTTCTGCCAAATTCTTGTTAGTGTGCAAATTCTCACGGATACGATCAAATACAACGATTGTCGCATTGATAGAATATCCAACGAGAGTCAGCATACAAGCAATAAACGTATTTCCTACAGTCCAGCGAAGCACTGCATAAAATGCCAGTAAAACAAAGACATCGTGAAGAAGCGGAAGAACAGAGCTTACACCAAAGCTAAACTCCTTGAAACGAATCCATACGTAAATTAACATAAAGATTGCTGCAATAATGACAGACAAAATTGCAGAACGCTTCATCTCACCGCTGACTGCAGCACTGATATTTTCAGTCTGAATGGTACTCTCATCTACTCCAAAGGTCTCTGACAGCTTACTGTAAAGTGCATCTCTTTCATCTACAGTAAGTGTTCTTGTCTTAATAATAACCTCGTTGCTTCCTGTTACAGGTGTCATCTGGATATCATTGTCACCTGTTACCTCGCTTACAACTGGCTGTACATCACTTTCGAGCTTCTCAACACTGTAATTCTCATTAAAGGTTACGCTAGTGGAAGCACCGCCGATAAAGTCAAGGCTGTAATTGAAGATATGACCCTTTACACCACTGACTACCATCGCAACAATGCCGATTGCAATAACAATACCTGATGCGCTGTAGAACAGCTTTCTTTTTCCAATAAAGTTAAATGTTTTTGTGTAAACAGTCTTTCCATACAGCTTTTCATCCTGCAGACCAACTGCATAGAAGCTCTTCAAGATATTCTTTGTAATTACAAGTGCTGTAAACATGGATACAACGATACCAAGAGCCAATGTCTGAGCAAAGCCCTTTACTGTACCAGAACCGATAAAATACAAAACACCTGCTGCGATTAATGTAGTAACATTTCCATCGATGATTGCGGAAAATGCCTTAGCAAATCCTGCATCAATTGCTGTACGAACACTCTTTCCAGCTCCGATCTCCTCACGGATACGTGCGAAAATAATACAGTTTGCATCTACAGCCATACCAATACCAAGAATAATACCGGCAATACCTGGAAGTGTCAGTGTAATTTCCTCATTAAACGCACTTAACAGAACAATTACAAACGCAGTATACATAACAAGCGCGATAGATGCTGCCAAACCTGGAATACGATAGTAGATAATCATGAAAGCAAATACTAAGATCAGACCGATCACACCTGCCATAAGGCTTGTACGAACTGCATCCTGTCCTAATTTTGCACCAACTACCTGAGAACGCATCTCCTGCAATTGAACAGGCAGTGCTCCGATACGAATATTGGAAGCAAGTGTCTGTGCTGCCTCAAGATCACCCATACCAGTAATGGAGCATGTATCAGACGCAATATGCTCATTTACAGTCGGGGCACTTAACACTTCGCCGTTATACATAATGTAAATTCTGCCCTTTGTAGGTGCTAACTCCTCTGTTGCCTTTGAGAATGCCTCGACACCATCAGATGTCAGCGTCAGATTTACAACATACTCTCTTGCATTTGTTGTTGCATTGCTTGTTGCACCAGCCTGTGCGTCCTTGATCTGATTTCCGTCCATGACCTTGGTTCCCTCTGGATCACTTGAATCCGTACAGAAAATCAAGGTACCTGGTTTTCCAAGCTCCTGCAAAACTGCATTTGCATCTGTTGCACCTGGAATGTCTACCGTAATACGGTCAGATCCCTCAAAATAAACCTGTGCTTCAGTTGAATAATCCTGCACACGTTTTTCAAGCTTTGCCTTCGTGTCGGACATATCCTGGCTGTTTACATCGCCTACTGCCTCATAGGTGATGCTGACACCGCCTCTAAGGTCAAGACCAAGGCTGATGTCGTTTAAACTTCCTGAACGATCACTTCCAAGGCCGCTGACGGCTGTGTATACGACAAATGCGATGACTGCCAAAAGCACAACCAGACGGATAATCCCTTTTTTCTTGCTCATCTTTCTATCTCCTTCTCTATTCGGAGGCTGTCTAAGATAGTCTCCTTTTTCATACAGATCTAAGATCTGTACTAATTCATGTTAACACACGTGGGAGATTTCACCGGCAACATCAGCAGATGCCCCTGTCTCTTCTTCCATGTCAGCAAGCGCTGCCTTAATCATGATGGCACACTCGATACGCTTCTGCTGCATCTTACATCCAACATCATAGGAACCTGTGATAGAACCTGTGAAGTTGTATGCATTTGCATTACAGCCGCCGCTGCAATAATACTTCGCGAAGCAATTCTGACAGGCTGGCTTTGCATAGACATTGCACTGTTTAAATTCATCGCATATATCCTGCTTTACAATACCATCATAAACATTTCCAAGTAAAAACTCTTCCTGTCCAACAAACTGATGACACGGATAGAAATCACCCCATGGGGTGACAGCCAGATATTCTGTTCCAGAGCCACAGCCCGACAAACGCTTTGCTACGCATGGGCTCTGTGTCAAATCAATATTAAAGTGGAAGAAATTAAATCCCTTTCCAGCTTTACGATATTCCAAATAAGCATCAGCAAGCTTATCATATTCTTCAAGGATACGCGGCAGATCTTCTTCGCGAATTGCATAATCATCCTCTGGTGATGCAACAACCGGCTCCATAGACATCTGCTTAAAACCAAGATCAGCATAATGAAGCACATCCTTTGAAAAATCAAGATTATTTCTTGTAAATGTTCCTCTGACATAATAATTTGTCTGATTGCGGCTTTCTGCAAACTTCTGGAATTTTGGAACGATTAAATCATAGCTTCCCTTTCCGTTTCTAAAAGGACGCATTTTATCATTTACTTCTTTTCTTCCATCAAGACTAAGCACTACATTGCTCATCTCTTTATTACAAAATTCCATTACTTCATCGTTTAAAAGCACACCGTTTGTGGTCAGTGTAAAACGAAACAGCTTATTATGCTCTTTTTCAAGAGATCTTCCATATTTTACAAGCTCTTTTACGACATCCCAGTTCATAAGAGGCTCACCACCAAAGAAATCGACCTCAAGATTTCTGCGGTTTCCAGAGTTTGCAACTAAAAAGTCGAGTGCCTACTTGCCGACCTCAAGGCTCATAAGTGCACGGCGTCCGTGATACTCACCTTCCTCAGCAAAACAATACTTGCAGGCAAGATTACAATCATGGGCAATATGCAGGCAAAGTGCCTTCACTACCGTTTTTCTCTTTTTGAAGTCTGTCATATACTTCTGATAAATATCTTCTGTATACAGCATTCCCTCATTCTTTAAACGGGTGATCTCTTCGTAGGCCGCCTCAAGCTCTTCTCTTGGGTAACTGTCAAGAGAAGCAAAAATGGCTTCCTTATCTTCCTGCTTCTCATATACAGGAATCATATCATATACCACGTCATCTACTACATGCACAGCGCTGGAGTTTACGTCCATAACAATGTTGTAGCCATGGCTCTTATATTGATGTATCACTACTATTCAACCTTTCTTATCTTTATCCTTCTTCATAAAAATGCATACAATGGAAAACCGAGGAGTTTCCTCCCCGGCTTTCCATCAACCAAGTCCAGAAAAATTACTTGTTGTTTTCGCAGCTCTGATTTCCTACTGTACAGGAAGTCTTACATGCGGACTGGCAAGAAGTCTGGCACTCGCCACAGCCACCCTTTGCCATGGTGTTCTGCAAAGTCTTGCTTGTTAAGGTCTTAGTTTCCTTCATATCTTCATCCTCCTATCTCGAATATCTGATAATTCACAGTGAAGTATAACATAAATGTGGAGAAACTGCAAGTAAAAACTATTCTTCTTCC
>ENA-UOOD01004315-UOOD01004315.1-human-gut-metagenome-genome-assembly--contig:-CS67-NODE-4315-length-11156-cov-6.832988_pt1 | contig 11156 bp, 7 predicted proteins | sample MGYA00242464_ERZ724011 | MGnify/ENA metagenome assembly ERZ724011 | reverse complement strand
ATCTCGGAGCGTGTGATCCGTGTTTTATTGCAGAAAGAAGAAAAGGTGAACACTTCTGGAGCGGAAAAAGAAAAATATATCATAGTAGCAGATGATCTTGCACCGAGTGAGACGATCCAGTTAGACCGTGAGACCGTGCTTGCCTTTGTGACAAGACATGGCTCTACGAATTCACATACCGCAATCCTGGCGAGGACAATGAACATTCCGGCACTGGTATCCACCGCAATTCCAAAAGAAGTGAATGGAAAAATGGCGATTGTGGACGGATTCAAAGGAATCGTGATCGTCGAACCGGAAGAGGAAACGTTAAAAGAATATGAGAAAAAGCAGCAGGATGAAAAGAAACGTCAGGAACTGTTGCAGCAGTTAAAAGGAAAGCCGACGATTACAAAAGAGGGTAAGGAAATCAAATTGTATGCCAATATCGGAGAGGTGAAAGATTTAGGTGCTGTTTTACAGAATGATGCAGCAGGTATCGGACTTTTCAGAAGTGAGTTTTTATACTTGCAGAGCGACCATTTCCCGACAGAGGATGAACAGTTCCAGTCCTATAAAACGGTTGCGGAAGTGATGGCAGGGAAAAAAGTCATTATCCGTACTCTGGATATTGGAGCAGACAAGCAGATTGATTACTTTGGACTCGAACACGAGGACAATCCGGCGCTTGGTTACCGTGCCGTGAGGATCTGTCTGGATCAGCCGGACATTTTCAAGACACAGTTGAGAGCGCTGCTCCGCGCCAGCATGTTTGGCAATATTTCCATTATGATCCCGATGATCGCATCGGTATGGGAAGTGAGAAAAGTCAAAGAGATCATGGAAGAGGTAAAAACAGAGCTGACCTCAGAAGACATTCCGTTTAAAAATGTGGAATTTGGTATTATGATCGAGACGCCGGCAGCGGTGATGATCGCAGATGAACTGGCAAAAGAGGTTGACTTTTTCAGTATTGGAACCAACGACCTGACACAGTATACGCTTGCAATCGACAGGCAGAATGCAAAGCTTGACCAGTTTTATGATTCCCATCATCCAGCAGTACTCAAGATGATCCAGATGGTCATTGACAGTGCACACAAAGCGGGAATCTGGGCAGGTATCTGTGGGGAACTCGGGGCAGACTTAACGCTCACGGAGACATTTGTAAAAATGGGAATTGATGAATTATCGGTATCACCGTCGATGGTGCTGCCTGTAAGAGATAAAATATTAAATGCTTAATGTTTAAGGAGGAAATGAAAATGAAATCATTCAGTTACACAGTAAAAGACGAGTTGGGACTCCATGCAAGACCGGCAGGGCTGCTTGTAAAGGAAGTGAAAAATTTTCAGAGCAAAGTAACACTTGAAAAAGATGGAAAATCTGTAGATGCTTCCCGCTTGATGGCAGTTATGGGAATGGGAGTCAAAAAAGATCAGACTGTGACTGTAAAGGTAGAAGGCGACGACGAAGATGCAGCATGTAAAGCATTAAAAGCGTTCTTTGAAACCAATCTGTAAGTAGATACTAGGGATTTTTTATTTTTGCCGATGATGGGTTAACTTCCTGTAAATGGTAAAAGCCCATCTTTGACAGTTGAAAAGTGAAAAACGGTTGTGAAGCCAGTAAAATCAAGGCTTACAGCCGTTTTTTTGTTTTGCGGCGATATGTGCTATTACGCTGTATTTTTTACACTATGGGAAATCTATTTCTTTTGACTGCTTGATGATGCAATATACATAACACAAAGTCCTTCCCATTTGTAGGAAGTTTTTTCCTTTACAAGAAAAAGCGCAAATGTTAAAATAAATATAGTTTATTTTAGGCTGGCTGTGGGAGGAGACGCAAATGGCAGGTCTGTTTCAGAGAATAGCACAGAATTACCGGAAGAAGAAAAAAATTACACAGCCGTCTGCAAGGCTGAATGCAAAAGAAGATAAAACACAACACGCAGGAAAAGTGGTGCGTGCCAAGGAAAGGATACATAGTAAAGTGGAAAAAGAAGATTTCTTATTAAGTCAGATCGATGAATTCAGGGAGAAAGCAAAACAGTTACAGAATTTATTGACATCCAAGGAAAGCAAGGTGCAGGAGCTGCAGAATCTTGTGAATGAGAGAGAAGACAAAGCGCAGGAACTAGAGCAGATCTTAAATGAGAGACAGGAAGAGGCAGATGAGATCGTATCTGATTTCAGCAAAAAAGTAGACGAGCTTGCAGACCGTGTCACTGCGAAGATGAATGAGATTGAGATAAGTGTCTCAAAGCAGGTCGCAGATGTGAAGAGAGTGACTGAGGAACAGTTAGAGGCAAACCGCAAGTTAAATGAGAATCAGATCGCAGCCAGCAAAAAGCTTGGAGAGGATCAGATTGAGGCAGGCAGGCAGTTTATCGAAGAACAGACAGCAGCCAATAAGAAAGTAAGCGACGAGCAGGTTGCAGAGGTGAAGGCATTGTTGGAGAATGCAACATCCCAGCTGGATTCTATCAAAACGGATCTTTCAGAGAAAGTTCACTCCGAGAATGTAAAATGCTATCGTAACATTCAGGATCTGTTCAACGAGTTTGATTCTAAAATTGAAAAAATGGATGAGATGGAGAAAAGCGTTGGTGCTGTAAAGGGATATGTCAAAGTACTTTCCTGGTTTTCTATTATCAATTTTGTGATGCTGGTTGCATTTATTTTATATTCATTAGGCGTTTTTAATTTTTAAGGTAGTGAGGAATTTATGAATATTGAACCAAAAAAAGTATGGGTTGTCGGACATAAGAATCCGGATACGGATTCGATATGTGCGGCAATTTCTTATGCATATCTGAAAAATCAGCTGGGAGAGCGCCAGTATGTACCAAAGCGTGCCGGTGCGGTCAGTGAGGAAACCCGGTATGTGCTGGATTATTTTAAGGTGGAGGATCCGGAACTAATTACAGACGTAGGAGCACAGCTCAAGGATATTTCCATCCGCAAAACAGCAGGTATCAGTTCTCAGATTTCCCTAAAAAAAGCATGGGAAACCATGAAAAAATTAGATGTCGTAACACTTCCGGTGACAAACCGGCTTGGAAAGTTAGAGGGTGTGATCGTAACAAAGGATATTGCAACCTCATACATGGATGTTTACGACAACCGGGTTTTGTCCAAAGCGAGAACCCAGTATAAGAATATTGCAGAGACACTCGATGGCAATATTATCGCAGGTAATGAACATGCGTATTTTATCCGTGGAAAAGTTGTTGTCGGAGCGTCTGATCCTGCATATTTATCGGAATATATTGAAGCAGATGATATGGTGATCTTAGGACCACAGAAGGAAGCGCAGATCCGTGCGCTGGAGTCGAATGCAAGCTGCATTATTGTTGGACGTGGTTTCGAAGTGGATCCGGAAGTGGTACAGATGGCAAATAAAAAAGACTGTATCATTATCACAACACCATACGACACATTTTCCATTGCAAGGCTCATCAATCAGAGTATGCCGATCAAAGAATTTATGACGAGAGAGCATCTTGTGACGTTTGATATTGATGATTATGTGGATGATGTCAAAGAGACAATGTCAAAAATCAGACACCGTGATTTCCCGATTTTGGATGAAAATGGAAATTATATCGGAATGGTATCCAGACGTAATTTAATGAGCATGCAGAAAAAACAGATTATTTTAGTGGATCACAACGAGAAGTCGCAGGCGGTAGATAATATCAATGAGGCAGAAATCTTAGAGATCATCGATCATCACAGACTGGGAAGCTTAGAGACAATCTCTCCGGTCTATTTCAGAAATCAGCCGTTGGGATGTACGTCCACGATCATTTATCAGATGTTCGGCGAGAAAAATATCGAGATCCCGCAGCATATTGCAGGATTGTTATTGTCAGCGATTCTGTCAGACACGTTAATGTTCCGTTCTCCGACCTGCACACAGCTTGACATTCTGGCTGCCGAGGCTTTGGCAAAGATTGCAAAAGTAGATATTGAGACTCATGCAAAGAACATGTTCAAGGCGGGAAGCGATTTCAAAAATAAGACGACTGAGGAAATTTTCTATTCTGATTTCAAGATTTTCCATACGGATGAGTTTGACTTCGGAGTTGCACAGATCAGCGCCATGAGCCGTGAAGAACTTGATAAAGTAGCAGAGAAGCTCCGTCCGTTCTTAAAAGAAGTTCTGGGTGAGAAGCGGATCGACATGGTCTATGTGATGCTGACAGATATTTTGGAAGAGTCTTCCAGGGTGATTTTTGAGGGGCATGATGCAGGCAGGATCCTTGCAGATGCATTTGAAAGAGAAGAAAATGAAAATGGCATCCTCTTAGAGGGAATCATTTCAAGAAAGAAACAGTTGATTCCGACTCTTATGAATGCCATGGCAGAGAAAGTCTGATTCTTTCATTGAAAACAGGAATGAGTAACCGATTGTCAAAAGGCAGTCAGTATAGGAATGATCAGTGGTTGAAAGTGCTTTGGCGTAAATCTCTCGGAGATTCGCCAAAGCATTTTTTATAGGCACGGGAAAATGTGGAATAGTTCTTAAATCCACATTCGTAACAGACATCTGTGATCGGTTTCCCGGATAAAATCAGTTCTTTGGCGAGCAGCAGACGCTTGGTGGAGAGATAACTGCCGATGCTGTAGCCGGTCTGTTCCTTAAATGTGTGCATGAGATAATAGCGGCTTAAGTAAAACCGGGAGGAGAGATCATCAATATAGATAGACTCTGTTAAGTGTTCGTTCAGATAATTTAAAATGGACAGTATTTTTTCGCTCGAAGCAGAAGTCTCGATAAATTCTATTTTATTGTGTCCGGCGGCGCGGTTTAACTGGATCAGAAACTCTAAAAATAAAAGTTTATGATGCAGTTCATGTGCAAAATCAGAATCCGAGAGGGAGGCATCCAGATCTTTGGTAACGGCACCTAATCTGCTGTTTCCGAAGGAGTGAACGCGCAGTACATGGGACTTTTCTTCATAAGCTTTCTGGAAACACAGACTGAGATCGCTGTCCGAATCCCGATATGCGGTCAGAAAATCCGGCGAAACGTAAATAATAATGCGGTCATACACAGCGTCAGAATGTATGACCGGTTTGTGTACCTCTCCGGCATGGACTAAGACGATGTCATTTTTTTTCAGGTCATAAGAGCGTCCTTCGATACAGTAAGTCACATCTCCGTTTAAGAGGATGAGAATTTTGTGAAAATCGTGATAGTGGTAGTGAAAGGAGCGCATTTCCTCGTCTTTTAAATGAAACATTTTAAAATCTGTTGTCAGATAGCCGACTTTTTTATATTCTGGCATAATAAGTATCCTTTCCGTTTGTAAAATATCCTGTTTTGATTTCAGACAGGTTTTTCGCAGGGATAAGTAAGCCTGCATCGCAAATAATAGATTTATTATAAAGAAAAAAAGCACAATTTGCAATATAGACAACACAGAAGTTGTATATGTTTTAAATTGTGTTTTGTATAATTAGCTTATATATGGAAGGCAGACAGATTTTCTGAGGCTTTACATAGGCAGTTTCAAAACAGGAAAAGATAAAAACAGAAGAACATGACAAGCAGAAAGGTGGATTTATTTTATGAAGAATTTCAGCAATTATACAGATTATGACAAAAAAGATAATTTACATTTTGAATCCAAAGCGGTACATGGGGCGCTCGGAACAGAACCGTTGACCGGAGCAGTCAGCATGCCGATTTTCCAGGCAGTGACTTACAGACATCCGGCACTTGGAGAGTCCACAGGCTTTGCGTACAGCCGTCTGGAGAACCCTACCAGACAGGAGTTAGAGCGTACCATGGCAATCCTTGAGGGTGGAATCAAGGCATTTGCATTTTCCAGCGGACAGGCTGCAAATATGGCTGTATTTTCTCTGCTGAATCCGGGAGACCATGTTCTTCTTTCTGATGATATTTATGGCGGAACCTTCCGTATTATCGGTGACGTGTTCGGAAAATACGGCATTGAGCACACTTACGTGGAGATGGATGATCTTGACGCAGTGAAGGCAGCAATCAAGCCAAATACAAAAATGTTTTTCGTTGAGACACCGACCAACCCGATGATGAAAGTGGCAGATATTCAGGCTTTATCTGAGATTGCAAAAAGCGTTGGGGCACTTATGGTGGTTGATAACACATTTTTAACACCATATTTCCAGAATCCATTAAAACTGGGAGCTGACATTGTAACACACAGCTCCACAAAATATCTTGGCGGACATAACGACACACTTTCCGGAATCGTTGTGGTGAAAGACAATGAGGAGATCGCAGAGAAGATCCATGTGCATATCAAGTCTCATGGAAGCCAGTTAGCACCGATGGACTGCTGGTTGTTACTCCGCGGAATCAAGACACTTCCGGTTCGTATGGACAGACATAACGAGAATGCAAAAAAAGTGGCGGAGTGGTTAAGAACCCAGCCAAAAGTAAAAAAAGTTTACTATGTTGGATTTGAGGATCACAAAGATTATGCGACAACCATCAAACAGACGAGAGGCTTTGGAGGTATGATCTCCTTTACCGTGGATTCTTTTGAGACCGTTCAGAAAATCCTTCGAAACGTGGATATGATCATGTTTGCAGAGAGTCTCGGCGGAACAGAGACACTGATCACTTATCCGACCACACAGACACACGAGGATACACCGAAGGATGTCAAGGAAAAATTAGGCATTACAGACCGCTTCCTGCGTATGTCTGTCGGTATTGAAAATGTGGAAGATATCATTGCCGACCTTGACCGTGCAATGAATTCATAAAAGAAATGGATAGGGACTGTCAGAAGATGGCAGTCCCTGGATTTGTCTCTAGGATATAGGTAAAAAGACACAGAAAGAGGGAAAACTATGAAATTTACAAAAATGCAGGCGTTTGGAAACGATTATGTATATATAGATGCAATTCATCAGGAACTTAAAAATCTGCCGGAACTTGCAAGATTCGTAAGTGACAGGCATTTTGCGATCGGTTCTGACGGAATGGTTTTGATCTGCCCGTCAGACAAGGGGGATTTCCGTATGCGTATGTTTAACCCGGACGGAACGGAAGGCGAGATGTGCGGAAATGCACTGCGCAGTGTCGGAAAATACGTGTACGACCACAGACTGACCGATAAGACAGAGCTTGTGATCGAGACTCTGGGCGGCATGCAGCATCTGACACTGACAGTGACAGACGGTTATGTATCTAACATCCGGGCAGATATCGGGGAACCGAGACTTTCTACAAAAGTGATCCCAATCAACACAGAAATGGATACATTTGTCGATCAGCCGGTACAGGTATTAGACCGCACCTTTCACATTACTGCGGTTTCATGGGGAAATCCGCACTGTGCAATGTTTGTCGATTCTGTGGCAGAACTTGACGTGGAAAAATACGGAAAAGAGATTGAATATATGACATCCATTTTCCCTAATAAAACGAATGTTACTTTTACGGAGTTTGTGAGCAGGGATTATCTGAAGATCCGTGAGTGGGAGCGCGGAACCGGTGAGACGATAGGTTGTGGAACCGGATGCGCTACTGCGGTAGTGACTGCGATTCTGACCGGAAAATGTGACCGCAAGGTGACCGTGGAACAGATTGGCGGACCACTTCTGATCGAGTGGGATGAGAAAACGAACCATCTTTTTATGACAGGTCCATCCCATACCGTATTTGAGGCTGAGATCGATGCATCCCATATTTTAAAATAAGATGATCACGGAAACCTGTATGCGAAAAGAATAATTGTTTTACGAGTATTTTTATAGCCAGATCAGAAAATAAGAAAAACGATACGTTGAAAGAAAAAAGGAAACGATAAAATGAAATTAAGTAAGATTTGTGAGGAAATTGAATACACACTTCTTCAGGGAAGCCTTGAAACAGAAGTGCGTGATATTATTTATGATTCCAGAAAGATTGCACCGGAAACGATGTTTGTCTGCATGGTAGGGGCAGTGACAGACGGTCATAAATATATCCCGGATGCGGTCGAAAAAGAAGCTTCCGTGATTGTGCTGGAGAAGGAAGAGGAGGCAGCGCAGATTCCAGAAAACATCACTGTGTTAAAAGTGGAGTCCGCTCGTCTGGCACTTGCGCTGATGTCCGCTGCATTGTTTGACCATCCGGCAAGAAAGCTTGTCACCATCGGACTGACCGGAACGAAAGGAAAGACGACCACCACTTATATGATCAAAAAAGTACTTGAGATGGCAGGAAAGAAAGTCGGACTGATTGGAACCATCGGTGCGATGATCGGTGAAGAACATCTTCCATCAAAAAATACAACACCGGAATCCTACGAATTACACCGCATGTTTGCTGCCATGGTGGAGGCTGGCTGCGAGTATGTCGTGATGGAAGTTTCCTCACAGGGATTGAAATTAGACCGCACTGCGGGAATCCTGTTCGATTATGGTATTTTTACAAATCTGTCACCGGATCATATCGGACCGGCAGAGCATGCCTCATTTGAGGAATATATGGAGTGCAAGAGCCTTCTGTTCCGCCAGTGCAGGATTGGAATTGTCAACGCAGATGATGAACATGTGGACGGTATCTTAAAAGGACATACATGCGAAGTGAAAACGTTTTCGGCAGAAAGAGAAGCAGATCTCATGGCATCTGATATTGGATTTATCAACGAGGATGGAAAGCTTGGAATGCATTTTAAAGTGAGTGGCTGCATGGACTGTCAGGCGAAAGTTCACATTCCGGGAAGATTTTCCGTGTACAATTCCATGGTCACGATGCTGGTGTGCCATCTGGCAGGCATTTCAGATGAGGCAATCTTGGAAGGATTGTCCAGAGTTCAGGTAAAAGGAAGAGTGGAAATGCTTTCGGTATCCAAAGATTATACGCTGATCATTGACTATGCACATAATGAAGTGAGCACAAGAAGCGTTCTCACGACATTGATGGAATATCACCCAAAGCGTCTGATCTGTGTGTACGGCGGCGGCGGCAACCGCTCTAAACTCCGCAGATATGATATGGGTGAGGTGACAGGTGAGATGGCAGATCTCTGTGTGCTGACCTGCGATAACCCAAGGGATGAGGAAATCCGTGATATTAACAATGATATCAAAGTCGGTCTGGCGAGAAGCAACGGCAAATACATCGAGATTGACGACAGGAAAGAAGCGATCGCTTACTGCATGAAAAATGCAAAGCCGGGCGATATGATCGTGCTCCTCGGAAAAGGACACGAAGATTATCAGGAGATCAAAGGTGTGAAATATCATTTTGATGAGAGAGAAGCGGTGGCTGAAATCTTGGATGAGATGAAGGCAGGAAAACGTTAGAGACGCTTAAAAATCGAATACAGAAACAATAGAATGTACACTCGGCGAATCGTTACTGAAACGAGGCACGAGTGAACAGTAAAGAAACACCCCATCGGAATGTATGCAGACATTCCGTTGGGGTGTTTCAAAATTAAGAAGGGGGTTATAATTAATAAAACCCATGTCGTGGTATCACCACAACAATTAATATTATGCACTAGATTCGACAAAAAATCCAGTGAATTTATTGTGAACAAAAAATGTACGAATCGAGATTGGAATGTGAATGTATGGAAGATTTAACGGAACATCATGTTTTGTGTGAACGGGATATGTTATGATAAAAAGAAAAACAAACTCAAAGTTTGAAAATTCATAGGATAGATAACAAGAAACAGAGGATGGAGTTAAATGGGTTTAAATATAGGCAGACTTTTATATGGGATACGAACAAAATATGAAATGAATGTAAAGGATATTTGCAGAGGAATTTGCAGTCCATCGTCATATTGTACGTATGAAAATGGTGAGATCGTACCTGATATTTTACTTGTAAATATGTTTTTGGACAGGATGGGATTTGGAATATTGGGATTGACGGCTTATATTTCTGAAAAAGAAGTAGTTTATTTTAAATGGAAAGAAAGTACCAGAGCGTGTATTCGAAATGAAAACTATAAAAAACTGGGGATGTTACTGGAGCATATGCCGACCGGAAATGTTTCACTAAATAAGAAGATCAGAGAGCAGTATGCATGGTTCATAAAAGGGATTGTGGCTGAGAAAGATACTGCAGATTTAAAGAAAGCAACAGAATGTTATGAGAAGGCATTGGAATGTACCTGTGGTTTTTTGATAAAATCGCAGAAAATAGAGGGAACTTTCAGTGTAAGAGAGATACATATTTATGCTATATATCTGAATTTGTTATGCAAAGTAAATCCAAAGGAAAAAGAAGAAGTTATTTCAAGATTTTATCAGTTAATGCAGTATGTTAATGTTCATTATGTAGAAGAACAGCAGAAAGTAAAGATATATCCGCTTCTTGTCTGTCTTTGGGGAAATCTTGTAATAGAGGGGAAAGATACAGAAGGCTCATTTGAAATATTTGAAAAAACACTTGAATTATTGCGAAAACAAAAATCGTTGTATTGTTTATTGGAAATTATGCGTCTGCATATTTTGGTAGGTTTGAAAGAAAAGCGGGATATGAGCAAAGAGCAGGAAGATATCAAGATATTACAAAGTTTTTTTGAAGAATTTGGCTATCAAGCTCAAAGTCAGATATATGTGCCGCAGGCAAATGAAATTATGCTGGAGCATGTAGGACAATATCTTTCAACAGAAAGAAAAAAAGTAAATTACACACAGGAAAAAATCAGTGATGGAATCTGTAGTGTGGAAAGTTATTCAAGGATTGAAAATGGTCGTAAACCAACACGGAATAATTATAAAGCATTAACAGAAAAAATTGGTACGGAGAATCGATATTATATAGAATTGGTCAATACAGGAAATATTGATGCGTTACTTTTGCGTAGAGAAATCTCATATGAGTTGTTTATGGAAAAAAATGAAAGATTGCCAGAATTATTAGAGGAGTTGAAGACGGTTTTAGGCGAAAAAGAAGTGGCGAAAAATAGACAGTATTTGGAATTTGTTCAAGTTTCTATAGAAGAAAACACAGGAAGAAAAACATGGAATCAGTGTTGTGATATGTTTCGGAATATTTTGTCTTATACGATGAACGAGAAAGAAATTGGTAAAAAAAGACATGTTTATACTATGCTTGAAATTAATTTAATTGATCACATATCTGTATGCATGGCGAAAGATGGAAAATCAGAAGAAGCAATGCATCTTATAAAAGCATTTTTAGATGATATGGATTACATG
>ENA-UOOD01004300-UOOD01004300.1-human-gut-metagenome-genome-assembly--contig:-CS67-NODE-4300-length-11187-cov-7.015631_pt1 | contig 11187 bp, 8 predicted proteins | sample MGYA00242464_ERZ724011 | MGnify/ENA metagenome assembly ERZ724011 | reverse complement strand
GCCGCTATTCCCCCAAATGGCCCGACGGCAAAAAGCACGCCCGCAATGTCTACGCCCACACCCGCGAGGAGTGCGAGGAAAAGCTAAAGGTGCTGATCGTAGAGATGAAGGCAGAGATTGCGGAAGCGCAGCGGCTGAAGAATCTGGGCGAGGACGATGGGCGACCGCCCGAGGAGAAGAAGGGCAAGCGGGTTGGAAAGTAAACTTATCCCCGACATGGGTGTCAATTCATTGGTACCTATGTCGGGGATAATTCGATATAAAATCTGAGCTTTTACCTTAGACGTTTGATCGCGTCTTCCAACTGGAAACGATCAATAGATATCATCTTAATTACTGGTTGACCATGCTCGGTATAATAAACTACCATGTTGGAAAGCAAATTGGCTTTACAGTTAATAGCCTCACGTTTCATTTCAAGCTCATCTGTCGATTTATTTAACCATTCTTTTAGTATGCTTTCTGGTAACTGAAATAGATATTCTTCGTGGCCAGACCTTAAAATCCAAGGCTTTTGGGGATCCACCCAATGTAACGAATAGTATTCGTTAAAATTGATGCGTCCATCTGTTACATGGTACAAAAATAGCATTTGCCCAGAATTTGTAATTGCCACCGCCATACGCTGACCGATTCTATCTGCTAATTCAAGTAACTGATTTTCAGTATCAATCATATCAAAATTAACTCTTCTGGAATTGAAATTAAAATTATCATATCCGATTGCCTGACAAAAAGCGCTCCAAAACGGAAGTTTGTTGAATTCAATCAGGGGAATTCGATATGTAGCAGCAAACTCTTGCGCTTGCGTCGTAAATCCGGCTAATGCCGCAATTGCGACTTGGTAGGAATATCTATCAAAAACCGGTGGATTTGCTCGACGATTTTGGCGGCGGCGAGTTGCCAATTCGGCCATATCGACAATATTGAAATTGTTGATATCTTCTCGCAAACCGAGAGCACTCCTTACTACATTAAGGCTAATCTTTTTCCTATAATCTTTGCACTCGATAAGAAGTCTTGTCTTTGAATAGAAGGGGGTTTGGACTGGCGGCTCCAGTAATACATCTGCATTATGGGCCTCACCCAGTCCCTGAATCATTTGACCGGGAGCCCCATCATAGATATACAAACCGTCAGATACTACTTCGGAAAATCCAATATGAATAAGGATACGCTTAACAAATAATTCGAACGCTTTTCCTGGGCCCATAGATGATATATCCCTCCTAATATGATTTGCTATACTGTCATAGCGGTGAACTGGTAGTCCTAAGATAAATGTGATACTACCATCCAACTAAAGCACTTTAAGATAGAAGTAATGCTCTCTTCTATTTTCAGCCTCTTAACTACATTCTTGTCATGTAACCAGCGTGCTCGAGACGGAGAACTCCATCCGCAAAATCATCCTGCTGCCCACCATGGTGGAAGTGCTGTTGAAGTATAAGAGAGAAGAATGTGGACTCTCTCGTCCCCAGTGAAGGAAGATTGCCTCATCGCGCTGGATGTCTACACTCACATTACCGATGACATGCAACGCACCATCACTGCCAACATCAACTATTGCACCGGCAAAGCAGCGCCGCAGGAGGACGCTTCACAACCGGGGCAGGAAACTGACCCGGCCATGGCGGAAAAGCCGAGGATGACCGACTCCAAGCCCTACGTGGGCCGAAGCGCAAGTCCGGCACCAGCTACGTCACTGAAATCAACGAACATCTCTTTGAGGGACGCTATTCCTCCAAATGGCTCGACGGCAAGAAACACGCCCACGATGCCTACGCACATACCTGCGAGGAGTGCGAGGAGAAGCTGAAGGCAAAGATTGTGGATTCAAAGCGGTTGATAAATCTGGACGAAGGTGATGGGCGGGGGAAGAAGTGCAAAAAGTAAAGAAAACACCGACATAGGGCATTAAGAATCCACCCCATGCCGGTGTTTGCTGTTGTTGAGATGGTAGTTTTGACTCGATATCTTCAGATTAATACAAAAATGTTATATCAAATTTGATATAATTTTGACCTAAGCAAACAAGGTTACTGAGAAGCAGGTTCAACCCACTTTTTGGCACTGGTATCGTATTCTTCATCGGTTACATCAGACCTGGTATACCGCTCGTCCAGCAAATCAATGAGGTTTTCTACCTGACCGTAATTTCTCAATACGATAGTATGGGTTTCCTCATCCAAGTCAAATTTTCCGCTCCATCGGGGAAGCGTTGTAATTTTAAGATATAATTCCTCCTTGCTTTTAGTAAGCACTTTGGAATTTTTAATGCGTAACATCTTTTTTGCATAAGTCAGCTTGCTTCGCGAAATATAGCCTGCTACTTTATCCATGTTTGAAACTAAACTAAGTGTTGTAATTTCAGACGCAACACTTCGCGCCGAAACTCGAATATAATGTTCGAAATCGTAGTGCGTTTGGAGAAGATTAATGTCATTTGTGATGATATTGTTGTCAATAATCAGCAAATCAACCTTTTGACTAATTGCTAAAATAGGCTTTTTTAATTCTGTAAAGACATCATCTTGGGGAATGACATGAAATGCTAACCCCTTCCTGTTGGGGATGGCATTAGGCCAAAAATACTGGTAAGCCCAAATTATCTGTTCTCCGCGTTGATAGCGGAAAAAAATACCTTCAGCATTTTCGCGGTCAGTAACTCGATAGCTATCATAGGTTTGAATCGTTGTACAGACTGCAGCAAAAGGTGAATAATCAGTTGTTTGAGGGATAACATAGAACTTGTTTTGATTATTAGCAATATTGTCGACATGGTCATACTCAGCGGACTCATCTGCAAATTTACGCCTAATTGATTCAGCGATAGACAGTTGGAGTTTTTTCTTAAAATTCACAGATGTATCATTTCTCCTTTGAGGTACTCCCTCATAAAGGACAAATTTCTTTAGAATATGATTACCTTTCATCAAGATAAAAGCTTCAAAGGTATATTCTTCATCATTGAAAATCAGATTAATCTTCTGGATAATGGATGTCCGCAAAGTTAATTCGTTGGTCTGAAGAGTTGTCGACATTCGTTTTCACCACCTAATTCTTGTTATATACTAAATAGACATTATCTGAGATTCGCTTTCGTTTGATGATTTTTTCGGCGTCGAAGTCTCCTCTTGTTATTCCAATGTATACGCTATTTTCATCGCTCGGAAAGTGAAAGTTAAAACTTTTATATCCCAGAATTGTTAGAAAAGGATTTTGATAATATAAATTAGTGTTTCGCATAAGTAATATGAGCATTATAGAAATCGCTGCGAAACTAAGAAAACCTCTTTTCTTTCCTATATCGTCCAAAACTAAAGGTGTGATATATGTTACAAAAAAAGCAACACTGTTCTCGGTCACATCAGCATCTACAGCTATATTCTCATGCTCTTCACAAAACCCAAATTTTTGAATTTTGTTAAATAGAACGTAAATCATTATGCCGATAATAAGCATGATAACGCTTAGACACAGCAAGATTACCGAAAACAAATCGGGGTGGTTTAACGCTATTAAGATAACTCCAAAATCTTTTTGAAATAGCCTTATAAAAAACTGAGAAACCAGTTTAAAATTGTTCAAGCAAAAACATCTAATTAGTATAAGCAAAAAGAGAGGTAAAAAAGATTGAATAATCAGCAACCATTTTAGGTATTTGTTTTCTTTCATACCATGCTCCTTCCCCGATATTACCGCATTTATTATAGTACAATACGGCAAAAATTACAACAACGAGTCTAAACTTGACGAAAAATATATTGAGAATGACAAGCTCACCACTTGCGCCGCAATAGACAAAGAATAAGAAAATCCCTCTGAAATCAACGATTTCAGAGGGATTTTGGTCCGAGTAGTGCGGCTCGAACGCACGGTCTCCTGGTCCCAAACCAGGCGCGATACCAACTTCGCTATACCCGGATATTCAATTTCTGCCATTATACCACGGCGGGGGAGAAAATCAAAGATTTTCCTGTCTGTGGTCAAAGCCGCTTTTATGCCGCTTTCGGCAATCGGGGGAAATCCCGCAAACGCAGGTGTCACAAGGCTTTGCGGCGTTTCGCCTTGCCCCGTTCCGGATACCGCCACGGCACTCCCAAATGTCGCGCCCTACCAGTTGAGCCACACCCGGATATTCACTTTCCTGCCATGATACCACGGCGAGGGGTAAAAATAAAGTTTTTTCTGTCTGTGGTCATTTATGTGGTCAAAGCCGCTTTTGTGCCGCTTTCGGCAATCGGGGAAAATCCAGCAAACGCAGGTGTTGCAAGGCTTTGCGGCGTTTCACAATGCCCCGTCCCGGATACCGCCACGGCACTCCCAAATCAAGCGCCCTACCAACTGGGCCACACCCGGATGCCTGTAGGGCATTATACACCATCCGTCGGGAAATTGCAACCAGAAAATGTATGGTTCTGATATGCTAGGCGTTTTTCGCCCGGGCGGCTAAGAGACGCTTCCACTGCACCGGACGCTGCAGGAGCCACATCAGGGAGAAGCCCCAGCGGGTGTGCAGGTGGCGGCACAGCCAATCCAGAAATGTTCCCACACAGCCGGTCTGACGGGTCATGTAGGCATGGGTCAGCGTACACTGCGGGGGACGGTGGAAGGGATACAGCCCCTTTTGGCGCAGCTGACGCAATACGGCGGCGGCATCCTTGCGGGGAAGTGAGGCGGTTACATACAGGGTAAACCATAAAAAGACCATCAGCTTGTCGGCAGTGGTGGGATCCTGACGGCCATCACGGTAATAACCCAGAAGGATTTCCGAAATGCGTATGTAGGAGCGGATTTTCTTGTGGTAATTCTCCAGGCTGACGGTCGTTTCGGCAGAACCGGAATGCTCGCGGTAACAATACAGCGCCAGCTTAATCTCGACACTTTTCGGGGCGCAAAGACCGACTTCGTACATGTATAACCCGTCCTCGCCGTGGGTCAGTTCGGGATAACGGAAGTTCAGGCCGTTTTCCAGCAGAAATTCCCGGCGCAGAAGACTTCTCCACACCACGGAATCATACCATTGGGAATTTATGGGCAGCTTCATTTGCCGGGACAGGGCAATCTCCTCGTCGGTCAGGCGGTCGGTGAACTGATAGCCGCCGACGATCAGCCGGTCACAGGCGGTTTCCGCCGCTTTGTTCCGCAGAAAGCCCAGAATGTTTGGCAGCAGAAAATCGTCCGCGTCCACGAACCAGATAAAATCCCCCTGAGCAGCCGACAGACCGGCGTTGCGCGCCGAGACCACGCCGCCGTTCTCCTTGTTAATCACGCGGATATTGCCGTGCTCCGCCGCGTACTGCCGCAGAATTTCCGGGCTGGCATCTCTGGAGCCGTCGTTGACGCAGATGATCTCGTAGTCGGAAATATCCTGCGCCAGCAGCGAATCCAGACATTCGGGAAGATACTGCGCCGCGTTGTAAACGGGAACCACAAAGCTGAGAAACATCCCGTACACCCCCTTTTTTGCCATTATAGCCTGACTTTCCGGAAAAAGCAACAAAGCATCAGAAAAAGTTTGCAGTTTTTCCCATGGCGCGCTATAATGGCGGAAATAATGTTACGCCGCAGACGGTGGAGGGGAGTGCTGTATGAAAAAATCCGGTCTTTCTCAGGAAACGCTGAAAATCATTGCCTGCGTCACCATGCTGATCGACCATGTGGGCGCGACCGTGGTGGAGTCGCAGTTTTTTGTAACGCCATTCGATGGGATCTACTACTTGTATTTTGCCATGCGGATCATTGGCCGGGTGGCGTTTCCGATTTACTGCTTTCTGCTGGCTGAGGGGGCGCATTATACCCATAACCCTCGGAAGTATGCCCTCCGGCTGTTTATCGGCGCACTGCTGTCGGAGCCGGGATTTGACATTGCCCTGTTCGGCGGATGGACGTGGGAAAATCAGAGCGTGATGGTGACGCTGCTTCTGGGCTTCGGAATGGTGGAGCTGATGAAGAAATGTCCCAAATACTGGATGAAGCTGCTGGCCGTCGTGCCGTTTTTCTTCGCGGCGGAGTGGCTGAAAACGGATTACGGCGGATACGGTGTGGCCATAGTCGCGCTGTTCTGGCTGACGCGGGAGCTGCCGAACCGCCGGATGATACAGCTTGTGGGGCTGGCGGCGCTGTGCCTGATGATGAATAACGCGGCGATCTCCTTTGGCGTCATTCAGATTCCCATAGAGTTGTTTGCGCTGTTTGCCATGATCCCCATTTGCCTGTATTCCGGCCGGAAAGCCACGGCAAGCCGGGCGGTGCAGCTGGGATTTTACCTGTTCTATCCCGTACATCTGGCAGTGCTTGCGGTGATCATGAAGCTCTGCTTTGGAGGCTGACGCCCTATGAAAATTGCACTGCTGCAAATTCTGCCCACCGGTTCTCTGAACGGAAACCGGGAAAAGGGCGTGGAGGCGTGCCGGAAGGCGAAGGCGCTGGGGGCGGATATCGCGCTGTTTCCTGAGATGTGGAGTAATGGATATGACATTCCCGAGGACGCGGAAGCGCTGCAGCGCGCGGCGGTTCCGGCGGATGGGGAATTCGTGTCCGGATTCGGAAAACTGGCGGCGGAACTCAACATGGCGATCGCCATCACGTTTCTGGAAAAGACAGAGAAACGGCCAAGAAATGCGGTCAGCCTGTTTGACCGCCACGGGCGGCGGCTGTACACCTACGCCAAGGTGCATACCTGTGATTTTGGGGACGAGTGCCGTCTGGACGCGGGGGAGGACTTTTTTGTCGCTTCGCTGGATACGGAAGAGGGAGCCGTGCAGGTCGGCTCCATGATCTGCTACGACCGGGAATTCCCGGAAAGCGCACGGATTCTGATGCTGAAGGGCGCGGAGCTGATCCTCACGCCCAACGCCTGCCCCATGGAGATCAACCGCCTGTCCCAGCTTCGGGGCAGGGCGTATGAAAACATGACTGCCATCGCAACCTGCAACTATCCCTCGCCCCATCCGGACTGCAACGGACATTCCACCGTATTTGACGGCGTGGCTTATCTGCCGGAACTTTCCGGGTCCCGGAACACCTGTATTCTGGAGGCGGGGGAGGACGAAGGGATTTATCTGGCAGAGCTGGATATGGACATGCTGCGGGAATACCGGAAGCGGGAGGTTCACGGCAACGCCTACCGCCGCCCGGAAAAGTACGGGATTCTCACGGAAACGGCGATTCAGGAGCCGTTCATCCGGGCCGACCGTCGGAGAGAATGCTATGAGACAGTCCGCTATAACGAAAAAGTGTGACATTTTCATATTGAAAAACGCATTTTTCCGTGGTATACTCGCTGAAGATATAGTAAAGAGGTGAGATCGTTGACAGAGCAGAGGCTCTTTTCCAACCAAAGACTGATACGCCTGATTATTCCTCTCGTCATCGAGCAGGCGCTGACCATTCTGGTGGGAATGTGCGACGGCGTGATGGTTTCCTCCGTGGGCGAGGCGGCGATTTCCGGCGTTTCTCTGGTGGACATGATCAACAACGTGATTCTGGTGCTGTTTGCCGCGCTGGCTACCGGCGGCGCGGTGGTCACTAGCCAGTTTCTGGGGGCGCGGCAGGGGGAGAAAGCCCGGCAGAGCGCCGGTCAGCTGGTGCTGATGTCGGCAGTCCTTGGTGTCGCCGCGGCGGCGCTGTGCCTTGTGTTCGCCAAAAATCTGATGCGGCTGTTTTTTGGCTCCATCGATGACGATGTGATGGCGGCGGGACTTACCTATCTGCATATCACCGCGCTTTCTTTCCCGTTCATCGCCCTGTATAACGCGGGTGCGGCGATATTCCGCAGCGTGGGCAACAGCAAGGTGTCCATGCAGGTCAGTCTCCTGATGAACGGCATCAATGTGGTGGGCAACGCCATCTGCATTTTTGTGCTGAAAATGGGCGTGGCCGGTGTTGCCGTCCCTACGGTGGTTTCCCGGTGCGTGGCGGCGGTGGTCATTCTGCTTCTCGCGGCCAAGCCCAAGCAGGAGCTTTGCCTGAAATGGGGCGCCATTTGCCATGCTGATGGCAAGATGATGGGCAGTATCCTGAGAATCGGCGTTCCCAACGCCTGCGAGAACAGCTTCTTCCAGCTGGGACGGCTGATCGTGGTAAGCATGATCGCCCTGTTCGGCACGGTGCAGACCTCCGCCAACGCGGTGGCGAACACCTTGGACAGCGTGGGCATCATCATCGGGCAGGCTATGGGACTTGCCATGGTGACGGTGGTTGGCCAGTGCGTGGGCGCGGGCGACCCGGCGCAGGTCAGGCACTATGTTAAAAAACTTTTGCTCTGGTCGTATCTGTCCATGGCCGTGTGCAATGCCCTCATTATCGTATTTGCCGAAAATCTGATTTCCCTTTACAGCTCCCTGTCGCCCCAGACCGTTGAGCTGACAAAAAAGTTGGTCATCTGCCATGCGGCGTTTTCCATCATCCTGTGGCCGGCGGCTTTCGTCCTGCCCAATGCCTTGCGGGCGGCCAACGACGTGCGGTTTACCATGTTTGTCGGAATCGGTTCCATGATCGCGTTCCGAATTCTCGGCTCGTGGATTCTGTGCGTCAAGATGGAGTGGGGCGCGATGGGCGTCTGGATCGCCATGATTATTGACTGGGTATGCCGGACCGCGTTCTTTGTGACCCGGATGATTTCGGGAAAATGGCAGAGTAAATATATTCCCTCATAATGCGCTGCGCCGCCGATGGGTGACCCATCGGCGGCGCTTCTGTGTTACGGATTTTCCCCGAAATCCGGCATAGCTTCAAACCGGCGCTGTTCCCCGCGCCACGGGAAGCGGATGCAGCAGGAAAACAGCATCGGGTCTGTGCGCTCATCCCGGGAACCGTATTTGTGGTCGCCCACCAGCGGATACCCTCTGGAGGCAAACTGTACCCGGATCTGGTGGCTCCGCCCCGTATGCAGGCGAATGCGGACGAGACTGCACTCCCCGGCGGAAAGACGGGTGAATTCCAGCCGCGCCTTTTTGACGCCCGACCGTTCCCGCTTTACCACATACACCTTGTTTTTCCGGCTGTCCTTCCACAGAAGGTCTTCCCAGTCCCCGGATTCCGGGGGAAGCCCATGAACCATGGCTACGTATTCCTTTGCCATAGCGCCGTCCTGCACTGCCTTGGACAGGGCGGCGGCAGCCTGTTTTGTGCGGGCGTAAACCATGACGCCGCCCACATTTTTGTCAAGCCGGTGGACGGGGAAAATCTCCCCGCCCAGCGTTTTTTTCAGCTCTGCGGGAACCTGCGCTTCGGAATCCAGCCCCACGGGCTTGACGCAGACGGCCAGGTCATGATCGTAAAATAAAATCTCCATTTGGGAGCCTCCTTCGGTTCAGCTGACGGTGACGCTACTATAGCACAGTTTTCCGGATTCCGAAAGGTAGACGCTTGAATTTCCTGTAAAATCATGTATAATGAACGAAGAAATGGAGGATTTATGACATGACGACGCAAGATTATCGGGAAAAATCGCCGCTGATGATTTTCCTGAGCTACTTCAAGAACCATAGATGGTTGTTTGCCGCCGATGTGACCTGCGCTGTGGGAATCGCGGCCATCGACCTGCTGTTCCCGCTGGTGACCCGCAGTGCGCTTTATGAGATGCTGCCCAACCAGATGTACCGCACGTTCTTTACCATCATGGTCATCGTGGCGGTGTGCTATGTTCTGCGGTCGTTTCTGAATTATGTTGTGGCGTATTACGGCCATACCTTCGGCATCCGGGTGGAGGCGGATATCCGCCGTGACCTGTTCCGCCATATGCAGGAGCTGAGCGTGGATTTCTATGACCGCAACCGCACCGGTAAGCTGATGGCGCGGCTGACCTCCGATCTGTTCGAGCTGACGGAGCTTGCCCACCACGGCCCCGAGGATCTGATCACTTCCGTGCTGACCATTCTGGGGGCGCTCATCGTGATGGCGTCCATTCGCTGGCAGCTTGCCGTGATCGTGGCGCTGACCATTCCGGTGTTTCTGACGGTGGCAATGGCCATGCGCGGCCGGATGGGGCGGGCGTCCGCCGCGGCAAAGGAGAAGATCGGCCACATCAATCAGGAGATCGAAAGCAGCCTTTCCGGCGTCCGCACCGCGAAAGCCTTCGCCAACGAGACGGTGGAAGCCGCCCGTTTTGACGCGGCCAATGCGGAATTCAAAACCTCCAAGCGGGCGTTCCACAAGGCAATGGGCATGTTCCACAGCAGCGTGGAGTTCTTTTTGTGCAGTTTGAATGTCATTATCATCGGCTTCGGCGGTTATTATGTCATGCAAGGGGAAATGGACTACCGTGACCTGCTGACCTTCAGCCTGTATATTTCCTCTTTTATCAGCCCCATGCGCAAGCTCGCCAACTTCTCCGAGACGTTTGCCAACGGCTTTGCGGGCCTGAACCGCTTCGTGGAGGTCATGCGCACCGAACCCACCGTGCAGGATAAGCCCGACGCGAAGGAACTGAAAAACGTCCGGGGTGAAATCAGGGTCGACCATGTTTCCTTTGCCTACGACGCCGATCTGGCGGTGCTTCACGACGTGAGCCTGACCGTCGCCCCCGGGGAAACGGTCGCCATCGTCGGCCCCTCCGGCGGCGGTAAGTCTACATTGTGCCAGCTGATCCCCCGGTTTTACGACGTCAGTTCCGGCTCTATTTCCATTGACGCTCTGGACATCCGGGATGTGACCCAGCGAAGCATTCACGAAAACATCGGCATTGTCCAGCAGGATGTGTTCCTGTTCGCCGATACCATTCTGGAAAACATCCGCTACGGAAAGCCCGACGCCACCATGGAGCAGGTCGTTGACGCGGCCAAGAAGGCGGAGATCTACGACGACATTCAGGCCATGCCCGACGGCTTTAACACCTACGTGGGCGAGCGGGGAACCCTTCTCTCCGGCGGGCAGAAGCAGCGGATCGCCATCGCCCGTATCTTCCTGAAAAACCCGCCCATTCTGATTCTGGACGAGGCCACCTCCGCGCTGGACTCCGTGACGGAGGCAAAAATCCAGCACGATTTTGACAAGCTCGCGGCAGGCCGGACGACGCTGGTCATCGCCCACCGCTTAAGCACCATCCGCAACGCCGACCGCATCATCTCGATTTCCGACGGCGTCATCACGGAATGCGGCACCCACGACGAGCTGCTCAAAAAGGGCGGCATTTACGCCGAGCTGTACAAGACGCAGAATGCACTGGCGTTGGAGACGCTC
>ENA-UOOD01004294-UOOD01004294.1-human-gut-metagenome-genome-assembly--contig:-CS67-NODE-4294-length-11207-cov-6.952116_pt1 | contig 11207 bp, 10 predicted proteins | sample MGYA00242464_ERZ724011 | MGnify/ENA metagenome assembly ERZ724011 | reverse complement strand
TTAAAGAATAATTATAATAATACTGTGCATAATGTGCATAAGTTGCGTTTTTGTTGAGTATTTCAATAGAATTCTCATTTTTCACGGTGCACAAGTTGTGCATACGTGTGCTTAACTTAAGCGTTCCATTAAATCATTGATCGCTGTTTTATAGTTAGGATCCTGTTTCATCTTCTTCTTAACTTTAGAACAAGCTTTCATGATTGTAGAATGATCTCTTCCCCCAAATTCCTGTCCAATCTGGATATAAGAAATATCAGGAACGAGCTCTCTGACAAGATACATCGCAATATGTCTTGCTGTAATAATATTGTTTGTACGTGATTTACTTGTTAATTGTGTGACGGATAGATTGTAGTAAGAGGCTACTGTTTCCTTAATGGTATCAGGAGTCGCTTCTTTTTTAGTCACAGTTGTTGTGTTATCTGGATTATCAAATGCTTCTAATGCGAAATCCAAGCTGATATGATCAAGATTTTGTCCACATACTACTTTATAGAATAGAAGTGTTGTAACAGCACCTTCTAAGTCTCTAACATCCTTATTGAAATGAGATGCAATAAAGTCTAGTACTTCTTCATCAATAGGATAATCAATCATACGTGATTCAATCTTTTTCTTTAAGATCGCCTTGGCTGTTTCAAATTCAGGATTATCAATAGTCACTGTTAAACCCTGTCTAAAACGAGAAACAAGGCGGTTTTCCATTCCTTTTAACTCAACAGGAGGTTTATCACTTGTAATAACAATCTGTTTTCCTGAATGTTGGAGCGTATTGAAGATATTGAAGAACATCTCCATACTTCCTTCTTTATTCGCAATAAACTGAATATCATCAATCAATAATACATCAACACTACGATAACGACGATTAAATGTCGCAATCGTATTATTACCAATTGCTTCTACGTAATCATTCACAAATGCTTCGGCATTTGTATAAAGAATACGTTTACCTGGAAATTTCTTTTTCACATAGTTTCCAATCGCATTCAACAAATGTGTCTTTCCAAGTCCGGAATTACTATGAAGGAATAAAGGATTATATGTACCAGGTTTTAAGGCGACTGCCAAAGCAGCGTTTTGAGCAATTCTATTACAATTACCCACAACGAAGTTATCAAAAGTGAGTTCAGCACTTAAATGATCATCAAAATCATCTATTTCTTCTTTCACTTCCACTACTGGGGCTTTTGCCTTATTCATATTCTCATATTCCTGAGTAGTCATAACCTTTATAGTGGCTTTAATACCAGATACTTCATAGAAGAAATCTTCAAGCTGTTCACTTGCATCCTCTATAAAGGTCTTATTAAAAACCGATTCTATAGTAATGATTAATTCATTGTTTTGCAGTTCTTTAGCCTCTGTCTGGGTGAATATTGAGTCGAATACGATCTTATCGTCACTGTTTTCTCCATAGCGATTGAGGGTTTCTGTCCAGAACTGCTTCAAGTTGTCCATATATTCACCTTCCTTTGCACCCTTCATTATAAAAGAAAATGGGAATAAAGACTAGTGAATATTGACTATTCACAGTAATGATGTGCACAAAAAATGGTGAATAAGTACTTATTCATACGTTATTCAGAGTCTTTTTCACGAGATATTCACATTTTTATTGTGAACTTAACGCTATTTTTTGAATTCTTCACACTTATTCACAAAAATTGAGAATATCTAAAAAATAGTGTTGCACCATGTTTTATGTGCATATATGTGCGGTATTTCCTCTATTCACGTCTTATTCAGATTATTGTGCACATAAAAAAATATGTTATATAGGAGAAAAATGATGGTTTTACACAATATGTGAATGAATAAATTCCGATGGGGAATGAAGTGTGGAAAATAGCTGTGAAGAAGCAAAAACTGTTGAATATAAGCCAAAATTTCTTATAAATAATATTGACTTAAAATAGTATTTCCCATATAATGACACTGCATATGTTATGTAGTATAAAAAAAGTAGCTACATATTGGAGGTGTAAAAAGAATGAAAAGAACATATCAGCCAAATAAAAGAAAAAGAGCTAAGACTCATGGCTTCAGAGCTAGAATGGCAACTGTAGGTGGACGTAAAGTTATCGCTAGACGTCGTAAAAAAGGAAGAAAAGTATTATCTGCCTAAAAAAAATCCACTTTAATGTGGTTTTTTTTCTAAAAGAAATATGAAAAAAGAATTACGTGTAAAAAAAAGTACTGAATTTGAAACCATTATAAAGAAAAGAAAAAGCGTAGCGAATAGAGAGTTTGTTTTATATTGGAATCCTAATGATCTAGAGCATATGCGTATTGGTTTATCAGTCGGTAAGAAAATAGGGAATGCCGTTGCCAGAAACAAGACTAAGAGACAAGTAAGAATGATGGTTCATGAATTGTTCACAAAAGAAGACCATAATGATTACATTCTGATTGTTAGAAAACCCTATTCTCAGAATGATTTTGAACAGAACAAGAAATCTCTTCAAAATCTATATTTAAAAATGAAAAAAAGAATGGAGAAGTAAAAATGGTATTAGATCCTCGTACAAAGAAGTACTTAAAGATCTTTGCGGTGATTGCTTTAGTGTTCATTTTTACAGGGTGTACAAGTAATGTTGACAAGAGCGGTCATTTATTAGCAAGCCGTGCTATCACTGAATCAACACCATGGTCACTAAAGGCAGGATTTTTTGATTTTATTCTTACAATTCCTATCGCAAAGGGAATCCTATTAATCACTTCATGGACAGGTAATGTCTTATGGGGTGTCATCTTAATGACTATTCTTATCAACTTGATTATCTTACCAGTTATGATCAAGTCTACTATTTCTACACAGAAGATGCAGATGCTTCAGCCAGAAATGGAAAGAATCCAGAACAAATATCGTGGTAAGAATGATCAGACTAGTCAGATGCGTATGCAGAATGAAATTATGAACTTATACAAGAAAAATAACGTTTCTATGTTTGGTTCATTATGGACTTTCTTAACATTACCTATCATGTTCGCAATGTATGGTGCTGTTCAGAGAATCCAGATCTTGTATACATCACAGGCATTTGGTATGAATTTAGGTTTAACACCTTTATCTCAGATTACTAGTGGTAAATTCATTTATATTGTTGTTATTTTAGTTATGGCTTTATCTCAGTTCTTTGCTATCGAAATCAACAACTTAATGTTGAAGAGAAACAAGAAGTATAAACCTTCTGCTCAGCAGAACCAGATGAAGACTATGAATATCGTAATGACATTAATGATCATCTACTTTGGTTTAATCATGCCAACAGCTATGTCATTCTATTGGATTACAACTAACTTAATTACTGTAGTTAGAACAGTATTTATTCAGATTCAGTATATTGAAAAGCAAGAAAATCAGAAAGACACTCATGTAATTAGGTAATCATTATGAATACTTATGAAGCTAAAACAGAAGAAGAAGCATTAAATCGTGCTTGTCAGGACTTAGGGATTACACCAGAAGAATTCCATTATGAAGTTGTTGAAGTTCATAAGGGATTATTCAGTAAGAAAGTTGTTATTGCTGGATGGTGTGAATCTATGGTTGAAGAATATATAGGTCAGTTCGTAGAAAGAACATTAAGTTCTTTAGGTTTCGAAACACAGACTACTGTCTTCAAACAGGACGATCGTATCTACTGTAATGTAGAAACAAGTAATAATTCAGTTGTGATTGGTAAGAATGGTGTTATTTTAAGAGCATTAAACTTCATTACTAAGAGTGCTGTCAATACTCAGTTCAAACAGCGTATTGAAATCTCTGTTGATATCAATGGTTATAAAGAACAGAGATACCAGAAGGTTGCTGCAATGGCTAAACGTTTTGGTAAGAAAGTACAACATTCTAAGATCAATATGAAGTTAGATCCTCTACCAGCTGATGAAAGAAAAGTAATTCATCAGGTGATTGCAGAAATGCCACATCTTGCAACACAGTCACACGGTGAAGGTAAAAACCGTTACTTAGAAATTTATTATGTTGATTAAAGAAGGCTCTGCCTTCTTTTTTTTAAATTCTTTTGATAGAATGGATAGGAAGGGAGATGCACATGAAAAAATTGAATTTATTAGAAGGACGTATTGTCCCTCTTCTTATAAAATTAACACTACCTATTATTGGTACATCATTTCTAGAAATGGCCTATGCACTGATTGATATGCTTTGGATTGGAAAACTTGGTGCTTCCTCTATTGCAGCAGTTGGTGTAGCAGGTATGTTTAGCTGGTTATCGCAGGGCCTCGCAATGATTGCGACACAGGGTGGACAAGTTAAAACAGGACATTCATTAGGTGCAGGTAATCAAGAAGCAGCTACAGATTATGCTTCATCGGCTATTCAGTTAGGGATTATATTCGCACTATTATTCTCTTTCTGTACAGTTGTATTTTCAAGTTTCTTTATTGGTTTATTTGGATTATCATCACAAGCCACTGTTAATCAGGCTATTAACTATTTACGTATTACATGCGGTTTGATTATCTTTAACTTCTTAAATATTATTATGACAGGTATCTTAAATGCCTCTGGTGATAGTCAGACACCATTCCAGTGTAATAGTGTTGGTTTGTTATTAAATATTATCCTAGACCCATTCTTTATCTTTGTATGTGATCTAGGTGTTGTAGGTGCAGCACTTGCGACAGTATTAGCTCAAGTTTCTGTATTCCTATTATTTATGAGACATAACTTTAAGAAGAATACACTACTTAAACATATTTCATTGAAGAAGGTTTATTCAAAGATTTATTATAAGAATATACTTAGAATTGGTTTTCCATTAGGATTACAGAGCATGTTATTTTCTGTATGTTCAATGGTAGTGGCTGCTTTTGTCGCTGAGTTTGGAGATGCAGCTATTGCAGCACAGAAGGTAGGTACACAGGTAGAAAATATTTCTTGGTGTATGGCGACTGGATTCCAGACATCTATTAATGCCTTTATTAGTCAGAACTATGGAGCTGGTAAGTATGATCGTGTGGAGAAAGGATATCATACAATGCTGGTATTCTCTATACTATGGGGTATTGTATGTACAAGCTTGATGGTCTTCTTCCCTCATGTGATTTATGGCTTCTTTACTGATGATTTAATGGTAACTCAAATTGGAGAGAACTATTTACGTATAGTGGGTCTATCAGAGACATTTATGATTCTAGAATTAATGATTTCTGGAGCCTTTAGTGGGTTAGGAGAAACAATTCCTCCTTCTATCACCAGCATTATATTCACTCTAGGACGTATTCCGGCTATTTTATTAATCTTAAATACATTCCATTTAAATGGTATCTGGTGGGTTATTTCTTTCTCAGGTATTATTAAAGGTCTGGTTAATTTTATTTGGTTCTATAAGTATAAGAAAAGAACACTTAAGGAGGTATGAGTATGAATGATGATATTATTTGTGCTATTGCGACATCTCGATTAGAAGCCGCTATTTCTATTATTCGTATATCGGGTAAAGGGTGTATTGATTTTGTTCAGAGCTTCTTTACAGGTAATCTAAATAAGAAGTCTCAGACTATTTCTTATGGCTATATTGTCGATGGTGAAGAGAAAGTAGATGAAGTACTTATTTCTATCTATCGTGGACAACATACATTTACTGGTGAAGAAATGGTAGAAATCAACTGTCATGGTGGTGTCTTTATTACGAATAAAGTTCTTTCTTTATGTTTAAAGAAAGGAGCGAGAATGGCTGAGCATGGAGAATTCTCTAAGCGTGCATTTTTAAATGGACGTATTGATTTATCCCAGGCAGAAGCGATTAGTGATTTAATTACAGCGAATAATGATCAGGCAGCTAAACTCGCATTAAAAGGAATACAGGGGAATATCACAAACTTCATTAAAGACTTAAAAGAAGACCTGATTAAGATTATTACTCAGATTGAAGTAAACATTGATTATCCAGAATATGAAGATATAGAAGAACTAACAGCTGAAAAGCTGTTACCTGGTTCTGTATCTTTAAGAAAGAAGATGGATGATATTCTTGATCGTTCTAAGAACATGCATTTAATAAAGGATGGTATTTCTACGGTCATTGTAGGTAAACCTAATGTAGGTAAGTCTAGTTTATTGAATGCATTATTAGAAGAAGATAAAGCAATTGTAACGGATATTGCAGGAACGACTAGAGATGTAGTAGAAGGTTCTATTCGTTTAAATGATATTGTATTAAATATGATTGATACAGCAGGTATTAGAGAAACAGAAGATAAGATTGAACATATGGGTGTTAAGAAGTCTTTATCTTTGATTGATCAGGCTGATTTAGTGCTAGTTGTATTAGATGGTTCTAGACCAATAGAGGCAGAAGATAAGGAACTATTAGAACGTACTGAAGGATTAAATAGAATTGTATTAATCAATAAGTCTGATAAGGGTTGTGTGATTGATACAGAAGGTATTCATATTAGTGCTAAAGAGAATCATATAGATGAACTTATTCAACATATTAAAGATGAGTTTGACTTTAGTGCTATTACTAATTCTCAGGCACAGGTACTTGCGAACCAAAGACAGGTACAGTTATTAGAGAAAGCTTCACAGTCATTAAATGTTGCGATTCAGGCAATGGAGGATGGTATTCCTACAGACTTGATTGTGACTGATTTATATGATAGCTGGGAGAACTTAAAAGAGATTTTAGGTGAACAGGCTAAAGAAGATTTATTGGATGAATTGTTTAAGAGATTTTGTATAGGGAAATAGAAAATCCTCTAGGTATGGCCTAGAGGATTTTTCTATTGAAAATAAAAGGAAGGATTTCTCCCTTCCATACTTTAACGCCCTACTCTTGTGGCGGTAGGAGCCGTACTGATAAGGTATTTCTACCTTCGAATAAATTATATGAAATTATGAATTTTTGTCAAGAATTCAGCTGTTTTTATTAAAGGTTTATTAAAGCAAATGAATGGAATGAGTATAATTAGATTGTCTCATAGGTCTATGGTAAGTACAAATGAAGCAAGTTTTTTTCCTCCTTTAATTTAACGTTTAACCTTCCAATAACCCTTTTTCCTTGAACCAACTCTTTCTAAAAGTCCTTTTTTCTTTAATATAACAATATTTCTTGTAATTGTTCTATTACTAATACCTGACAATATTACTGTTAATTGTTTAATTGTAATGTCTGGTTTATTTTTCATTATTTCTAGTATTTTTATTTCTTCCATAGTTAGTTCTATCTCATCTTTCACATCACTTTGATGATTTATTATGTTATCAGTACCATCTTGAGTATTTATTTTGTGATTGGTGCCATCTTGATCATTTATTATGTCACCAGCATCTTTTTGAATATTTATTGTGTCATTTATTATGTCATCAGTCCTATTTTGGTCATTTAAACTGTCTTCCTTTTTATCACAATAATTAAGATTTGGCATACTGACTACTCCCACGGGCAAGCCCTGGGGTTCCGACTGCCAAGTGTAGCTTGTAATCGTACATCATTTTCAGACTTTGGAGTTACAAGTGTAAATCTATTTGAATCAGAACTTTCATTACCAAGCAGTCCAACGACCACATTAACGGTAAATTTCTACTTTCGTAAGGAAGTATAATCAATCTCCCTGAATATGTTTTACGCTATCTTAATTCCGCTATTTAATACCTTGATCTCGTTAACCTTAATCCATTCGATTAGGGCTTTTTCTTTGTTGTAACACTTATCAAATTCAGAAATGCATTTGCTTTTATCTATATCTTTGGTTCTGTAGTCGTAACAGTATAATAGGAATGATGAATACCAGTCTCTTTGTACCTCAGTACCATCTTGCAGCTTATACATTCGGTCAGATAATCTCTTTTTAATATAGTCATCAACAGTATGATCATATTGACTTGCTCTGTAATCATTAGATACTTCAATATATATACCACCTGATACCTTGAATTTTTGTTCTACAGCAGTTTGAAACCCAGAAGGACATCTATTCTTTATAGACTTGCCAAAACGCTTTTTCTTATTAAACTTGCCTTTACTATTGATCGTAGTTTCTTTGGCTCGTCTCATAAGCCTGCTTGCATTTTTAGGTTCTGTGATAAATACATCTCCAAGACTTCTTAAATGGTTAGCGTCTTCATTTATTGCAAGCTGTCTGTTTATAGCATTAATACGACATAATTTAGAATATTTTTCTTTTAATTTCTTATAATGATTAGAGTATTTCCAGGTTTTGCGGCCTTTTTTAACAGTACCGTCATCATTATAATTCTGCGGATTAGTTGCACGTCTTGACCTGTCCATAGCACGGTAAAGCAGACGTTCTTTTCTCTCAGAAGTTTGAATACTGTTGCCACGCTCTGAAAGATTCTTCAAGCCCACCTCAGTATCAGATGTATAAGCAACTGTCTGTGTCCCTATATCAGCACCAATCATTCCTTTGCCATATTTATGTCTTGGACTGCCAAATCTATCATATTTAGGTTTTGCCTTGCCTTCGATGGTTAAATGTAAATATACTCTGTATTTACCTCTTATCATCCTGGGAACAAGCGTAGCATAGCAGGGTCTGTATGTATCTATGCAATAGCCATCTTTAAGAAGAGTATTAACAGCCCTGTCATCCAAAATCTCAGATTCGGCAAGATATGATAAAACCGCATCTACTTCATCATGTTGAAATCTATCATTTATTTGTATTCCAAATACCATCCTGCCAAGTTTGAAATGAAGTTTATTATCTGTAACGGATATAGGTATACCACGATTCATCTGTTTTGCACGAATACAAGGCAGTTCTCCATATTTTGAGAAATGTAAGATATTACCATTACCATATAAACATTTTTCCATGCCATGCCATATATCTTCGGCTTTAGTCAGAGCAAATACAGCGTCTACACCATATTTCTTACCTATTGGAATCATGGATGTTCTGCAGTATTCCCATGTAATATTATAAGCTTTCTGCATTTCATTAAGTTGTTCAGCATAAGTTTTTCGTTTAACCTTATCTTTAGAATTACCATACAGAAACAGTAATTTACGGTATCTCTTTGTACGCATAAGCTGGTTATAATTCTTTCTCATAAGACCTGCAAGTTCGTTGCCTGCTTTGCGTATCTTATCAGAAAGGGCCACTACTTTAACTACATCAGAATAAGGCATATCGGTTTCTACAGCCAGGATATGCCTGTCAGAAAGCTTATGAAATTGTTTAAGATGTCTTTTATGTTCTTTATCAGTTATCATTTTTCTGCTCCTTAATATTATCTTAATTACTGTAGATATAAAATATCCTCTAGACCATAAAATATCGCATCCTGCAGAATTGTATTAATTGTGGAAATGCCTTGAATAGTTCAATAGCACTTATATCTTTAAAAGTTCTTACAACATCACAGGGAGCAGCAGTTTGTGGTACATCTACAAAGACATGTATATGGTCAGGCTTCACTTCAAGAGCCTTAATGTGGTAATAGATTTTTCTGTGATATCTGTTTCAATATTTCCTCTACATTACCTTTTAATACCAGAAATATGAATTTAGAATACCTAATGATGTGATACTGTATCAGATATTTTCAATATGAAGCAAGTCAAGAAATATGATACTCTCACCTTCCTCAACAGAATAGATACGTGCAAGGTTTTCAAGTTCTGTTTTCCATCCGGCAGGAATGGAGATATTTATTTGTACATTGTCACTTTTAGTTCGTGCCATTACTTTTTCCACAACTTGAATGATATGCTGAATTATTAGGATTGCACTGTTCTGCATGGTTATTATTATTCGCTATATGTGCAGCATTATTAGGATTTTTCTGATTACAGTGATGTTTGTTTTTTTGTATGTGTGTTTATATCATAGTTACTTTTACTAATGATCTGTTTACTTTCTATACTTTAATATACATAGATTATATATCATTTTTCTAAGTATTTATCAAGTGAAATGTGGCTTTCATCCCACACGCAAGCGTGTGGGTTTTTCGCCACAAATTTATAACACTACCTTCATATTCTGCTTCATCTAGTGCATCTAAAACACCACTACTTTTATTTAAACCATTCCATCTTGTACAAAATAATCTTGAATGATGTACAGGGCTATCATCTACAATTAAAGAACCAGCTATAGTAAGATAACCTTCCTCATCAGCCAATCCAAATGATATTAAATTCTTTTCGTCAAAACTATAACCTGTCCACTTCTTATATCTTTCCCTTAGTTTTGAAAAAGAATAATCTCTTATTTTATACATAGATTTTTGTGAATCATATGATTTATTACGGCCTCGTAATACTAATCTTTGAAGTTCCGTAGGAGAGGCTTTAACACTCTCATTTCCAATTCGTATATAAGCTTCTAAAGATCCATCATTATAATAGTAATAAGGCGTTTCATCACCTTTAAATACCTCTAAAATAATTAGAATATTATCTTCTACTTTACGAAAAGACATTTTAAATTCTGGAATTGGATTTAACTTAGTTTTGATTATTTCACTAATTTTTTCTGCATCTTTAACTGGATTATCTAATCCAATGATTTCATTTTCATCAGATACTCCAAAGATTAATGCGCCACCTAATGTGTTCGCAAAAGCACTAATACTCTTACACCAGCTTTTTGGTTTTCTCAACTCAACCTTTAATTTCTTGTCATATTCTGTTGTTTCACCTACTAGATCATTTATTCTCATTCAAAGTACCTTCCTTAATTTTCTATTCACTAATATATACTCAAGATATTAAGAATTTTCTTTAAATAAACTAAAGATAAACGCAAAGTTTAAGAAAAATGTTGCTACTAGATCATCAAATTAAGCTTAACATCAGATTTCTTAGCTAATTTCTTAGCTTACAAGCATGTAGGTTATGCTTTATTTTAGTGAAGATAGAGATGTAATGTTAAGCTAAATTGAATTTTTAAATCAACTTGCATATTAAAATACTAGATGCTATAATTTGATTGCAGATTGGGATGCAATTAACATCAAAGCGAAAAGGTAAGGAATGGTGCTCCTTACCTTTTCTAGTTCTTTGGAGTGTACTTATCACTAGGCTACTTATCGTTTAAATCTTTTGTCCAACCATTTGCATATGTAATAAACTAAAACACCTGCCATGACAGATACTACTAAATTGGAAAGCAACTAACATCACCTCCTTATCGATGAGGAGAAGTTTGATGGATTCTATGCAGTAGCTACCAATCTTGATGCAGAAGATAACGCTAAA
>ENA-UOOD01004290-UOOD01004290.1-human-gut-metagenome-genome-assembly--contig:-CS67-NODE-4290-length-11214-cov-5.998477_pt1 | contig 11214 bp, 9 predicted proteins | sample MGYA00242464_ERZ724011 | MGnify/ENA metagenome assembly ERZ724011 | reverse complement strand
CAAGGACTGGAGAGCCATATAGTGCGGAGGAAGCACAGCGTAGATTGACAGGAGATTGACAAATGGAAGAACAAATTATCACAGTACACGTTCCGAAAGATCAATACCGCAAATTTGCTAAACTAGCAGGACAGGTCAATGTGCCAATGCAAATGATCCTATCTCAGTTTGTGGCAGATTGTGTAAGTGATAGATGGGGGACTGCCGAGGGAACCACGGCAAAAGATTGGTTCGGAAATCACTGGTGGAGTGCTTTTGAACGAGCAGATTTTTTCGGATGGTTGGCTCAGAGCAATCAGCTGGATGAAATACTGGAGGCACAGCAAAAACTAGAAAGTTGCAAAAAAGAAATCACAAGCTTGCAAAAAGGGCTAGAAACTGGATACATAGAAGCAGGTGGAGTCTTCTATAACTGGAAGACTGTGATTTCGGCAGATTTAACTCCGAGATACAAAACAAGAAGCGAGTGGGAATCAGATCAGAAAGAGCGCATTCGCGAACAAAAAGTAATCAAAACAGAACAAGAAAGTATGATTCTTGACTTTTGGATTCGGTATAAAGACTACAAAAAGGCGGAATATAAAAATGAAACAGGAGAGGAAGAGTCTTTAAAAGAGGAACTAAAGAAGCTTCGCCAATGGCGAAAGCAAGTGCATTGGGACTAGTAAATAAAGGCAAATTGCAATAACTATCAAATTGACAAAGGAGCAGACGAAAAATTATGAAGACAATTGCATTTTACAACAACAAGGGCGGTGTGGGAAAAACTACACTTGCTGCCAATGTAGGCTATAACTTATCAACTATGGGATACCGTGTATTGCTGGTAGATTGTGATCCGCAGGGCAACTTATCATCCTTTTTTTGTCGGTACGACCTTACCAAAAAGGGTTTGATGCAGGCATTGGGTGGACAGCCGCGTTGTATCTATCGTACAGCATACAGAGGACTAGATATTTTGCCGGGTAACATCTACAGTGAGGCACTTACACCACAGCCACAAACCATGGCAACATTGTTGCAGGGATACGCAGCACATTATGATTATTGCATCTTGGATTGTGCGCCAGCATTTTCGCGACTGACGGAGTCAGCCGTGCAAGCATCCGATCAGGTTATTATCCCGATCAAGTTGGATAATTTTTCAATCGAGGGCATCGACACAACAATGTCAAAACTTGCAGATCCATCGACAGCGCATGTTGTGATTAACGCATTTGCGCCATCAAGAGCAGCTAAGGATTTTTTGACAAAGCTGGTACAGACATATGATTATCCGCTCTGCGAAACACTGGTGCGCTACTCAACTGTAGTAGATGCGGCTAACTATCGCAAAAAACCGCTAGCAAAGAAAGCAAAATTCCATTGGGTCACGGCGGATATGATGGATCTAACAGAGGAGGTATGCGGATATGGCATCGCTAACTGATACACTTACAGGATTGAAAAACAAGCCGGAAGCTTCTGGCTCAACACAGCAGCGTTATCCAGTGCAATATATCAATTATGCTTGTCTTGAGGCATCTGCATATAACTTTTATCCAATGTCGGAGATTGAGGATCTAGCAGATGCGATTGAGCTTGCAGGAGGCATTCTACAACCCCTTCTGGTGCGCAGAAAGGCACCGGGACACTATGAAATTATCGCTGGGCATCGTCGCTGGACTGCCACAAAGTATCTGGTAGAGCAGGGACGTACACAGTATGCAATGCTTCCATGCCATGTGCAGGATGGAGACGAATTGGTAGCAAAGATCAATTTAATTGTAACGAACTCTCAGCGTGAGAAAACACCATACGTTAAAATGCAGGAAATTACGGAGCTGGAGCAATTATTGCAAGAGTTAGCATCAGGATCAGAAGAGGAGAAAGCAAAATTTGCGCGAATAACAGGCGTAAAACTTGGTGCAGGAGAAACGGTTACAGCGAGGGTACTTCGCAAATTGGTTGCTAAAAAAGCAGGGTTGTCAGAGACAAATGTTGCCAGGCTAAAGCACATTAACCAGAATCTCGAACCCGAGTTAAAGGAAGCAATGGAAGCTGGAAAAATTGGTATTTCTATAGCAAACGAACTTGCAGGGATGAAACCAGAAGAACAGCAGATGGTAGCAAAGCAGATTGATGCAGGTGAAAAGATCACGCTGCAGCCGAAAAAAAAGACTGTTAAGACGACGGAAAAGCAGGATGCAGTAGAGTCGAGAAGCGTGTCCGAATCGGACACAACACAATGCAAGCAGTCAGAAAGCCGAAAGATCGTGCGGACAGAGCAGCATGAGGAGGAGCAACTGCCGGGACAGATCAGCGTAGATGATTATGTTTCGGAGGGGTTTGAGTTGCGTGATACTAATGAAGAGATTGATGTTGCAGTATCGGTAGATGATGTAGCAAAAAAGGAAAGTAGTACAACAACAGAAAATGATTTGATGCAGAGCTTGGCTCACGACTATCTGGCATTGTATGAGCGAGGAGATGGCAGCGAGACAGAATGGCAGGCTATGCATAGACAGCTAGCAGAATATTTTGCGAACTTGATTAGATAACTAGAAATGGGGAAAGGGGAAACTATGCTCACAACCGAGGAAATAACGGAAATGTTGATGCATCACGATGAGCTGCTGGAGATGTATCGGATGCAGATCAACGAATTAACAAAAGAGTATGATGCAGAGAATGATCTAATCGAAATGACACAACTGCATAGCCCCCAATACGGCATTGTTGGCAAAAGTAGTAATCAGATGAATCTCGATCAAGTATATCAGAAAGTTGAAAAGCAGCGTAAGGAATATCAAGAAGCAATTTGTTCCGAACTCCAAAGAGTACTGGAACTATACAATCAGGTGCAGCAGATTCATCTGTGCTACTTGCATTTGCCACAAAAACAAAAAAGTGTTTTAAGAGAGCTGTATATTAACCGCAAGTTTTACAAAGAAATTGAGCGCCCAGGCTTGTCGGAGCGAACGATCCATCGCTTGAGAAAGCAAGGATTAGAAACAATTAAGGCATGGTATGAATCTAATCGCTTTGACAGTACAACGGCTCAAAAAGCAAAATAAAAGGAAAGGAGTGATAAACAAATGAGAAAGATCCGCGCAGGCATTGTGAAGAAATTGGAGGGAGCAAAGTTGACGAACTCTGAATTAAGCATTTTTCTATATTTGTGCCAATATCAAACCGATATTGGCACAGTATCAGGTATATACTATAAAGATATTTGTGCTGCGCTGGATCTATCATATCAGACTTTTTATTCGGGGTTGTATAAGTTGCGTGACTGTGGCTTAATCACCTTATGGAAAGCAGATCACATTGATTGGGATATACAGATCGTAGGTAATGACTGTAGCAATATCGAAGAAGTAAAAAAAGAAGGCTATCTGTCTGTTGCAGATGGTCTATTCGCGTCAAAAAAATTCCAAAAATTGAAAGTAAATGAAAAAATTATGGCAATGCGCTTGCTGATCTATTGCAGATCCGGGCAAAGAACATATAAAGAAGCGAAAGAGAACTTCCGAAAGAAGATGACACAGCTTCTTGGATGTAAGCTTCGTGCCTTGAAAGAGTATCTTACAGCACTTAAAGCATTGTTTTATATCGGCATCAAGGATGGAATGTATCTCATCACTATCCGCCGAGAGATTGCGGACCGAGACTGGAGAGCCGCTAAAGATACAGAGTTGGAGTATGGACAACAAGTACATGCAGCTTGTAACCGCAAAAAAATCAAAGAAGATGAGCAGGCAAAGAAGGATACAGCTGAGTTGGCAAAGCAGTATCGTCAGGATATTAAAGCCATGCAGGAAGCAGGTACATTACCTTCGGATTTATTTGGGTACTTGATTGGTAAGGCAGTAAAAGAGGGCGGAATGACTGGCAAACTGAATCCTAAATACATACACAAGATCTTACGACTGGAAATCGCAAATTTTTACAAGAAAGGTTAGACGATATGATGCCAGTGATGTAAGGTAAAAAGAATATAGGCTTAAATAGGCTGCCTGAATGAAGACAGTCTTTTTTGCGTACAGTAAAATATAGATTTAAAGAAATATTATAAAGAAAGAGGAGACGTAGTGGATGCAGTTCAATCTCGAAGGGGGAAAGGGCTGCATTTAGGCAAAAAAGTCATTCTAATTTTGGGGTACATTTTCAGAAACCATTCTAATTTTGCGCATTAAAAAAAATAACCATTCTAATTTCATGGTTAAATGTGGATAACTTTATTCTAATGTTGCACCTTTTAAAATTTAAAGAATATAAGTAAAATCAAGGCTTTTAAGCTGAGAGGCTACAGTGTATATTTATTCCTTTTTTCTTTATCCTTCCTTTCCTATAGAAAGAAAATTATACCTATTGCAATTAAGCGCTTAGGCTATGCCTAGCATATTAGAAAAAAACTTCCTGTGGCTTCGAGGAAGGTTAAAACGAAATCGAAAAATAAATGAGAAAAGCAAGTTGGATAAAGATCAACCCGGATAAAAAAGAAAAGCGGAAGTCTTGATCCCGCAAGCGGGAAAATAAAATTTAACAAGGAATAAAAAAGCGGAAAAATTTACATATTGGATTTTGAAAAAATAAAAATTATATCACATACAAATACCAAAGTCAATAGTTTGGCAGGATTGGCAGAAAAAGGCATTTTTTGGCAGTTCGTGGCAGGATTTTGTACTTGATGGCAGGAAATAGTTGTTGTATAGTATAATTGCATTAAGTGAATGCGAACCAAAGCGGGTGAAGGAGCATTGTCGGAAACGACAGTGCTTTTTCCATCTTTGGTGAAAATGTCTCTTGACAATGTGAGGCTTATAAGCTACACTATGGTTAGGAGGGATTGTCATGGAAGAAAATGAAATTTTTGTAGAAGAGCTGATTGAACGGCTAATGGAATATTACAGCAGGATTAGGAAAGAAAGTGGTGTCAGTCAATCTGAACTGGAGAGAATCACGGGTATGTCTCGATCAGCGATTAATCGCTATGAAAAGGGAAAGCTGATGCCAACTGTCCGAGCAATGAATAAGCTGTTGGTTCCAGTAGGATACCGATTAGCAATTGTACCGCTGGAAGAAGATAAGGAGGAGCAGGATGAGAAAAACATTGATTTGTAGTCTAATTGGTTTGGTTGGATGTACATGGATGGCAGGATGCCAGGATAAACCAGATGGCGCACAAACCATTATCATAGAGTTAGCTGATCCGTCGGATCAGGTAGAAGAAACGAAGGAAGAAATGCCAGAGGAAAGCGTGTCAGAATCAGACACAGAGATGGAGACAGGTGAAACACAGTCGGAGGAAATGCCAGAAATCATTGGTTTTGAAGAAAACGTAGAATTTGCGTACAAGCAGGTTAGTTCGAATGATCCGATTATCGGTTTGTTGTTGGAAAATGTGATCCCTGATGTGCAGGTAAAGGACTTCGAGATCACAGACGCGCAGGCATATCAAAATGGGGAAAGAGTTACTCCAACAGGGGAGATTACATTTACTTTGAATGTTGAACCGGATGCAAGCGTCATACTGTATCGTTTAAATGCAGATGGTGAGTTGGTTTCAGAAGCGTTGGAAGTAACTGATGGAGCAGTATCCTATGAATCGACAGGATGTGGAAGATGGTTGATTTTGGATACGCTTTTGGAGCAGGAAACAGAGAGTGTGTCCGAATCGGACACGGAAGGATGAGTGAAAAATGGCAGCATTAAAAAATAAACTGGGAATTACTGATTCTACAGAATTGGCGAGAGAAGAGGAGCGAATCAGTAAAAGAAAAGCAGCAGAGATGTTTGAAAGTGGAATGCTTGATGAAATGATTCCCGGAAGTTATAGAGCATTGCAGGCAATTCACAATCAGCTATTTTGTGATGTTTATGAATTTGCAGGTCAAACTAGAACAGTTAATATTGCAAAAGGAAATTTTCGATTTGCACCAGTCATGTATTTGGATGCAGCATTGAAAAATGTTGAGAAAATGCCACAGTCTACATTTGATGAGATTGTGGAAAAGTATGTTGAAATGAATATTGCGCATCCGTTTCGAGAGGGGAATGGACGAAGTACCCGTATTTGGCTGGATCAAATTTTAAAAAAGGAGCTTGGAAAAGTCGTTGATTGGAGCAAAGTTGATAAAGACGATTATCTTCTGGCAATGGAGAGAAGCCCTATTAAAGATATAGAGATAAAGGTGATTCTTCAAAATGCATTAACTGACCAAATTGATGATCGAGAGATGTTTATGAAGGGTGTTGACCATAGTTATGAATATGAAGGCTATCATAGCTATAGAACTGAAGATCTTATCAAGAATACACGGAATAAAAGCAAAAAAACGGTTAGTAAAAATGTCATAGAAAAACAGGAAGAGGAGGAGCAGGATGAAGAAATTGAACGATAAAAAAATTAGCGTTTTAGCAGCTACAGCATTGACAGTATCTCTTGTGATGCCTACTGTACAGATGATTCCGGCAGAAGAAACGGAAGTGTTAGATCAATATATGATTATTGAACTAGAACCGATTGTTAAGCCGGAAGTGGATGTGCAGGAGACAGAAAACTCTTCTGAGGAGCAGTCAACAGAAGAGTTTTCAGAAGTTGTGTCCGAATCGGACACAGTATTGTTTGCATTAAATGATTTTATAGGGGACGATTATAGCATAACAGGAATTAGCATGGATGAGCCAATCATTGCACAGTTGCTGTCACAGACTACTGACTATCAGGACTATGATTCGATTGCCTTGTATGATCTTATTTCGAATCAGCAGTCAGCTGATTCGCTGTATGACTTTAATTTGCAGATTCCAGAGGATGCCGATGTTACATTGTATCAGACAATAGATGGTCAGCTGCAAAAGGATACGTTAGATGTAGCATATGCAGCTGAGGAGTATAACCGTCTGCCACTAATCAGCTATCAGTCAGAGACAAATCATTGGTTAGTACTGCACTTGGGAAGTAATCAGGATAAGCAGGGTGTGTCCAAATCGGACACAGAAGATGCAGTCAGAGAAACAGAAAGTGCCGCAGAGTCACTCGAAGGGAAAACAGAGTCGGAGATAGATGAAAGTCCATCTGCGAGTGAGGATGTAAAGAAACATTCTGCATCGAAAACGGAATCAGAGACAACAAAGTCAAGTCAGCAGACAACAAAAGAAACGGAAAGTACTAAAGCACCGGAGACTAAGCCAACTATACCGACTACGGTTGCTCCGACAACAAGTACACCAACGACAAGCCCGAGTACGACAGCACCGACCAAAACGCCAGAAACACAGCCGCAGACAACGGCTCATACACACGCTTGGGTGCCAGTAACAAAGGTAGTCCATCATGATGCAACGTATAAAACTGTGTGGGTTCAGGACTCCGCAGCATGGGATGAAACAGTGATCACGAAGGCAGCATGGGATGAGCAGGTATTAGTTCAGGACGCATATGATGAAAATGTGATGATTTCAGATGCGTATGATGAACCGGTTTATGCATGGGTTGGAATTTGCAATGAGTGTGGTCATAAGTTTTTAGATCCAAATGAAGATATTGATGTTCATATGGGTGCTGGCTGTTGGTCAAGCTGGCATGATGAATGGATGCAGGTTGGAACAACGCACCATGATGCTGTTTACCAAACAGTTCATCATGAGGCAACATATCAAACAGTCCATCACGAGGCAGAGACAACAATCGTCCATCATGATGCAACAGGTCACAACGAACAGACAGTGGATCAGGCAGCATGGGATGAGACAGTAATTACTGGTTATACATGTTCTGTCTGCGGAGCAGCAAAAGAAAAGTAAATATCAATAAATAAGTAACAATACATAAGAAAAAGCATCTGCATAATTTCTGAAAATAACAGGATTTATAGTTGGTGCTTTTTTCATGCTTTTTTTTACATTGTGTCCGATTTGGACACGCGAGAAAACACAGAATACTGTGGAAAGGTTGTGGCAGAAATGCCATGACCTTTTTTCGTGGAAGAAACAGAAAGGAAAACAGTTATGGATCGTCTAAGAGGACCGCCTGTTTTAAATGCAGGCAATAAGCAACAAACAGATCCTGTCAGATTTTCTGACAGGATTTCCCACAAGAAAGGCATGACGATGAATTTAAAAAATAAAAAAGGAAAGAGACTGACTTCTACACTGATGGCAGTACTTATGAGTGTATCTACAACGCTGACGCCAGTTAATTCCATAGCATCTGAAATGGAAACTTCGTCAATGGCGGTTGAAAGCATAACGGAAGAAACCACAGCTGAGACAGAAGTGCAGACTACAGTGGAGACAACAGCGAGCAGTGAAGCACAGACATCAACATCAGCATCCGAAACGCAGGCAATCACCGAAGAAACGACAGCAGAAACAGATCAGCTAGAGACGGAAAGTTCTGTTGCAGAAGAAGTACAGTCATCTGGAGAGAGCGCAGAAGAAACATCTGCAAATGAAACACGCGGACCGGATGAAACACAGGAAAACGAAACAACAGCTGAATCTGAAAGTGAAACAGAAGAAGTGACTGAAACAGAGACGGTTGAAGAAACTTCAAGCGAAGAGCCGACAATCGACTTGTCTAATGCAACAAGGGAAGATATTCTTTCCTACATTGAGGCAATCGGCGGCGATGAGAGCGATGCTTTCTATTCCTTTATCGGCAGTCTTGGAGAGGATGACTATCAGCTTGTATGGATGGCACAGTACGGAGCACAAGAGGATCAGCTGTTAGAGAACTTTGGCTTTGACTATGACGGTTCAAGCGATCTGGATGTTGCAAAGTATATCCACAAGCTGTCCGAGGATGAGCTGGCTGACTTTACGGAATCCATGACATTCGAACAGTACAAAAGATATCTTTCCATCAGGGAAATGATGGCAGAAATGGATGAGAAGGATTTCTCAGATGTCATTGATTATGAAGAGTTTACCGCAGACCGTACATGGGATTATGCAAGCTATGATGTGTTTGCAGAAAGCTTAACCGGCGTATCATTACAGAGAACCGAGCAGACAATGCAGTTTTATAACACCTATGTCGATCCGTCTAAGGTTCAGGCAGGTGTTACCACCATTGACGGACTGCTTGACTCTAATGCAGATTGGTATTCCAATGATTATATTTTAAGTCTGAATCCGGAAATGTTTAAAGAGACAGTTCCTGTTTATTATGGTTCTGACGGAAATTATTATGTTGTATCTACCGTTCCAACGCTGAATGGAATAGAGTCTGCTGACTATCAGCCGGCAACTAACTTTTATAATGACAGCGTAGTGGCAGAAGCCTTTACGGATATTCAGTATCTTGGAAATGGTGTTTACCGCATTCCGAGCAGTCGTTATCAGTATTGCTATACAGAGCAGTATGTATCAGATGCAGGTACTCTGTACGGAGTTTCATTTGGACTTCGTATTCAGGTATTATATGGCTTCACAGCATCAGGTGAGGTGAAGATTAGTGCTGATGTTCTGTATCCTGATATGACAGAGCGTTTTCTTCCGGCAGTATTGAATCTTGCATCAGGCACAGCAACTGTAAAGATTTTTAATGATGATTATGATGATACACTTGATAATTATCTTGTATCTGCATCCATTAACAGAGGTGAAAGTCTTCCGGACGAAGTTTACGTAATTAACAATGGAAAGACACTCCAGTTTGTAATGGGAGATAACTGTGCAGTGGGAAGTCTGGATGTTTTGATCGGTTATAACGCGACTTCAAAGTATTCTATGGCTGCACAGGTAACAACTGAAAGCCTGTATCAATCCGAGTCATTAGATAATGGAATTGCATTGACAGCACAGCTGCATGGAAGTTATCTCGAAATGGCAAGAAGTAGTGTACCATCTGATTTGGCAGTTGGAGATAAGTTTGTATATGCAAATACCAAATTGACAATCACAGGTGTCAACAATGCAGCGGATGGCAGTGGAACCGTTCATGTTGGAGCAACAACCGTACCAACGCATGATGCACAGGAGTTTTGTCTGTATAGTCCATATGATGAGGCGGCATTGAATACGTTAAATTCATGGTTCAAATACAGCCTGAGTGATGCAAATTCTGCAAGTCCAGGATATCTTGTACAGATGACAACTGAAAATATTCAGCGCCGTGCAGCCAGCAATGGTACATCCGTTAATCTTGGCGGGCAGAAAATATTTGGATACCTTTCAGAAGCACTCGGAACTTCAACAAGTGCATCTGGAAAAACATTGAACTTGGAAGGCACGCAGGTACTTCTTGCTTGTATGCACGCATGGCATCTGGAAGCAAATACACCTGCCGAAGTTGTAAATTCAGTTAATTCGTTTACAGAGCGTACAGGAGAGCAGGAAACCTTTGCGCATGATATTGGATTCGGAAACTATCTTCCTAATATTGCCCTTCAGTGTACGGATGTTCACGATGGTGGTGACGGATACACATATGCAACTTTCAAAGTAGTAACTTCTATGCTTGGAGTTCGAGGCGTAAACAATCCGAATAACTATCAGTGTGCATTTGCAACATTGAATATTCGATATGAGAAACAACAGGAAGGTTATTTGAGAATCCATAAATCTTCCACAAACCCGGAAATAACAAACGGAAATAGTTGCTATAGTTTTGATGACATCAATTATGGTGTTTTCACAGACGCAGGATGCGTCAATAACATTGCTGTCCTCAATTTGGATGCTAATGGTTATTCTGAACCATTAAAACTGAAAGCAGGAACTTATTATGTGAGAGAAGCAGATGCGACTCCGGGATCAGGCTATCAGACAAACAGTACTGTTTATACGGTAAATGTAACAGCAGGAACAACATCCGATGCTCCTGTCATGTGTGAGACAACAGATGTTCCATTAAACGACCCGTTGGGCATTCAGATAAATAAAATCAATAGCGATGGAACGACTACAGCTGACTTGTCTGGCGCTGAATACACCATTACTTATTATCCTAAACAGTATACTAGTGTAGCAGAAATTAAAGCTGATACAGATCCAGATGTAAAGCCAACTGTATGGGTAATTAAAACAATCAAGAACAAATATGGTATGTACGTTGCTAGACTTGACGATGATCATATTATTTCAGGAAGCGATGTATATGGAAGTTCTCAAAGTGGTGAGTATATTATTCCTCTAGGAACTATAACTGTTGAGGAAACAAAAGCACCAGCAGGATTTACAAAAGATGGAGCTATTGTAAGTAGTGTAAAGACGGGAGAAACT
>ENA-UOOD01004281-UOOD01004281.1-human-gut-metagenome-genome-assembly--contig:-CS67-NODE-4281-length-11223-cov-6.047726_pt1 | contig 11223 bp, 13 predicted proteins | sample MGYA00242464_ERZ724011 | MGnify/ENA metagenome assembly ERZ724011 | reverse complement strand
TATCTATAAGAACAACTTGTTACACCACTACAAGGAGTATATTAAGCTATGATATTTGATTTCTTATTTTCAGTTATAAGTACTGCAATGCTTTGTTTTTGCATCAGCAGTATTTTAATACCCGAAAAAAAGTATTCCTACACTATTCTTTGTACTCCTCTTACTCTCATAGAAATGTTTATTTTTACCTATCCTTCTCTCCTCAATAACTTTTTATTGATTATTCTTATATGTGTAACACATGCATGTATGCTTTATATTCATAAATATAAAGCTGTGATCTATAGTATTTCTACAACACTTCTATTCTTTACTGCTTTACTTTTTGTGAATATTTTATTTGTTCGTTTGTTTTCTATATTGAATATAAGCGATTTTTATGGGCTTCCTTTTGGAATTCTATATTGTATGATTGCCTTGGGATTATTAAAGATATTAAAATACAATAAAAATAATCTTTCCTTCCTCGAAGAGAATAAGACCTTTGGTCTTATTGGGATTGTATTACTTATATTAATCTCTTTACTCATGCAGGCTCTTTCTTTTATTGAACTACCCCAATCTACAATCATCTTAATGACTGTATTGGTATTTGTATTAAGTTTATTATTTCTTTTTCTATTCTTCCAATATAGACAGAATTACTTAGAAAAAGAGAAGTTAAGAATACAGAGAGAAAATAATGATCGAATCAATCATATATATGATTCTTTATTAAAGAAAGAACATCGTATGCTTTATGTATTAAGAAAGCTTGATCATGTAATATCTGATGAAGAAACACATCAGTTTATTGAGAAAGAAATAGATGATTTAATGCATAAACAATTTGTATCTCATACTAATAATCCTATTTTCGATCATAGGCTAACTATTCTTATGCAAAGTTTAGAAGATTATGATATTAAGATGATAGTCATGATTCCTGTTGATGCACGTTTGGATAATACAGATATTATTGAACAGATGGAAATATTCATTAGAGAACATGTAACAGAACATACAGAAATAAGATTAAAGGTTAAAGAGAATCAATTTATTATAAATTGTAATGATAAAACTAAAAATATCCGCTTAAAAACGCCTCATTAACGAGGCGTTTTCTTATAGGTTATAGGATGCAATATACAGCAATTGATCCTGAGCTACTACAATCAATGATCTTCCTACATCACTTTTCTTATAATACTTATAATCCTGAGTAAAGTCTGGCAACTGCTTTTGTGATACTTATGCTTCTATGATATATTTATTGAATTCTTCTTCTTTTTCATCATTATTCTTATTATTCAATGTAATGGGAAGATTTTTATTTTTAACTTCCTGTACCTCATAATATATTCCATCATTCGTAAATGAAGGAGAAGGTTTTACTTGATAGACAATGGTATTTTCTGAAGGGAAGTCGATATTCCAGTTTTCAGATATATAATTCATATTCTGATAATGAAGAAGCGTAGAGACAATCACAACAACGATAAGTGTCATAAGAATGACTAATATTTTCTTGAGTTTCATCATTTCACTCCTTTCTACACTTCAACTCTATCTAAGATATGATTTATTGCCTATAATTCTTGCACAAGAGACATATTTTCTTGCATAAAAGACATTGAAAAAGTGCAGCCTAAGCCGCACTCCATTATAAATCTACACCATAATCAGTAACTACAACCTGTCCTGTAATAGGTGCTGCATCATCACTTGCTAAGAAAAGAGTGACTCTTGCAACATCTTCTGGACTACATGGTTTTAGTGATAAATCACTATGAGCACTCATAGCACCCATCATCTTCATATCCATTGTATCAGGTGTTAAGCCTGCTGCCATATCTGTAGTGATACTACCAGGACAAATAACATTACAACGAATATTTTCTTTCGCAAAACGCATTGCTGTATGTTTAGTAACACCAATAATAGCGGCTTTGGTAGAAACATAAACTGCTCCTCCAGCACCAAACTGACCTGCAACACTTGCAATATTTACAATAGAAGCACCACTTGTCATAACCTTTAATGCTTCAGACATACAATACATTGTACCCTTCTGGTTAATATCAATAACTCTATTTAAATCATCATAATCAATACGATCAATCGCATTTAATCCTTTATCAAGTACACCTGCATTATTCACTAATACATCTACTTTACCAAATGCTTCTACAGTTTTAGAAACCAGGTTCTTTACATCATCAATCTTAGAAATATCAGTAGGTACACATAATACAGTACCTCCTGCTTCTTCAATTTCTTTGCCTACTTCTTCTAATACTTCTTTTCTTCTTGCTGAAATAACAACCTTTGCACCTTCACTTGCAAATAATTTTGCAATAGCTTTACCAACACCTGCGTTACCGCCTGTAACGATAGCGACTTTATTATCTAATTTACCCATATCCGAGCCTCCTTGATATCAATAGTATCATAACTGTAAGCGTATTCATAGAGATAACAATCAAATTATTGTATAAAAAAACACCTCAAGAATAATCTTGAAGTGTTTGAGATATTACTGTTCTTCTGGTAATTCCTTAAGATCATTATCACCAGTTACATAATGTAAGATAGTCTTTGCAGCAGTTCTAGGACCATCATATTCCTGACCCTTAATACCAAGTCTTGTACGAAGTACACCAACCTGTACACCCTGTTCAAACATCTTATGGAAGAATTCCTGTAATAATGGTTCTGTCTGTTCTTTTCTCTGAACTGGACCAAATGGGTTTGCGAAATAAGAGCCAACTAAACCATATTCAGTAGTAGTACCCTTAGCCATACGGTTACCAGCTCTGAATACCTTTAATGCATCTTCTTCAGTATCAAAGAATTCTAATGCTTCACCTTCAGCTTCATAGTTATTAGCATATAAGAAGATATCTACATCATGATCAGCGATAACATCCTTATAATCAGTAATAGGAATTACGATACGAGCATTGACTTTATCTGGGTTCATGAATACAGATCTATCTAATTCCTTAAAGCTGTAACCAGCATCTAAGTCATCAAGACGAACGAAGGCACCAACTTCTGTACCTGAAGTCTTTACTTTACCATCAACTAATGATAAGCAACCCATATCATCATAAATAGTCTTGATATCTTCGATATAAGCTTCACCATAAGCCTTAATCTGTTCAATAGTTTCTGATTTACCAGCTCCAGAGTCACCCATTACAACGATATTCTTTTCAGAACCATCATGTAACTTCATCTGGATCATAGCACCATGGATAGGTAATTTGTGGTGGTTGATGTTAGATACATTGTGAAGTGTTAAACACATCTTCTTCATATATCCGAAGTAATCGAATTCATCACTTGCTGATAGTTTAGCAACCATCATATCGTTCTTGTCATCCTGGAAGAATGACTGATCCTTCTTACCATCTTCATAACCATATACATATACTAGATCTGGTTTATTATGTCTATATTCTGATTCATCAGCAAGTTCAAATAGGTTACATAAAGTAACACCCTGTGCCATAAACTTAGTATTGAAGTAAACGAAACATAATAACTTACCAACCTTTGCAGGGTAACATAACCACTGATCAGGATTAAATGTTAAGTCAGTGACTGGATTTGTTCTACTTTCTGGGAATACACCATCTCTTTTGTTTCTCTTAGAATAAGTGATGAATGGTGGATGAATAACAACCTGTTCAATGAATGGAACATCCTTTAAACATTCATAATCATCAGGTAAACCTGTAGTTAAGTGAGTAACAGTTAAACCAGCATTCACACCTGCTGTAATCTGTCTTAATACCTTATCGTTCTTACCTACAGCTCTCTGCATTGAACGATATACTTCTAATACAAGTTTTTCAAATGCTTCCTGAGCGTCAGCAAACTGTACACTCTGGTAACCTGATTTCTTTGAGTCATTGAAAACAATTGCATATCTCTGAAGTTTTCTCCAGTATAAATAAATGTCTTCAATTAACTTTACGAACATATCACGATCTTCAAAATACACTGCATATTCTGGTCTTAATGCACAAACCTGTTCTGCATCAAGTACAAGTAATAACTTGAAAATGCTTCTTAAATCTCCTAATAAGAAGAAATCATCCGCATTGCGTTCATGTAAATAAATATATAACTGTGTTTCTAATCTGCGCTGATTCTTAATGAATTTCTCCAATACCTTAGAGAAAGATTCACTTTCCACTAATTCACATCTACTCTGACAGAATTCTTCAGAGAAGTTTAAGATTGCATTACCTCTAGTAATTTCGAATTTCTTAGCCATTTTTTCATCCTTTCTAAATAGATTATGTTAGCTCCTATCTATTTTACCCCATAATAACAGAGATATTTACAATATGCAAAGCCTAATTTTGTAATTATCATATGTAAGCGGTATTATTTATGGAATTTAGTAAATTCCCATATTTTGCTTGCTAAGTTAGTTAAATCTAATATGTAATATAAAAAAGACCTTTACTAGAAGGCCTTAAAGAATACTTTACCGACTATTTCTTTCTTAAAAGAAACAGCACCTATATAACGGGAATCTGTAGAATGGTTTCTATTATCCCCCATAATAAAGACATCACCTTTAGGAACTGTATAAGTCCAATTACTGTCTGTCATTTGTTCATTGATATATGTTTCATTGACTTTCTTACCATTACGATAGAGTTCATGATCAATACATTCTATTGTATCACCCTGCTTGCCAATGACTCTTTTAATGATCTGTCTCTGCTGTCCTAATATATTACATTTCGCAATGACAACATCACCATATTTTACATCATCATAATGATAGAACTGCTTATTGACTAAGACAATGTTCCCTTCATGATAATTAGGTTCCATAGATTGTCCTTCTACATGAGAAATCTGGACAAAGAATAAGAAACCATATGTAAGAACTACTGTCACAAGAATTACTTTTACATATTCTAATATTGTTTGTTTCATATTTTTCATTTTAATCACCGAAATGATTATACCATAGTTTTAGGATAATTCCTTGAATAAACTAAAAATAAAGGGAATAGAATAATACTTGCACATAAATCAGATATAGGCTGAGATAAGGCTAAACCTGTAATACCCCATATGTGAGGCAATAGAATGACTAGTGGGATAAAAGCCAAACCACTTCTTAAAGCAGCTAGAAATGTCGCTATAACACTTCTACCAATACTTTGGAACAACATATTTGCACCAATACTAATAGCCATAAAGAATATCGCAATACATTCAAATTTCATCGCAAGCTGCGCAATAGAGAGTACTTGACTATCCTGTGTAAAGAGTAAGAGAAGCGGTTTAGTGAAGCATAAACAGATGACACTAATAATACTTAATAGAATAGTAGAAAGAGTCACAGTGAAGATAAATGCCTGTTTCAAACGGTCATATCGTTTAGCACCATAGCTAAATGCTGATACTGGCTGGAAACCCTGACCTATGCCTACTCCTACTGAGAAGATGAGATTAGATATACAACTCACAACACTCATTGCCGCAATCGCTTCATCTCCATAGATTCCTGCCGCAAAGTTAAGAGTCATAACACTGATACTATTTAATCCCTGACGACATAATGAAGGGAATCCTACCGCAACAATACTTCCAATTACATGTTTTTCTAAACTTACATATTGCCATTTGAAACAGCTTTGTGTCTTTCCTTTGTGATACATAGAATAGAGAATGAATGCACTGATATATTGAGACAGGGCCGTAGAGAGTCCTGCACCAGTGACACCCATATGAAATATACGCATAAAAATATAATCACCAAAGATATTAATAATAGAACCAGATGTGAGTCCAATCATTGCAAGTGATGCTTGTCCTTCATATCTTAGTATATTATTCATCACACATGATAAAGTCATGGCAGGTGCTGCAATCAAAATAAAGAAGGCATAGGCTCTTGCATAAGGTAGTATAGTAGAAGTTGAACCCATTAAATACATAAGCGGGTTTAGGAATATAAGGCCAAGTATCGCAATTAAAGCACCAAAAAAGAGTGAACCAAAAAAACTTGTAGATGCAAAAATACGTGCTTCTTCTACTCTTTTTGCCCCTAGTCTTCTTGATATGTTTGCGCCTGCTCCATGCCCAAACATAAAACCAAAAGCTTGCAGTATAGCCATCAATCCAAAAACAATCCCTACTGCACCTGTAGCACTTGTCCCAACTGTAGAGACAAAGTACGTATCAGCCATATTATAGATATTAGTCACTAACATTGAGATTGTTGTTGGTAATGCGAGAGTAAGTATCAGAGAAGGGATTGGCTGCTTGATCATTCTCTCATACTGTGATTCATATTATGTCATATAACTTTCCCCTTTTGGCTATTTATTATAAAACTACTTCACACTTAAAACAATCTGGGTTCACATAATGAAAAAATTGTGATAATGTAAGAGATGCGAGGTATGAGAAAATGTATAAAAAAATATTAACACTAGTATTATGTACTTTCTTTGTATTAACTGGATGTTCTTCTAAAACAGCTGTTAAATCACAAGCGAGTACATATGCAGTCCTTACTAAAAAGAAAAAGAGTGAGCTTCTTAAGATGAAGAAACACTATGATCTTATTGTAGTGAGAAGTAAAGATTTAACTATAGAAGATATGAAGGTTTTAAGAAAGAAGTCTAAACAGATTTATTTCTATATGAATTTAAAGAAACCACATCATAAAGCTGAAGAGTTAAAGGCTGATGGTATTTTTATTAGTAAGATTGATGATGCAGATGCATTAGATGCTCTTATTAAAGAAGCAAATCAGAATAAGTTAAAAGTTATTGTGAATAATGCCTATGATTATAGAGAAACTGTTTATAAGAATTCTAAGATGGTTGCAGGTGTAAACCAGACTTGTATGATGACTAAGAAACAGGGTAAGAAATATGTAAAACAGGATACTAAAGTATCAACACGATTAAAGAAATATTTAAATACATGTCAGGAAAAAGGTATTGCGACTTATTTAGTAGAGTATACTAAAAATACTGACTGGAGAGCTGCAATCAATGCTTATTGTAAGAAGCATCATATTACTTACTACAATCCAACTATTAAGTAAAATGACACGGGATTCCCGTGTCATTTTTTATAGCATTGAAGTCATACCACCATCAACTACAAGTGTCTGACCTGTTGTATATGTACATGCATCACTTGCAAAATAAACAAGTGCACCATTCATTTCGCCTTCTCTACCAAATCTCTTTAATGCCACTCTATTCTTTAATACAAGAGACCCTGGAGCATCTAATGCACCATGTGTCATTTCAGTATCATAGACACCAGGTGCAATTGCATTTACAAGAATACCATAAGGAGCTAGATCTCCTGCCATAGCTTTAGTGAGGTTTACTACACCACCCTTAGCTGCAAAATAGCTCACCTGAGCAGGTCCTGCCTGAATACCACCTACAGAAGCAATATTAATAATCTTACCAGAATTCTGCTTTATCATTACTTTAGACACTTCTCTTCCCATTAAAAAGACGCCCTTTAAGTCTGTATTGAGAACCTTATCCCATTGTTCTGTTGTATGATCATGTAATCCACTTGAATATTCTACAACACCTGCATTATTTACAAGAATATCAATATGTCCATAATGTTCTTCAATCTTTTTTACTGCCTCTTTAATGCTCTCTTCATTTGTTACATCACATGCAACTGGTAAACAATCATGTCCATTTTCTTTAAGTTTCTTAGAAAGTTCTTCTAATCTTTCTACTCTACGTGCAAGTACTGCCACATCACATCCCTGTTCACTTAATGCCTTTGCGAATTGTTCTCCTAGACCACTTGATGCCCCTGTAACAACTGCAACTTTTCCAGTTAAATCAAAACTAATCATACTATCCTCCTTGTTATATACCTAAGTATACAATTACTTTACTCTAGTTATATTATATAGCAAGTGAATATAGTGTCAACGCTTACATATCATAACAAAGAAAAAGACCTCCGAAGAGGTCTATTAATAGAAAACCCGTGCAAACATCATTTACACAATGCCGCTACTGTAAAAGAATATCTTTTTTCATCTACTGCAATGTTACACTGTCCAAAACCAACTGTCAATGACTGATCTGAGAATTTTGAAGCGTCTTTTTACTTACTACAATCCAACTATTAAGTAAGACACATGGAAACATGTATTTTTTAATCTGTAAAAAAAGACCTCCGAAGAGGTCCGTTAATAGAAAACCCGTGCAAACATCGTTTGACCAATGCCGCAACCGTAAAAGAATATCTTTTTCCAGCCACTTTGATAGTACCTTGTCTAAAACCAATTGTCAACTACTAATCCAAGAAATTTGAAAGTTCCATGGATTAATGTATTTGTCTTATAATAACAACAATTTTTATCAATTCTTCTCATTAATTTCTTCAATTCCCCACTTTCGTATAAGGCAACTCCTTCACTTCTTACCATTTTCTTGTGCATATAGAATAATGTGATGATCTGTTGAATTCTCACATTACTCATTCTATTTTTTCTAAAATTGGAATTCATATATGGAATACGTATCAATTCCTTTATAATGTCTTTATTTGTTAGATGCTCTGCAGTATGGGGTCTCAAATCATTCAATATACAATTACTATGAGCCGCTACATTTCTAATTCTTTTACAAGTTAATAATCCATAATAATTATTTTTCATTTCTTTGTCAGAGAAACGATTAGCACAAAAACAATAGAATGCGACCATCCTTCCGAATGGTATTATTTCAAGAAATACCCATACCGGATAATTCCCATCATATTTCTCAATCATATCTCCGCAATATGCATTTCCTCTATTTCTGTTCAATTCATTAAATAAATAATTTCTGTATTTTTCATCCAATGAATCAATATAATCTTTGACGATTTGATAACCATCTTCATCATACTCATCCATTTTCCTTAATAATTGTAGCTTCGTATGATGTTCAATATCCAAAGCCATTTCTACTACTCTATAGCGAAGACGCATATCAATGATTGACACATCTACTAGATACGCAAATTCCAAATTAATATACTTTCCCTCATTTTCTCCACCTGGATGTTTATCATAATTTTTTCTAAAAGAAGTCAGCTTATAATAATTATTGTTGTATTTGAGATACTGTTTAGCAGAATCCTCATCCATGATATTGAAAAGTATTCCCTTGTCTTTCAAATGTTGAATCTGTTCATCTAGAGATAGTCTTGGTTTATTATTTTCCATAATCAATCTCCTTTAAACGTATCAAAAAAACTATAAGAATTACTCTTATAGTTCAGCCTCTACTTATTCATACTATTTGAAACTTCTTTTTTCTCATTATCAAAGACATTGTTTACAGCCAAATCTTCTTGCACACCCATTACATATAGGTTTTGATGCACATTCTATACAATGTTCACTGAATTCTCTTTTATACAATTGACCTTCTCTTAATTCATTATCAAAGAAATCATAAAGATGATATACAGGTTTCTTTCCTTGATAATTCATTCTAGAACGATAGGCTATTCTTGTCTGAGCTACTTTCCCTTTTACTCGATAATGAATACCATCCTTCACAAAATGAGATCCTGTCTCAATAAAAGTGAATGTTGTATTCTTATTCACACATTGATTATGTAAAGATTTAATCCAATCGAAGTCACATGCTCTTGTACCACCATAATTCTCTCCACCGCATGTCACTTCTTCTATGCGTCCATCTAAATACTTTTCTAAATCAATAGGACCTATAAGAGGGGCTAACATCACACCTCTATGTTTAGCAGGAATATCTAAAAGAAGTGGTATACGTTCATCAGCACGTTTTTGATTCTCACATGTAACATTAAGTATTACATTCTCATATCCTTCACCCCAGTTATCCGGCAAGCATTCTTTAAGTCTTTCTGCTCTTTTAGTAAGTATATAGAAAATGACATCCTGCCTTCTTCTGATCATTGACCAGACATCATCTCTCCATATATCTGCTTCTTCTAAACAGAAATCACTTGTCATACAAACTCTTATCTTTTCTCCACTTTGTATCTTATATGTACCATCTCTATTTCTAGAGAGTGGATATGCAAAATCATTGGTCTTATATATATGTGAACCATCTTGATTTCTCATCTTATCCAAAACATACATATAACAATTCATACATCCTTCTGAATACTTTACACAGCCATGCCAGGGATTCCAAATATCATGCATTACTAACTCCTTATCAAACTTACTTGTTTTATTTCAAACCATTTAATAATACGTCCCACACAAAGTGCAGAGAATATTGTTCCAACCCCAATACCATAGAGTGGTAAACGTGTTACTAAACAGAGAACAATCGTTAATACAATCATTGTAATATCAAAGCAGTTCTTACACAAGGAATACGCCTTATTGTAGTGATTAGAAATACTTAAGATCACTCCATCTACTTGTGCTAAAACTAAATGAGACTGCACCATTGTATAGACACCAAAAGCTATACATATATTACCTGCAAGTAAAATCACTATACGTAATCCTAAACATTCAGAAGATGCAGGAATAATAATTTGATATAAATCCAATATATATCCCATGATAAATGAGAAAGGGACTTCTAGTAATATATCTAATTTCATCTTTCTTTCTATCAATAGCTGAGCAACTCCCAAAACCATATATAACATGATATTCGCTACACCAAATGAAATAGGTGTCATTTCTTTTAATGCATAAGGAAGTGTTGATTGATGATGAATGGGTTCAGACCAGAATGGAAATGAATTCTGCAAGAGAATGGTATCTTGTAGGGACACCGTATGGTGGTGATTTGGAATATATCCGGGCAAGGATACCAAAGTAAAGGTCTCTGTCCCCCCCGAAGGGCGCAAGGGTAGTTTTGATGGACGGTACGTCTGTCGAAAGTGCTTTTGCGTTACTTTTGACAAAAGTAACAAAACCGCCGTATCCGGCGAATATTTCTTTTTATACTATAGCTGGCAAAGATACAAATTTATGTGCCATGTCTGGCACTGGTTTTAGAAAGCGGGGTGAGGAATATGACGATGAAACGAACAATCAGTGGTATGATCGGGACAGGGTCTCTGGCTCATAACAGACGAGATTTTATAGCAGAAAATGTTGATCCAGACAGAGTGCAATTAAATATTTGTTACCGGAATGAGAATCTGAAAGGGCAGTCGGAAGGCTGCTCTTTGGCAATCTAAGAATAGAGTTTTGGGATA
>ENA-UOOD01004278-UOOD01004278.1-human-gut-metagenome-genome-assembly--contig:-CS67-NODE-4278-length-11227-cov-7.511547_pt1 | contig 11227 bp, 2 predicted proteins | sample MGYA00242464_ERZ724011 | MGnify/ENA metagenome assembly ERZ724011 | reverse complement strand
GGCAGAGACATTTTTTGCCTATGCGTTTGTCCATATTTAATAGAATGTGTCAATAAATTTTGTGCGGGAATCGCGTTGCAAATCTGTCGAAATAATGCTATACTAACCCGTGTATGTCCAAATATAGGAGAACGAGCCCCTTTCGGCCGTTTTCCTGCGCAGCACAGGCGCACATCCGCGTGTCTGTGCAGGGGGGTGCAAAGCAGAAAAGGGTACCCTTTTCTCGTCCCGGCGAGGCCGGGGCGATGGCCGAGACCACAGGCGGGCGCCGACCGGCCCCGCTTGTGGCGGGCCTGCTGGATGCGTGTCCTGTGTCCGATGCTGCGCAAGGGAGGACGTACATCGGGCTGCGGCGGGGCCCGGCGTTTTGCCGATGCGCCGTCAGGCGCAGCAAAGCCTTGTCCGGCACGGTGTACGGACACATCTGATCCGGAGATCCCAAAAGAAAAAAAGAAAGGATGGGGGAACATGAGCAAAACGAGAATGGGCAAAAGAGTTGCGTCATTGCTGCTTTCGCTGGTAATGATGCTTTCTCTGCTGCCGACGACGGTGTACGCCACGGGCGACACCGGCGAAACCGAGAACGCGATCGCCGAGGCGAACACGTCCGATGACAACACGGTGGGGGGAACTACCGGCAACCCCGAACTCACCGGTGAGGACGAGGGCGGCGGTGCCAACGTCAGCGAGGGCAAGACAGCGACTGTCGCTACCATCGGCAGCGCTACTTACGAGTCGCTGGACGAGGCGATCACGGCTGTTGCGGACGGCGAGACCATCGTGGTCAACGCGGGCGAGTACACACTGAACGGCAGCCTGAACTACACGGGCAAGGCGTTCACTATCGCGGCTGCTGATGGTGCGGATGTCTCCTTTGACATGTCCGCTGCCGTGGCCCTGCATGGTGCGAAGATCACTTTCAACAACGTGACCTTCGACTATAAGACCAATGGCAACTACATCGGCCTGCAGCACGCCGACACGCTGGTGTACGACAACTGCACCATCAACGGCGTGGTGTTCCTGTATGCCGTCAACGAGACGTTCAACAGCTGCAAGTTCTATCAGGACAGCGCGGACGCCTACAACGTCTGGACGTATGGCGCGCAGAACGTTGCGTTCAACGGCTGCACCTTCAACTGCGTGGGTAAGGCTGTGCTGGTGTACAACGAGGGTGCTGTCGACAAGACCGATCTGACGGTGGAGAACACCGAGTTTAATGCTTCCGCTCCCGTTGCGGGCAAGGCGGCCATCGAGATCGACACCAGTCTGATGGCGGGCGGCGCCACCATCACCGTGGACGATAAGACCACGGCTACCGGCTTCGCCGCCGGCTCCAAGAGTGGCAACTCTCTGTGGAACGACAAGATGCAGACGGCCGACACCAACAAGAACACCACGGTGACCGTGGCGGGCGAGACGGTGTTTGAGCCGAAGGCCACTGTGGTGAAGCCTGTGAGTGTCAATGGCACCAGCTATGAGACGCTGGAAGATGCTATTGACGCGGCGACTCCTGATGCAAACGGCGTTGTCACCTATGAAATCAGCGGCAAGGTCGATGTGACCGCTACCGGCTGGATACAGGTGGCAAAGGCTGGCCTGACCGACCTTACGGCGGTGAAGTTCGTGGGTAAGACTGACGATGCCGAAATCTGCATTAATGGCGGGCTGGCCATTCTGGCGGATCAGAACTACGACATCGACGTCAGCTTCGAGGCACTGGCGCTGAGCAAGCTGAATCCGACCTATGGCGGCGACTACGGCCACAGCACCAACTACTTTACCACATGGCTGCGCAATTCCGGTGCGGCGGAGAACACTGTGACCTACACCAACTGCACTTTCCCCAATGGTGTGAGCAACAACCAGTACGGCAAGACGGTGTTTGACAACTGCAAGTTCACCAACGGTGCTACCGGCCTGTACAATCTGTGGAACTACGGCGGAAGCACCGAGATCAAGAACAGCAGTTTTACCGGCACCCGTGGTATCAAGGCTTATTCTGAAGGTGTTGATGGCGGCCAGATCGAAGTCGCCGATACTACTTTCAACGGCCTTGGTGAGAAGGCAGCTATCGTGGTGTCCAAGGCGACAACGGTGACGCTGAATAAGGTCGACGCTACCGAATGCACCAAGGGTCTGCTCCAGAAGGATATCGATGGCGGCTCCCTGAAGACCACCATCGAAGCCAATGGCACCGGTATCAGCGGCAAGTTTGATATTACCGCAACAACGACCGCAGATGCTGCCAAGAATGAGTTCAACATCTCTGCCGGTACGTTTACGAGCGAGGTGTCCAACGACTATTGCGCTGACGGCTTCGAGGTCAAGGCCAACGATAACGGCACCTATGGCGTAGTCGAGGCGGCTACGGCTGACGGCGACGGCACAGAGGCTAACCCCTACACGCTGGAGCAGCTGGGCGCTATGACCCGTCAGGCGTATATCGACGCGCAGAATCGCCTGAACGGCACCATGTATGTCACCGTGGGCAACTACGCCTATGACACCAACGGCGTGCTGGGCAACGGTGTGCGCGACGACACCACGGGCCAGACCCCCGATCACTCCAAGCTCAACGCCTATGGCGAGAACGGCTATCTGGGTGAGAAGAACGACGGCGCCAACGGCAAGAGCGTTGTGTTCGTCGGCGGCTCCATCACCAGCGGCGTCACGGGTTACACCAGCATCGACAAGATCGGCACATCCCTGCTGCTGGCGCTGCCCGCTTACACCAACGTGACGTTTAAGGGTATTACCTTCAACAACGTCATGAGCTTCAACTATCAGCTGTACACCTCTCCCTGGAGCCAGCTGGGCGAGCTGAAGTTTGACGGCTGTACCTTCAATGGCATCATTGTGGGCGCTATCGCGGCTCAGACGCTGACGTTTAACAAGTGTGTGTTCGAGAACTACACCAATACTACAGATGCCAACAGCTCCAACCCCACATGGATCCGGCCTGCCTACGGCAACTGGACCCAGGGCGATAACGAGGGCCAGGGCAGCGACTTCAAGTCCCTGACTACCATCAACTTCACCGACAACAAGGTCACCAGCACACGCCCCGTGAAGTTTGAGTACATTTCCCAGTGGGATATCACGAGCACTGTCACCGCCACCGGCAACTCCTTTGATATCAGCAAGCAGGACGGGGACACCACAATCAAGAATGTCGGCTTGTATCTTGGCGCTCACACGGATGCAAATGCGTTTAACCTCGTGGCGGAGAACAACACCAAGAGCGCAAACACCGCCGCGCTGTACACCATTCCCGAAGGGAAAACGTCTTTGCCTCTCGGCTCTACCGTGAAGGATACAAAGGGCAACGAGGTTGAGCTGGCTGACGCACTCAAGTGGAAGGCTGGGGACGCGACGGCGGACAAGATCGTCCTGAAGACGGTGGAAGCTGTTGCCTCCGTCGGCAGCAAGCAGTACGGCTCGCTGCAGGCGGCTATCAATGCGGCCGGTAAAAATGCGACCGTGACGATGCTGGCGGATACCAAGGAGAACGTCACCATTTCCAAGGCGCTGACCCTTGACCTGAACGGCTTCACCCTGAATGGCGGCACCGAGAAGGGCAAGCCCGCGCTGACGATCACTGCACGCATCGTGACGATCAAGGACTCCAGCGAGGCGCAGACCGGCACGATCATGCGCGAGGATACCGCGGAGAACTCCGGCGTTTCCTCCCACTATGTCATCGACATTCAGGGCAACGGCTGGGTAATCTTTAAGAGCGGAACTGTCAAAAATGGCAGCGGTGCAGGCGGTACAAAGGGCGCGTCCCTTGTCCGCGTCGGCGACGACAGCGTTAAAAACTACCCCGGTCTGGTCATCAATGGCGGCACGTTCACCCAGGACAACTTCATCGTGATCAAGGTTGACCGCGGCCACCTGACCCTGAACAGCGGCACGCTGAACTCTGCGAACACCTACGCCGTTGAGAACTGGTTCAATGCCACCATCAAGGGCGGCACGGTCAACGGCGCAGTTTCTTCCTGGACATACAGCGCCGGTTCAAACTCCACGCTCACGATCAGCGGCGGCACGGTCAACGGAGACGTTACCTCCGTGAACTATGGCGATGCCGATAAGGTTGCGAAGGTCGAGATCACCGACGGCACCGTCAACGGCCAGCTGGATACCCGCAGCTATGATCCCAACACGGGCGAACTGACCAGCATCGACGATGCTGCCAAGGCCACCATCAAGGTTTCTGGCGGTACGTTCTCCAGCGCGGTTCCCGCGGAGTACTGTGCGGCGGGCTTCATCCCCACCGCCAATGCTGACGGCACCTACGGCGTGCAGCAGCAGCAGCAGGTGCTTGCCAAGATCGGCGACACTGCATACTACACCATGGACGCGGCGTTCCACGCTGTTCAGGCGGGCGAGACGATCGTCATGCAGCGTGACTACACCACCGGCGCGGAGCAGTACTCCGGCAATAAGAGCTTCGCCATCGACCTGAACGGCAAAACTTGGACCTACACCGGCACTAATACGAATCACGCCGCGTTTGAGATCAACCACCCCAACGTGACGCTGACCGTGACGAACGGTACTGTGGCCAGCAACTCCATGGTGGGTCTGATCCCCTCGGCTATGGGTGTGGGCGGCACCATTACCTACGACAACGCCGGGCTGGTGTTCGAGGGCGTCACCATGACGGCCAAAGGCCACAGCGGTATCGAGACCAACGGCAACAACACCAACGATGCCGTCACGCTGAAGAATAGCACGCTGAACGTGCCCGACGGCTTCGGCATCTACTTCCCCAGCAGCGGCAAGCTGACCATTGACAACAGCACCATCAATGCCAAGACCATGGGCGTGCAGGTCTGCGCCGGCAGCCTGAGCATCAATGCCGGCAGCGCCATCACCGTCACCGGCGATGCGGTGCCCAAGACCGAGAATGACGGCGCCATTCAGGACGGCGCGGCTATCTCCATCGTGAACCGTACCGGCTACAAGGACCTGGGCGTTGTGACCGTCACCGGCGGTAAGTTCACCGCCAAGACCGGCAACGAGGCCATCAAGGCTTACGACTGGGCGAACAACACCGAGACTGAGTTCACCGCAGCCGAGAAGGTCGCCGTTTCCGGCGGTACGTTCTCCAGCGCGGTGCCCGAGGGCCTGTGCGCCACCGGTTACATCCCTGTTGCCAATGGTGACGGCACCTACGGCGTGGAGTTGAGCAATTATGTGGTCGTGGGCGGCATCAAGGGCTTCGAAAATACGAAGTTCGCTTCCTTCGCGGACGCTTACGATGCCATTAAGCCCGTGCTGGAAAAGATTTGTGCGAACGATGCTCTGGGTCAGGGAACGCCGGCCAACGCTGACGCCTTCGACGCAGTGTTCACCGATGTCACGGATGGAAGGGCCACACTGACCTATACCATCACCGGCAACGTGACCTATGATGAGACGGGCTATGCCAACCTGCTGACCATGGGCAGAAGATCTTCTCATTATCTGACCAATGAGCGCCACCTTATCAACTTCAAGTTCGTGGGTGCTGAGGCAGAGCGCGGCGCAACGCTGACGGTCAACAGCAATATCACCCTGCCTTACGAGTGGTGGGGCGAGAAGATCACCACGGCCATCAGCTTTGAGAATCTGACCATTACGGGCAGTGCGTCCAACGGCTTGTATACCTATCAGTCTTACTTTGAGGGTATTGACTTTACGGTCAATAACTGCACACTGAAGGGCATCAAGATTTACAACTGCGCCAACGTGGGCGGCAGCTACACCATCACCAACAGTACGCTGGACGGTACCGGTGCGCCTGCGGGAGCGTATGCGATTCACCTGCAGGGCAACGAAACGGCTCCGCTGAACATTACCATCAGCGGCAACCAGATCTCCGGTTACGATCGCGGCATTAACATCGATCAGAATACGGCGGAGGCCACCATTTCCGGAAACACGATCGGTATCAATGACGTGAACCGTTCCTGCATCCAGCTGACGCGGCTGGCAAACACGGAGGTCAAGGACAACACCCTGAACCTCAACGGCGGCAATGCGTTTACGCTGCATAAGAACCTGGCTGCGGGCAGCAAGATCAATATTGCCGGGAATACGATCAATAACGACGGCTATCTGATCTATGACAACACCAAGCAGAACATTGCGCTGACTTACACCAACAACACGATAACCGGCAACGTCGATACCACCAAGGGCGTCTACGACGGAAAAACCCATGCTTTGACCGACGGTGTCGATGTGGTTATCAACGGCGTCAAGGCCGCGCAGATCGGTGATGTCAAGTACGAGACGCTGGCTGAGGCTATTGCGGCTGCCAAGGACGGCGAGACTGTGACGCTGCTGGCTGACGCTACCGAGGATGTGACCATCGACAAGAACATCACCCTCGACCTGGGCGGCAAGACCCTGACCAACACCGGCGCCGGCAAGGCGACCGTGACCATCGCCAAGGGCGCTACCGCTACCGTGCAGAACGGCAGCATCATCGGCGGCACGAGCTACTACAACATCCAGAACAACGGCACTGCCACGTTCACGGGTGTGACTGCCACCGCCGGCAACACCGGTTCCTCCATGATCGACAACTTTGGCACCCTGACTATCGAGAGCGGCAGCTACACCGGCGGTCTGGATACCATTAAGAACGAGCCCGGCGCAAAGCTGACCATCAGCGGCGGCGAGTTTACGCTGACGAAGGGTACCTCCAAGGGCTTCACCGGCGTTGTGTTCAACTACGGCGATCTGACGATCACCGGTGGTACGTTCACGCAGTCGGATAAGAGCGCTCCCTATGGACAGGCGCAGGTTATCCATACCGATAATAAGAGCGGCAGCAGTGCGCCGTCCACGGTGATCACCGGCGGTACGTTCAAGAACCTCTGCACAAGGTCTACTGCCTGGGTGGTTCGCGCAACGAATGCGGCTGCCGGAGCTACCAAGGTTTCCGGCGGTACCTTCAACAAGAGTATCTCCGACGGCTACTGCGCTGACGGCTTCATTCCCACCAAGAACGCCGACGGCACCTACGGCGTCAAGGCAGGCAAGTACGTTGCGCAGATCGGCAGCAAGAAGTACGAGACTCTGGCCGACGCTATCCGACTGGCAGCTAAGGGCAAGACCATCACTCTGCTGGATAACGTGACTGAGAATGTCGAGATCGCAGCAAATAAGAATCTGACTCTCGACCTGAACGGCTTCACCCTGAACGGCGGCACCGGTACGGCTAAGGCTGCGCTGTACAACCTTGGTACGATCACCATTCAGGATTCCAGCGCGGCTAAGACCGGTACCATCAAGCGTGATGACGCTGGTATTGAGGGTGAGACCTCCTACTACGTTATCCGCAACCAGGGCACGATGACCATCGAAAGCGGTAACGTGATCAACAACTCCGGCTACAGGAAGGTGAATTCTACCGGTTCCATGGTCGGCAGCTCCCTGATCTGCAACGGCGATTGTGACGAGGGGGGTACGCTGACCATTAAGGGCGGCACGTTTACGCAGAATAACTTCATCGCCATTAAGAACGGTGTATTGGGTGTGCTGAAAGTCACCGGCGGTACGATCACCAGCAACCACTCCGCGATCCAGAACTGGTTCGAGGCCGACATCACCGGCGGCAAGATCACCGGTCAGCTGTGGACGGATGCTTGGGAAGAGGGCAAATCCGTTGGCAAGACCACGATCGGCGGCGATGCCACGTTCGCCGGCGAGATCGTGATGGATATCACCGGCAGCGTGGCTCCCACGTTGGCGATCAACGGTGGTAATCTGAATGTCACCAGATGGCGCATTACCAACGCTGCGGCCAACGCTGGCGCGAAGCCTGCCGTCTCCGGCGGTACGTTCTCCAGCGCGGTCAAGGAAGAATACTGCGCCACCGGTTACATCCCCAAAGATAACGGTGACGGCACCTACGGCGTCAAGGAAGGCGTTTACGTCGCCAAGGTTGACAACGTCAAGTACGAGACGCTGCAGGCGGCTATTGATGCCGCCAAGGGCAACTCCACCGTGCGTCTGCTGGCGAATGTCACGCTGACTGAGACTGCCGTGTTCCCCGCTGGCAAGACGGTACACCTCAACCTGGTTGGCCACAACATTACGGCCACGGGTACGGCGCTGCGCATCAACGGCACGACGGACATTCAGGATACGTACAAGACCGGCACCATCGAGTCCACGGGCAACGTGGCCGTGGCAGTCGGCAACAACGCCAGCCTGACCGTGTACTCCGGCACGCTCAAGGGCCGCGAGGGCGCGGTGATCACCGGTACGTCTACCGGCGCGAAGATTGAGATCAAAAAGAATGCAACGCTGATCGCCACCGATAACGCTGTGATTGCCGGCAACGGCAGCCAGCGTGACGGCAACCCCAACACGATCCTCGTCAGGGGCGGCACCTTCATCGGCGGCATCGTGACCGATGGCTACATTGCCTGCGGCATCTATGCACCGTGGAACGACAACGTCACCGTCAGCGGCGGTACCTTCAACATCACCAATGGCGCCGGCATCGTTGCACGCGCCGGTACTGTGAAGGTCACGGGCGGTACGTTTAACTGCACCGGCACTGCTGAGGGCTATGTTGGCGACAGCAAGAACAAGGTTCCCTGCGCCGCGCTGGTCTTTGACAAGGCTGCGAAGTATCCCGCACTGACGGAGAGCTCCCAGATCCTTGTCTCCGGCGGCAGCTTCTCCACTGACCCCGCCGTCAACGGCGCGACGCTGGCTGACGGTTATGTCGCTACGCAGACGGACGGCATGTATAAGGTGGCGAAGGCGGATCCCACTGCCGAGATCAACGGCGTCAAGTATGACACGCTGCAGGCTGCTATCAATGCGGCTCAGGCCACGAAGGGCGGCGCGACCATCACCCTGTTGAAGAATATCAACACCGAATCCTATTACATGGTCAATGGTGATAATCCGGTCACCATCGACCTGGCCGGCTACAACATCACCGGCAGCGGTATCAGCGGTCTGTTCTATGTGACGGCGAAGGGCGACCTGACCATCAAGGGTAAAGGTACCGTCACCGCTGTTGAGGACAACGGCGCGGCTATGGCCGTGTGGGTGCGTTCTCCCATTGCCAAGGTCACGCTGGAGGGCGGTACTTACACGCAGCAGATCACCAACACCGCTGATCCCCACTTCGATCTGATCTACGTTGAGCGCGGTAATGTCTACGTCAAGGGCGGCACCTATAAGGGCGCTACCCCCGACTGGACGCTGAACTGCTACGACGAGCACTATCAGTCTAAGGAGGCCAATATTGAGGTCACCGGCGGTACGTTCGTGGGCTTCGATCCCGCCAACAACAAGGCGGAGGGCGAGAACACCAACTTCGTGCCTGCGGGATATGTTTCCACGAAGGGCGCGGACGGCAATTTCGTCGTGACGGAGGTCAAGGTTGCCGAGGTCAACGGTGTGGCGTATGCTACGCTGTCTGAGGCCATTGCGGCTGCCAAGGACGGCGATACCGTGAAGCTGCTGCGAGACATCAATACGCCTGAGATCAGCTACATGATCAGCAAGTCTCTGACCATCGATTTGAACGGCATGACCGTCACCGGCAGTGGCTATGATGCCGTGTTCCAGATCGATAATGCGGATGCGAAGGTGATCATTAAGAACGGTAAGGTCGTTGCTGTGGAGCAGAGCGGCAGTGCCGGCAAATACACGATGGCTATCTGGGCCAGCAAGGCGGGCTGCGAGGTCACTCTTGAGGGACTCGATGTCAGCCAGAAGATTACGCACACGGATGATCCGCAGATGGATATGATCTATGCCAGTGGCGGTACGATCACTATCAACAGCGGTAATTTCGTGAGCGGAACTCCTGCGTGGACGCTGAACTGCAACGATACAAGCTATAAGAACGGTACAGCCAAAATCATTGTCAAGGGCGGTACGTTCGTGGGCTTCGACCCCGCCAACAACAAGGCGGAGGGCGAGAACACCAGCTTCGTGGCTGCGGGATATGTTTCCCGCATGGATGAGGATGGCAGCTACACTGTGGTTCCGGAGGACGCGAAGATCACTGTCAACAAGAGCCTGACGTTGGGCAATACCCTGACGATGACCTACAAGGTTCTGCTGCCCGAGGGTTACACCTCCGAGAAGATGGTATTCGAGTTCTACAACGATGATATCAAGGGCTACGACACCGTTGAGGTCTTGAACGGGAACTACAACAATACCACCAAACGCTATGAGTTTGCGTTCACCGGTATCAACCCCCAGCGTATGAATGATACGCTGAAGGCGAAGATGTACGCGAAGGATGCAAATGGCAACGAGGTCATCTATTCCGTTGATGACTACAGCGTGGCAATGTACTGCAATGCTCTGCTGAGCAGCGAGGCCAATAAGGACGGCAAGTACACGAAGCTGATCGCCAGTCTGGTAGCCTACGGCACGGCATCTCAGAAGTACATGAACTATCGCACGGATACGCTGGTAAGCTCGATCGTGGATGCGGGCGCGGCAGACGACTACACCGCGCAGCTTGCGGCGGTGCAGGCTGTCAATAATCGGATTCCGGGTACCGGCGTGACGATCAAAGCAAAGTCTCTGGTTCTGACGAACGCTTTTGCGATCCGCGTGAAGTTCGTTCTGGACAGCAATGTCAGCATTGACGATGTGTACTTCACGGTGAACTCCGATTCGACCCAGTACAAGGAGTTCAAGCAGAGTACGTTGAGCGATGGCACGGTTTGCTACTACTTCGACTATACCGGCTTGAACGCGAGCGAACTGGACGATGCGTTTACGTTTACCGCTCATACCGGTACAGGGACGGGTGACGCGCTGACGTACAACGCGAATACCTACCTGAACGGGATGTACAAGGTGCTGACAGACCGTGGCGACACGACTTCCGCGCTGTACGAGATCGTGACGGCTCTGTTTAACTACGGTTGGACTTGTGACCACTTTTAACAAAAATCTGTAAAGGAGGAAGATCGTTATGAAGTACGTTGCACCTGAGATGAAGGTACTGGAGCTGGCAGCCACGGACGTGATCGTCTGCTCCGTCGGCAGCGGCCCCATTGAGCTGCCGGATTTGCCGTAATCTATATCTCAAACACCGACGGAAGGCGGGCGGCACAGCCGCCCGCCTTCTTCCCTTTGTCCGCGCCCTGCGGCAGACAGGAGCATCCGTATGAAACAGACATGGATGGCGGCGCTGCTGGCGCTGTGCCTGCTGGCATCGCTGTGCGCCTGCGGC
>ENA-UOOD01004269-UOOD01004269.1-human-gut-metagenome-genome-assembly--contig:-CS67-NODE-4269-length-11247-cov-5.772873_pt1 | contig 11247 bp, 9 predicted proteins | sample MGYA00242464_ERZ724011 | MGnify/ENA metagenome assembly ERZ724011 | reverse complement strand
AGATGCCGCAACAATTGATTTTGTAAAGGGCACTTTTATAATGGCAGGCATAATATCTGTGATTTTAATAATAGTATATAATTTTATAAGTATTTATATTTTGGACAGAAAATTAAATCTTGAATAAATAGCGTGACAATTAAGTACATATATTATATAATTATCTCATAGCACGGCAAAATGCCGTTAATAAAAAATATTTTTAGCAAAATCCATTGTGTAAATGTGGGGCTTTTGCAGAGGAGGATTTTATGGGTATTTTAACAAGATTTAAGGACATTATGGCATCTAATATCAATGCACTTCTTGATAAGTGTGAGGATCCTGAAAAGATGATTGATCAGTACATGAGAAATTTAGAGAGCGATCTTGGCAAGGTAAAGGCTGAAACTGCTTCTGTTATGGCAGAAGAGACAAGAGCAAAGAGAGAACTTGACGAGTGTACAGAGCAGATTAATAAGATGCAGTCATATGCTGAGAAGGCACTTACAGCAGGCAATGAAGCTGATGCAAGAAGTTTTCTTGAGAAGAAGCAGCAGCTTGTTACAACTCAGACAGCACTTCAGCAGGCATACAATGTGGCAGCAGATAATGCATCAAAGATGCGTCAGATGCATGATAAGCTTGTAAAAGATATTGATAATCTTGAGGCAAGAAGAGCAGCAATTAAAGCTACAGTTAAGGCCGCAAAAGCTCAAGAGAGAATTAATAAAGTTGGCACAAGCGTAACAGGTGCTAATAACAGCATGGAAGCATTTACAAGAATGGAAGCAAAGGCAAACAAGATGCTTGATGAGGCTAATGCAATGGCAGAACTCAATTCTTCACAGGAAGATACCAATATTGATAATCTTGCAGCAAAGTACGATGAAGCACCAAATAATGCTGCTGTTGATGATGAACTTGCAGCTTTAAAGGCTAAGATGGGCTTATAATTTTTATAAGTTAAAGGAGTAAAATAATGGGTTTATTTGGTAAACAGCTGGCCAACGTCGTTGAGTGGGAAGAGTACAGAGATGACATTATTTTTTGGAAATGGACTAACCGCGAGATTAAAAAGGGAAGCCGCTTAATCATAAGACCGGGTCAGGATGCCATTTTTATGTATAATGGCGTTATAGAAGGAATATTTAAAGAAGAAGGAAGTTTTGATATTGAATCAGATATCATACCATTCCTTTCTACATTAAAGGGATTTAAGTTTGGATTTAACAGTGGAATGAGAGCGGAAGTTCTTTTTGTAAATACTAAGGAATTCACAGTTAAATGGGGAACTAAGAATCCTATATCAATACCGACACAGTCAGCAGCAACACCGGGTGGTATGCCTATAAGAGCTTTCGGAACATTTACATTCAAGGTAGATGATTATGTAGCACTTATTGATAAGATTGCCGGTGTAAAGCAGATTTATAAAGTTGATGATGTTAAGGAACGTGTAGTTGCTGTTCTTGATCAGCTTCTTATGAAGTGGATAAGTAAAGAAGGCAAAGATATGTTCAATCTTCAGGCTAATGCATATGAGATAGCTAATGGTATTAAGGAAGACCTTGATATGCAGATTTGTAAGCTTGGTCTGACAATAACAGATTTCATGATTTCAAGCTTTTCATATCCTGAAGAGATTCAGAAGATGCAGACTAAAGCTGCTTCACAGTCTATGGTTGGTGATATGAATAAGTATTCACAGATGGCTATGGCTGATTCACTTGAAAAAGGTGGTGGACGTTCTAATATTGCAGGTGATATGATGAGCATGCAGATGGGAATGGCAATCGGTCAGCAGATGATGAATAATATGAATCAGGCTAATACAGCTTCTGGCATGCCTCAGGCGGGAACAGCACAGACAGGTAACGGACCAAAGTTCTGTCCTGAGTGCGGAACACCTGTAAATGGTGCCAAGTTCTGCCCGAACTGTGGTAAAAAACTTATCGGTTAATTTATAATAATTATAAAACTGCCGCGTTGCATAGGATGAATTCCGTGACTTCGTGGCAGTTATTTTGACTTTTAATATATGGAGAAGTAAGATGAATTTAGACGGTTTAAATGATATGCAGAAAAGAGCAGTCAAGAAAACTGATGGACCGCTTCTTATAATAGCTGGTGCCGGAAGCGGCAAAACACGTGTGCTTACGCACAGGATAGCCTATCTTATTGAAGACTGCGATGTTGCACCATATAATATACTTGCAATTACATTTACAAATAAAGCTGCAGCTGAGATGAAAGAGCGTGTGGAAAAGATAACACCGCTCGGAAGCCAGGTGTGGGTAAGTACATTTCATTCGACATGTGTAAGAATTCTTAGAAGATACATAGACCGTCTGGGTTATGATACTAATTTTACGATATATGATACGGATGACCAGAAAAGTGTTATAAAAGAAGCGTGCAAAAAACTTAACATTGACACAAAAATGCTCAAAGAACGCACAATCATGAGTGCAATTTCAAGGGCAAAGGACGAGCTTGTCACTCCTGACGAAATGGAGATAAATGCAGGCAACGATTATAATGCAAAAAGAATTGCCGGTGTTTACCGTGAATATCAGAAAATGCTCAAAACGAATAATGCACTTGATTTTGATGATTTGATATTTAAAACTGTGGAGCTTTTTAAACAAAATGAAGACATTTTGTTTGCATATCAGGAAAGATTCCGCTATATCATGGTGGATGAGTATCAGGATACAAATACAGTGCAGTTTAAATTTGTGAGTATGCTTGCCGGAAAATATGGAAATCTCTGTGTTGTCGGTGATGATGACCAGTCAATATATAAGTTCAGAGGTGCCAATATCCAGAATATTCTTAATTTTGAAAATACATTTGATTCTGCAAAAGTAATAAAGCTTGAGCAGAATTACCGTTCAACTAAGACTATTCTTGAAGCGGCAAACAGTGTTATTAAAAATAATCTTGGTAGAAAAGACAAGACGCTCTGGACAGCTAATAATGAAGGTGAAAAGATTAATTTCTGTCTTTATGAAGATGCATATAAAGAAGCGGAAGGCGTTGTAAATGGAATCTGTGCAAAGGTAAGAGATGGATGGAACTATAATGATATAGCTATCCTTTACAGAACAAATGCACAGTCAAGACTTCTAGAGGAACGTCTTATTGTAAGAAATGTTCCGTACAGGATATATGGTGGTGTTAATTTCTATCAGCGAAAAGAGATTAAGGATATACTTGCATATCTTAAAACAATTGATAATGGAATGGATGCACAGGCAGTACGTCGTATTATTAATGTCCCAAAGCGTGGAATCGGTGCAACAACACTCGAACGCATACAGAATTTTGCAGATTATAACGGATGTACATTCTGGGATGCTTTGTGTAATGCTTCGCAGATTCCTGACATCGGACGCTCTCTTAATAAGATAGAAAATTTTGTGACACTTATTCTGGGATTTAAGGCAAAACAGGAATATATGTCAATACAGGAACTTACTGAGTCGGTTGTAAGAGACACAGGATATATAGAATATCTGTCTGAGAGTGAAACAAAAGAAGAAGTAGAAAACAGACAGGAAAATATTGATGAATTTATCAATAAAATTGTAAGTTACGAGGTGGGAGATGCACAAAATGATTTTGATGATTCAGTAAATAATACTTTGGAATCGACATCTGTTGCAGATGGCAGAGAGGATGTTCAGGTTGCTGACAATGAACATTTTAAGCCTACATTGAGCGGATTTTTGTCTGAAGTTGCACTTATTGCTGATATTGATAATCTTGACAAGTCAGGCAATCAGGTGATGCTTATGACGCTCCACAGTGCAAAAGGTTTGGAATTTCCTATTGTATACATGACAGGACTTGAGGATGGACTTTTTCCGAGCTATATGACAATCGTATCCGATGACCCGACGGATGTAGAAGAAGAACGCCGTCTTTGTTATGTGGGAATTACGCGTGCACAGAAAGAACTGAACATAAGTAGTGCAAAACAGCGTATGGTTCATGGTGAAACACAGATGAATAAGGTATCACGTTTTGTCAATGAAATTCCAAAGGAACTTTTAAATATTGAAAATCAGGCAACAGGTTATAATAAGTCAAAGATTGCTTTTGGCGGTGAGACAGAGCCCGGAGAGTCATCGAAATTTAATTTCCGTGCGAGTGCAAAAGACGCATTAAGCAGATATGGAAGCGGCAATACAACTTCATATTCAAGCTATAATACAAACCGTGTGAGTATTTCGGGAAAAACAGGATATGCAAAACGAGGAAATGTTACAAATTACGGAAGTACATCAACAGGTTATAGTAGTGCGGGAAGAACTTTTACGGGTGTACAGCGTGATGCCGTAAAAAATGTTTCTTCTGCATCGACGAATAAAAAAGTAGGCTTTGGTAAAGAATTTCCTATGGATATATTCGATTTGAAAAAGTCAGGGAAAACTGTTTCAAACATATCAAAAAATGTTGATAATCCGAGTGCAAAAACGGGTGTTGGTGCACAACCACAAGGACAGACATCTTCAGGTCTTTCGTCACGACTTGGTTATAATGTGGGAGACATGGTCTCACATGTGAAATTCGGCAAAGGAAAAGTGCTTTCAATCGATGCGGCAACAAGAGACTACATGGTAACTGTGGAGTTTCAGGAGTATGGCATAAAAAAGATGCTTGCAGGCTTTGCACGATTAAAAAAACAGTAGTAAAATCGTTTTTTTTATGATACAATGATTTTATAAAAAATTGAAATGATGAAATTGAAGAAATAAATGAAAGGGGCATATATTATGAATAAAGATAAGATTGAAGAATTAATTGCAGCCAGCAAGCTTGGTGAACTTCTCCACAAGAAGGAAGAAGAGGAAGAAAAAAATAAGTGCTGTAAATGGGTGCTTATTGTTCTTGCAGTAATCGGTGCCGTAGCTGCTATAGCAGCAATTGCATATGGTGTATACAGATATTTTACACCAGATTATCTTGATGATTTTGATGATGATTATGATGACGATTTTGAAGATGATTTCGAGGATGACTTTGAAGACGAAGATAAGTAATTATCATATTCAATTGGAAGTATAATGTTGCCACCGGTCGTGCGTCTGTTCGGCTGGTGGCATATTTTACGTATGAAGCGGATAAATTTTGTACCTGTAGAAGCTGAGAATGTTGGATTATGCAGGTCGTGAGAAAATAGAGATTAAAGCTGTCAGGCTTGGAAGGAGCATATGTGAGAAAAGGCGATATTTGTGAAGGATATGTAGAGAAAATTGATTTTCCTAATAAAGGGTATGTGTGGGTTGATGAGGATGGCATGAAGACAAGAGTTATAGTTAAAAATGCAGTGCCGGGACAGAAAGTAAGATTTGCAGTTAACAAAAAACGCAAAGACAAATGTGAAGGAAGACTGCTTGAAGTTCTCGAAAATTCACCTCTTGAAAAAAAGTGTTATGAAGAGGGAAAAGTCTGTAAATATTTTGGAAAATGCGGCGGTTGTGTATATCAGAGCATGGAGTATAGCGAGCAGTTAAAGATGAAAGAAAGTCAAGTGAAAAGCATACTTGACGAAGCTGTAAAAGGTGATTTTGAATTTGAAGGAATAATCGGAAGTCCCGTTAATGAAAGCTACCGTAATAAGATGGAATTTACATTTGGCGATGAAGTAAAAGGCGGTGAACTTGCACTTGGACTTCATAAAAGAAACAGTACATATGATATTGTCACAGTAAACGGCTGTAAAATTGTGGATAACGATTTCAGCAGAATACTTGATTGTGTATGCAGCTATTTTAAAGAGAAAAATCTGCCATATTTTCATAAGATGACACATGAGGGATATTTAAGACATCTTCTTGTGAGAAAAGCAGTAAAAACAGGTCAGATTCTTGTTGATATAGTAACAACAACCCAGCTTGATTTTGATATGTCTGAAATTACTGAAAAATTACGAAATCTTCAGCTTGACGGAACACTTGTCGGGCTTTTGCATACTTATAACGACAGTATTGCTGATGTTGTAAAAAATGAGCGTACAGAGATACTTTTCGGACAGGATTATATTCAGGAAGAGCTGCTAGGACTTACATTCAATATTTCTGCATTTTCATTTTTCCAGACGAACTCGCTCGGGGCAGAAGTTCTTTATTCAAAGGCAAGGGAATATGTCGGAACGACAAAAGATAAGATTGTATTTGACCTCTACAGCGGTACAGGTACAATTGCCCAGATTCTTGCACCTGTGGCAAAGAAGGTAATCGGTGTGGAAATTGTTGCCGAGGCCGTCGATGCCGCCCGTGAAAATGCCAGACTTAACGGACTTTCAAATTGTGAATTCATCGCTGAAGATGTCTTAAAGGCTCTTGATAACATAAACGAACGTCCTGACTTAATCGTGCTTGACCCTCCGCGTGACGGAATCCACCCTAAGGCGTTAAAGAAAATTATCGACTACGGCGTTGACCACATGGTCTATATTTCATGTAAACCGACATCACTCGCCCGTGACCTCGAAATGCTGCAGGCTTGCGGCTACGAGGTGGAGCGTGGGTGCTGTGTGGACATGTTTCCAGGAACGGTGCATGTGGAGACGGTCTGCCTTCTGTCAAGAAAAGCCCAATAAATCAAAGGTTTTTGCAATTTCGGCAGAAAAATGGATGTGTGTTTCTGTTTCCGCAGAGTGATGATATAAGCTGAGGTTTACCCCAGGGGATAAGCTTTGGAGAACGGGAAATATACATTTTGGCGAAAGGATACTTTTTCGCAAAAGTTATTTCACGTCATGAGGATGAGAAGATGAGTAATGATTTTGAAAATTCACAGGAATATAGGAAAGCACTTGAGATAGCTAAGAAGCAGCAGGAATTATATAAAAATGTTACGAGAGCAATATCTCCGGAAGCATTAGCAAAATTTCAAGAACTCAGTGATAAACTAAATGAATGGAAGAATTCACTTAACAATATGCCGGGTCTTCTCAAGTTGGCAGAAATACTCAAAAATTATCAGCAAGAGGTCAGAGAAACTGAAGGTTTAACTGAAGCTGAATTTGAAGAAAAATATAGATCTGAAATTGAGTGGAGTGAAAAGTTTGGAAAAAATGGTTGGGTTATTTCTGAGCATTCAAATCCTGCAGATATTAAGAATTGGGAACAATTATTATGTGAAGGGGAAGCAAAGGTAGCAGAGTTTTTTGACGGAGAAGATATTGTAATTCTTGATGTGATTATAGAGGGGCTACAGGAAAAGTACGTTTCGGACGAGACACAGTTATATTTTAAGAATGGTATTCAGGCTTTTGAAAATGAAGATTATATGACTGCAGCTATGTACTTGCTTGCATTACTTGATAATAGGGTGAATGAATTAGTAGATTTTCCGAACCAACGGATGAGTTACAGAGTTAAATATTCTAATGATGGCTTTGCGAATCAAAAGGCGGAGGATTTTAGACAGCTTACCGAAAAACGAGGATTCATGTCAAAGAAAATATACTTTTTGGAAATGTATCCTTCGTTAATAGCATATTTGAATAGGATATTTATAGATGGCCTATACAAGTTCGAAAATGGCATAGAACCTCCATATTTGAATAGAAATTGGTTAATGCATGGTCGAATGAATAGAAGTATTGAAAGATATGAATGTATACAGATTTTGAATGCGCTAAGTGTTATTGAGTTCATGTTTGGAGATAGGTAAGGAGCATTATGAATAAAAGAGATGACTTTTCGCAAAAAACTATAGATAGATTATGTGAGAGAGTGGGAGGAAAGTGTTCTAATCCAAACTGTAGAAGAGAAACAAAAGGTCCTCACAGCAATCCTCAAAAGCGAGTATCAATTGGTGAGGCTGCACATATAACCGCAGCAGCTGAAGGTGGACCAAGATACAACCCTGACTTAACGCCAGAAGAGAGAAGTAGTATAGAAAATGGAATTTGGTTATGCAAGTCGTGTGCAAGAATGATAGATAGTGATGAAAATCAGTATTCGGCAGAATTGTTATATACATGGAAAAGTATGGCCGAGTATGAACAATTTTGTATTATTAATCAAATGGATAACTGGTTAAAATCAAATGTGGTATTTGAAAGTAGAAAAAACATAGCATGTAGGAAGGCAAAAGAAGCATTAGATAATTTGCACGGTATATTACAGTACGCATACGAATATTGGAAACATAATTTTGAGAATCGACATTATGGTTCATTTTTGGAAAATGAGCTAATGGAACATTGGGTTCTATATGAAGATGATTTAAAAAGAATTTATACGTTTCAAGAGAAAAGAGTGCTTTTGAATGAGGTGCTATTGGAGTATTCACTGGATTTAGGACCAGAGATATGTCAAGAAATAAATAATTATTGTAATTATTTGAATTTCTCTTATCAAAGCGATACTTGTGGTCTATATGATAATTACTGGAGATGTTTTTTTGAAATGTTGTCTACTTGTTTTGATATTTTAGTGGGTATCAAGAACAATGTTGATGACATATTATACCGACAATATTCTGTATAACAAGGGGATAAAACAGTTACCCCACTTTGAAAATCTATTGCATACTTTCGCTATGCAGTATAAAATCAAAGTTCAGGGGAATGTGGAGACAGTCTGTCTTCTGTCGAGAAAAGCCCAATAAATCAAAGGATTTTACCATTTTGGGAATAAAATAGATGTGTGTTTCTGTTTCCGTAGAGTGGGTATGAGGGAATTGGTTTATCCGGGGGATAGGTTGTGGGGAACGGAAGATATACATTTTGGCGAAAGGGTATTTTTCGCAAAAGAGAAAAGGAGTAAAGAGATGGTCATAAAAAAAGATGGTTGTGATTTATATGAACTAGAAAATGTATTATCACAGTATATTGAAAAAGATGAAGTAAAAACTTTTGTTTCAAAAATATGTGGGAATGAATATAAGCATAAAGAAGAGTATTTTTATGTAAGACAATATATGCCAGAGGTTCCAATGGGAACTTTATGCATGCTAATTCCATCTAAAAAATATTATATTAATATGAGATTGTCTACTTTATGGATTCTGTGTGTATTGCTTGATATAAATATAACAAAAGGTTGGGCAGTAGCACTTGGTAGCATGGGGGGAAAATTAAAGCAAATAGTTTATAAGATAAATGAAGAGAATGCGGAAAAATGTGTTTTATTAGAACTTATAAGAAGTGATGAGGGTACTTTTGAAAGCAAGAAAGAGTGCTTTAATAACCATTTTAGATGCAAATATAGAGATGATTGTGGTATGTGTATAATTGAAGAAAAGGATATCCTTCTTATAATTCAATCACTTATTGATAAAGGAATTATTACGAGAATAGGAAATACATATAAGTATATTTTTTGAGGAGTATATTTTGGATAATAATCTTAAAGGTTTATATAATCCTGCCATTTTGGGCATTTTTGTAAATGGGGAATATGATGAATTACACCATTCATTTGTCCATGAGTTTACACATCATATTAACTATATATCATCAACTTTTGGCATTCATGTAATAATAGAATTATTGGAAGCTATAGAAAATATGATTATAGATTTGGGAGGAGAGATATTAAGCCCTTTCATATTTAGGAAAAAACAATTGTTTTATGGAAGTTTTCAAGAACATTTTATTGAACATGTGAAGATGTTTAATGGACAGATTACTTCTGCCAGAATAACTAGAAAAAATGAATTAGAAAAATATATTAAGCACAACAAAATTATATTTAATGATAACCTTGATGGGTTATGGAATATGCTTATTGATGGCAATCCAGAAGATAATAATATAGGTCTTTCTATGTTAGATTCTTACGGTGTATATCATTATCTGCGTTGGAATTATTTCGAGAAGACATACTTTATAACAGAATTGGGAGTAAATTGTTTGTTAGAATGCAACGCATACCTTATTTCCAAAATTAGCATAGGAAAAGAAAAAGAGTACATTGAATTTGAACAAAATAGATATTTGTATAATGATGATAGTTATATGCATTTGTATACAGCACCGTTCGAATTGCTTTTTAATACTTGTAAAGAATCTGTTCAGAAATTAGAAGATAATGAAAATCTAATAAAAATATTGAGTCTCATGGTAGATATATGTTTACAAATGCCAATAAGTAATCACGATAGAGGAAAGAAGCCATATCCATTTACCCCATCTATATGGTTTATGGTGATGGTTGAAGAATTTGAAAAATTAAAGTATATACCGTATGTGCAAGGGAACGAGAGGCAATGGTATAGTTATTTGGTTCGTGCTTTAAATACAAGGTTGCCATCAGAGTATAAAGGTAATACTCCATTTAGTGTTGCTATAAATGCACAGATAATAAATGAGGATTTGAATTTTTTTACAATATATGTTTCATCGTTAATAGGAGATAATATTGATAAAGTCTGTTCTAAAGAGGTAATAAAATATAAAAAAGATTTAATTGTAGATGAAAACAGAGATATAGAAGAGGAGTTGAAAAGCTATCTTTATAAAAATGCAGGTTGTCTATTAGAACATTCTTTTGGATTTGGGATATGTCGATTATTAGAGAAATGTTTGGGGTTAAGAAAAAATAATTTTTTGTTATTTCCGTTCATGCAATTTGTGGATGAACATTCCCCTCAATTAGTGCCACCAGTGTTTTATCAAAATATGAAGCCGATTAATAATTTAAAAAAAATAGAGGATGTATATTTATTAAAGGATATGATTTTCTTAAGGCATTTGGTTGCAATTTTGTATCAAATTAATTTTGAAAATAAAGATAGTTATATTTGTGGCAACAAATATTTTGGGATATATTGTCCGTTTAATGTGAATGGAAATTGTATGCAGGAATATCCTGGAAAATTGGAGAGAAGAGCAACCTATAGAAAATGTGAATTTTCAGAAATGTTAAGGTATTTTGAATTGATATAAGGTGGGGCTAAATTCTTCACCCCACTTTTGATAAGGCAGATATACTTTTGTTAAGCAGTATAAAATCAAAGTTCAGGCGAATATTGAAACCGTCTGTCTGCTTTCAAGGAAACCTTGATTTTCTGCGGTTTGTGGGATATTAAGGAGCAAAAATGGATGTGTATTTTGTAGCCTTATGAATGAACCATTTGAATATCGTAGCAGAGGGGTGTTTTGAGACTCTGCTGAATAATAGGCTTTTGCTAAAAGGTATCACTTTTGCGAAAATGTATGATACCTCCTGGCAGGAGCCTTTTTGTATAAAGATAACTTGACTTCTAAATCTTACTGATGTAATATTTACACAAGTGCAG
>ENA-UOOD01004261-UOOD01004261.1-human-gut-metagenome-genome-assembly--contig:-CS67-NODE-4261-length-11272-cov-3.889097_pt1 | contig 11272 bp, 5 predicted proteins | sample MGYA00242464_ERZ724011 | MGnify/ENA metagenome assembly ERZ724011 | reverse complement strand
CTCACTGCTTATCTGTAAGAGAAAAGAAAAGCAGGAATGGGGAAGCTCTTTTAAGCCCCTCATTCCTGCTCTCTGTCTATTCCTTCGGCATTTATATTATTGCCAGAAATTTCCGATCCTATTCCAGAGGTCGGGTGTGGGCAGAGCCCACAAAAGGCAATAATCATGATGCCTTACTTGTCATGCAAAAAAATCGAAAATGATGTATATAATTTTCCTACATGGCAATACTGTAAGTACAAAGATATATTCGACAGCCGCATAATCATTAATTCGACAGCAAAATTTTACATATCTATTTCTTATCAGAAAGATTTACTTTCCATAGACACAAGAATTTTTACACCCTCACTTCAGCTAAGATGAAGTTTTTGTTGTCACACTATTTGATCTTTACGCTCTTTTTCTGACCTTTGCCCTTCAGCAGGGATGTGTAGGCTTTCTTTTTGCTCTTCGGCACTTTGATGACTGCTTTCGCAGAGATGTTTTTCAGTGCTTTCTTTCCTACGGAAGTCAGTTTCTTGCTCTTGATCTGGATGTTCTTCAGTTTGCTGTCGCCTGAGAATGCATTCTTGCCAATCTTGGAAACGTTTGTTCCAACCGTCACTTTTTCCAGTTTCTTCATACCCTTGAATGCATTTGCTGCGATTGATGTTACGCTCACTTTTTCACCGCTTATTGTCACGGCTGCTGCTACTTTCAGGGTACGTGCTCTTCTGGAATCTACGCCGTATGCCTCTGCCAGTTTCTTCTGTGCATCGGTTACACGGTATTTCACATTTCCGGATGTAACGCTATCTCCGACTTTCAGAGTTTCTTCCGGATTTGGCTCTTCCAGATTCTGCTGTGCTTTGAGTCTCTCGATCTCAGCCTGAGCCTGTTTCAGTGCTGCTTCTGCTGCTTCTTTTTCTTCCTGCAGTTTCTTGTAAGCTGCATCGCTTTCTTCTTTCTGCTTCTTAGCAGCAGCTTCCAGCTCCAGGATACGTGCTCTGTAATCATTTACAGATTTCTCAAGATCTGTTTTTTCCTTCTTCAGCGTGCTTACTTCTTCTTTTGCGGAAGCCAGTTCACCGTTCAGTTTTGTGATCTCAGCTTCTTTGGCTGCGATTTCAGATTCTTTGGCATCCACGCTGTCCTGAAGTTTTTTCAGATCATCCTGTGCCGTTTTCAGTTCGCTCTGCAGTTCTGTCACTTTTGCATTTGCTGTCTTCAGCTCTTCATCCTTCTGTGTCAGCTCGTTTTCTTTATTCTGAAGTTTCTTTAAAACTTCCTGATAATCTGCTGCATCCGGAACTTTCAGTCCCTGTACGGCTGCCTGCAGTGCTGCTGCCTGTGCATTGACCGCCTCCTGCGTTGCTTTTTTGTCTGCATATACAGCCTGTGCATCCGCAAGTGCTTTCTGCAGTGCTTTGTAGGATTCTACGGTGTAATCTGCCTCTTTTAATGCTTTTGCAATGTCAAGCGTCTGTTTCAGTTCCACCTTGTCTGCTGCATTCGGATCCGGTACATGGATCAGTTTTGTATCTGCCCAGTCACCATTGTCGTGTGCATTATTGCCGATTTTATCCATGAACAGAACCAGATTTTTCTGGATACCGGAAATATCAATGCTGATATGTTCTGCATCGCTATAGCTGTCTAATTTCGCAGAGCGATAAATCTCTGTTCCCTGGATATTTCCATCTGCATCTACTTCACCGTCATAGATTACGAAATAAACACCATCACCGTTCTGTTTCTTTGCTGTCTTGAAATAGTCAATGCCGACATATGCCTGGAAATAAAGTTTTTCGTTTTCTTCTAACTGTGCCTTGTAAGAAGATACATCATACTCAACTGTTGCATCTGCGTTTGCACCAAGACCTTTACTAAAGTAAGTCTGTTCGCCATCGACACTCAAAGAGATCGCTCCGGAAGCTGCTCCGTTACAGTACTGATTTTTCATGACACTTTCCCATCCGGACTGTGCATATTTCCAGTCAATGTCAGAAAGGTAGGTCACTTCTCCGGTGATCGGACGCTCATTTACTTTAACGGTGATCGCTGTGCTTGTCAGATCTGCGGATACTCCTGTGGTATCTTTTGCTGTCACATTTTCCAGTCCTACGCTGTAGCTGCCAGGCTGTGCATCTGCTTTTGCTTTCATGGTGATCACTGCAAAATCACTTGTAGATGCCGGGATTCCAGCTTCATTTTTCAGTGTGTAAAGAATCTTTCCATCTGCTTCTGTGCTTGTCAGCGTACCTTCGATGCCATCTTTCAATGCAACCGTCGGTGCTTCAAAGACATCTGCATCATAGGAAACGCGGAAGCTTACTTCACCTAACAGGTTGTCTGAGGAAAGGTTTGCAAGTTTTGCGTTCATTGTCAGGTTCTTGCCCTGTACCACAGCATCTTCGCCTTCGAGTACCAGGCGTGCACCAAGCTTTTCGGTACTTAATTTTACAGATGCTTCTGTGATCTCCATGTTGCCGGATGTTGTATAAGGTGTTGCATTTTCCATGTACACACGGACTTTTGTTGTGTAAACCGGTTTGAACTGCATCACTGCCGGTGCTCCGGATTCTTTCACGGTACTCTGTGCGGATACCGGTGCCCAGTCTGCACCGTCCCAGTACTGTGCTTCCAGCACTTTCGGGATTGCACAGTAGCGGCTCTCTTTGAAGTTCAGGGTGATCTGGTTGAGAACCTGGGCTTCTTCCCAGTCAAATTCTACATATTCATTCTTTCTGGATGCACTGTTTGCCGGAAGCAGTACCGATGCACCTCTGTTGTAAGCATTGGTCCAGCTTGTGCTGTCATTTCCATCCAGCATATTCTGCGGATAATTCTTATCAGATCCTGTGAAGGATGCCGTTGCACTTGCTTTGCCCGCTGCCAGTTCCACATCGGTTGCCGCATCATCACTTTCGGTGATCGTTGCCTGTGCGGTAAGCTTGCTGCCCTCGATCGTTCCTTCTGCTTTTCCGTCTTTTACTTCAGACCAGGTTACTTTTTTGAGCAGGCTGTAATCTCCTGCACTGCCTGTATAGTTTACTTTTACTACAGACGGAAGTGTCACACTCATACCGGTCGGTACCGTTACATTTACTGCATCAACCGATTTTTCGGTTCCGGTCACTTCTGCTGCCTTCGGTGCATCTCCGGTTCCGTTCTCTGTTACTTTCAGTGCGACCTGTACCGGCTTGAGATTGTCAGAAGAAATGGTCAGCAGAGCATCGCCTGCTTCTTTTTCTGATTTCAGAATCACCAGTACTTTTCCGTTGTAAGCCATTCTTTCAGAATAGCTGCTCTTATCTACGTTATCGTATTTATAGAGTTCTGCACTTTCCTGTTTTCCGTTGTCCACGCCGACGATGGAAGCTTTTCCGCTGACTGCAAATTTCACCAGATTATCTTCATCCGGTACCATATTTCCATTTTCATCGACTACGGTACATTCTACATAAGAAAGGCTGGTTCCGTCTGCTTTGAGAACGGTCTTATCTGCCACTGCCGAAATGGTATACGGTGTGGAAGATGTGCTTACACTGTCTGTTGCCACTACTTTTCCGTTTTTGTCATAGGCTTTTACTTCCAGTGTACCTGCCTGATACGGAACTTTCCAGGTCAGGTGCAGTTTTCCGGAATTTAACTCGCCGTCATCAAGAACTGCTCCGTTGCTGGTGTAACCGCCAGGGTTGGTGCTGTCACCCCAGGTCTTATCGTCCTGTGTTTTTTCTGATGTTTCATAATATTTCTTGCCATAAGCCGTTTCTTTTTCATCGAAACTCTTCTTGCCGAGAGACTCGCCGTTTAAGAACAGCTCTGCACTTGGCTGGTTGGTATTTACCCAGACTTCTACTTCTTCGCCGTCATGCCACTGATCCCAGTTGCCCGGAAGCAGATGTACCATCGGAGTGCTTGTCCACTGGCTCTGATATAAATAGAAGGAATCTTTTGCAAAACCTGCGGTGTCGATCGTACCGAAGGAAGATACACCTACCGGGTAAACACTGTACGGTGTCGGCTCGCCGAGGTAATCAAATCCGGTCCAGATAAACTGTCCGATAAAGCTCTTGCGGTCACGGTCTTTTTTCAGACCATATTCATTGGACATCGTCCAGGATGCAAAGTCGTTGTCATAGTTGGAACCGCCTCGTTTGCCCGGAGTCTGATTGATACCGGTGTTCGTAAACTGCGGATCCAGGTAAACACCTCTTGATGAAGTCTGAGAAGAAGACTCGGACTCGAAGAAGAAGGTCTTTGTTGCTTTTTCAAGCAGTGTGCCATCACCGATAGCGTATCTGCTGATCAGTCCGTCTACGGATTTTGCTGTATTGTAGTTCAGTCCGTATCCGTCCAGCACCTGATTTACATAACCCCATACGTTGGTTGCTGCCGGAACACTACGCTCCTGGTCACCACCCATCAGCACGTAACGTGTGCCGTCTGCTGCATTGACATTGCCCATCAGACGAACTGCCTCAGTATATTCATTCATGGCACTTGGATTTACGTCAAGCAGATCGTATTTGGAAACATCATACCAGGATGGTTTGCTGCCCACGCCGCGGACTTCATTACCGATCGACCATGCGATCACAGAAGGTTCATTCTTATCGCGGTTTACCATTTCCTGTACAACCCAGTCACTCCAGGTCAGTTTTGCACCATCGTAGTTTACGCCCGGTGTCGGAAGCTGTGTATAACCGTTCGGTTTCAGTCCTGCCCAGTCAGACGGTACTTCCTGGAAGAAGAAATTACCAAAATCATACGTTGCTTTTGCTTTTCCCCATCCGTCAAAAGCTTCCTCTACCACAAGGATACCTTTTCTTCTGCAGACTTCGATTGCCTGTTTGGATGGCGGGCAGTGGGAAGTACGGTATGCATTGACACCCATTGCCATCAGTTTGTCAAATTCACGGTCATAGGCATCGCTGTAGCTTGCTGCTCCCAATGCACCGGAATCGTGATGCAGGTCAACACCCTGAACTTTTGTATACTGTCCGTTTACATATAAACCACCGCTTGTCGGATCACTGGTCGTCTCTTTGACTTTTACCCAACGGAATCCGTATTCGGTTTCTTCCGTATCGATCAGCTGATATCCATCAGAAGAACCGTTGATCTCCTGATAAAGATCTACTTTTACCTTATACAGATACGGTGTACCCAGGTTCCACGGATACCAGAGATTTACATTGGAAACCTCAACAGCATCTCTTTCTTTCAAAGACAGGGTAAATGCAGTACTTGGGTTGATCGCTGTTTTCTCTGTACTCTTCTTTGCTACTTCTTTGCCATCTGCATCCAGCACGGTTACTTCCATATAAACGTTGGAGTTTGTAGAATCAGAATAACCGGTTGCTTCTATATTCAGTGCACCTGTCTTGGATGCTGTATAATCGTCCTCCAGAGTCGGAGTTGTCAGTGTGATGCCGTTGCGGTTGAAATGTGCCTGATTGTCGATCAGCAGATGTACCGGGCGGATGATACCACTGCCTGTGTACCAGCGGCCGGACGGTGACATGTTCTGTACTTTCACAACCAGTACATTCTCTTCGCCGTATTTTACTTTTTTCGTGATATCCAGTGCAAATCCGGTATAACCGCTTGGATAGCTGCCGATCTTCTCACCGTTTAAGTAAACAACGCTGTTCTGATATACGCCTTCAAAGTCAAGAGAAATTGTCTTGTTTCCGGACATGGATGCCGGCACGGTAAATCTCTTACGGTAATAGCCAAGTCCGCCTTCCAGATAAGCCTGTGCATCGGAAGAACTCTTTACTTTTTCACCTTCAATACTGAAATCATGCGGAACATCTACCGTTCTCCATCCGAGGTCATTGAAACTCGGATCAACAATCTCGTCTGTTGTGTAATCTCCGGCATCTTTGACACCTGCCGCTGCGAAACCGCCATCAGCGACTTTCGGTGTTCTCGTAGCCAGATAGAACTGCCAGTTTGCATCAAAATCAACGGATCCAAGAGAACCTTCCGGAACTTCCTGAACCAGACCGAATGCATCCAGAACCTCTACATTCATCACTGCATCGTATGCGGTTCCTTCTACGGTAACTGTTCCGTTTACCGTAAATGTCCTGCCTGCTGTTTTGGTATCTACCTTTGCAAGCTCATCGCTGTTCCATGTCACATCAAACAGTGCATTTGTTCCGTCTGTATACAGAACGGTTGCCTGTGTCGGTGCGGTAAAGGTACTTCCAACGATCACTTTCTTTGTGATATCTGCAACTTTATCTACCGTCTTTGGTCCTGCTTCAGATTTGCGGTAAAGTTTTACGTTGTCCATATCGAGGTACTGACCGGTTACGGTACTGTCAATGCTGATCTCACAGGTTCCATCCTCACCTACTTCAAACATATCGGTTGTGTAAGTCACCCATTCGTTCCATTTATTTGGTGTGACTGCAACCGATTTTCCGCCTGCTGTCAGTGTGGTGGTATGTGTTCCCGGATCATTTCCGCCGGTTGCATCGATGGATGCCTTGTAAGTACCCGGCACCAGTCCTTTTACTGTCTGCGAACATTTGTAAGTTTTCGTTACACTTGTGTTCTTCTTGCTGCACACCTCATACATGGTGGTTTGGTTGTTTGTCATCGCAGCACTTTGAAATAATTTCCAGTAATAATCCAGATTTTGAATGTCACCGGTAAACGTCCATGCCGTTTCCCCGGACTCAAAATCTCCGTTTGGAACAGTGACTTCTACAAACGTATCATCATCTGCTGCCATAACGACTGGTCCGATGTTTCCGACTGCTGTGGTAAACACCATGGCAAACGCCAGTAAAAAGGACCAGAATTTTCTGAGCTGTCTGTGTTCTTTCATTCCCATTCCCCATCCTTTCTTTGTTTATAGATCCGGTGCTGTACGCACCGGTTTTCGGGTTTTCATTTCTCTTACAGACTATCAGTTTTTTCTGATCCTTTCCATAACACATTCTATAGATTTTGTTTTCATTCTATAGATTTTATTCAATTTTTTATTGTTTTTTAGTAAACTGTTTATCTCAGTCGAGAAGACTCCCACTTCTGCAAGTGGTGAGTAATAACAAGTCTTTCTCAGTGGGAGTACAATCTCCGACTGAGATAAACGCTCCGCGAGGGCACACATTGTCCAGTGGACAATGGTTTTGTACCGACCGGAACGAAGTGTAGAATGTGCAGTGATTCTGCTTTAATCCTGAAACGCAATCTGATAATAATCAATCATTGCTTCCTGTGCTTTCGGAACTCGTACAACCACCACATATGTTTTCACGATTGCCGGATAGGACACGCCTGGTTTATCCATGTTTCCGCTTCTCTCGATCTGGATTTCACCGACCAGTTTTCCTTTTGCATCGAACTTTGTTACCATGGCCTTATACTTATAATTCATATATGGTGAAAGCAGCTGCGGAACAAGCACGATGCTCTTTTTCCTGAAATTCGTTCCGGCATACTGTTTTTTTAACATTTTTCTGAGGCCTTTTTCCTGCTTTTTCTTCAGCACCGTCTGGAACTTTTTAAATTCTTTTTTGGTACGAATCGTTTTCTTTTTGATTCGCCAGGAATCATTTTTCCACTGGTAAATGGTTCCGTTCGTTTTGCATACCATTTCTTTTTTTACAACATTTTCTGCCGCCGCTTTTTGATTTTTTCTGTCCTTTGCTGCTGCCGGAACCCCTGCCAGCAAGACCATAGCAAACAGCAGACATATCAGTCTCATCTTTTTTCTTACATTGTTTCTCATTTGCTACACTTCCCTTCTTTTTATAATATTACATTTTTTATTTCTTTTTCACCTTCAGAACGGTATTGCAGACTACCTGAACGTTTCTCTTCTGCTCTTTACTGTATTTGTAAAGGTTTACCTGAACTTTTGCTCCGCCCCATTTTTTCAGGTTCAGCTTTTTCAATTTGAAGTATCCGTTCTTATCTGCCTTCACGCATTTGGTTGTCTTTCCTGTTTTCAGATTTTTCAGTTCAACGTATGCTTCCGGGAATGCATAGCCGGATATCTCTTTTGTTTTTACGGAAATCTCGTTTTTCTTCTTTGGATTTGCCAGCTTGATCGTGCGTTTTAATTTCTGGAACTCCTTCTGATCTGCCAGCCATGCCTTTTTGTTTTTACCGCCTGTCAGAAATCTTTTCGGAAGTTTGGCTGCCAGTTCTTTTTCGGAAAGAAGATTATCTGAAAAATCGCAAAATACATACTTCAGTTTGCTGAACTGTTTCAGGTTCGGTAACGTCTTGATTTTATTGCAAAATGCATATATCCGTTCCAACTTTTTCAGATTTTTGATTTCTTTTATATCTGTCAGTCTGTTTTCCGAAACACCAAGCTCTTCCAAATTTGTCAGTTTTTCAATCCCTTTCAGGTTCTTGAGTCGATTTTTTCCGACTTCCAGTTTTTTAAGCTTAGTGAGATTTTCAATTCCTTTCAGGCTGGTCAGTTGATTACCGTATGCATAAAATTCCTCCAAATTTACTGCACCTTCAATCCCCTTCAGGCTGGTCAGACAGTTATCATAAACCATCAGATAGCGAAGATTTTTTAATCCCTGGATTCCATCCAGACTGCGGATCTTATCTCCATCAAAAGTAAGATAGACCAGCGATGGCAGGTTTGCCACTTCTTTTATGCTTGTGATACCGCTATACGATACTTCCAGGGCATCAAGTTTTGTCAGTCTTCCATCCAGACCTTCCAGACTGGAAAGCTGCCGCTGATCCTTGATTCTCAGAGTTTCCAGATTTGTCAGATAACCGATTCCTTTCAGGCTTTCCATAGGTATTTTTTTATAATCGACAATTTCCAGCTCTTCCACGCTGGATGCTTCCTGCTCTGTAAAAGTATCGGTACTTTGCTTGCCAAGTACTTTCAGAATATTCCAATAAAGTGTCTTATCTGGAATACCGCTCTCATTGTTTTCGATCACATCTGTCGGTGCTGCATGTGTCTGGATCATCGGCATCATCATTATAAACATACTGGCTGCAGCTATCATCGCCACTTTCTTTAATTTTTTCATTCCCATCCTTTTTCCTCCTTGATATTGTTGGGTCACCCCAATGTGCATTCGCCGCGGTTTCGTACTTCGTAACTGTAATATATCTTTCTTCGGAAGAATTGTCAATGCTTTTTTTCTACATTTTTGTGTATTTCTGATAATTTACATTTTGTTTACGTTTCTTTGTTATTTTGTTTGCACAAAATACATTTCAGCTTTTTGGTATTTTAGGCGTATCAATATTCACTTTGCTTAAGATTGCGTTCGAATATCCATTATCGTTCACATACTTTTTGATCTTTATCATTTTATAGGTTGCTTCATCTGTGTATATCTGTTTCAAAGCTTTAATCACTTCTTCGCCATCACAATATATATCATCTTGTAAACTTTTTAATGCATATTCTACTACTTTTACCGCTGTCTGATAACGTCTGTGATGATAACTGGTATCATCCGGATCCCCATTATCATATCCATGTCCGATAAGAGTCCCATTACCTTTTGTAGTCGAATGTGCAAAGGCATCTGTTATAATATGAAGACCACATCCATAAAGAAAATATTTTCTGTTTTCTGGTGTATCTGTTGTAAGCAGCGTACTGTATTTGCTCTTTAATCCTTTGATATCTACTTTCAGATCATCAAATACTTCTTTTGATAATCCCCAATAATCATCATATGTAATATCCGAAGCAATAACTCCATTTTCCGTAGCTATATTCGTTACCATTTCACATGCTGCTATATAATTAATTTCATAATGATATGTATATTCTTCCTGATGCTTCTCGATCCGGATAGACGATTCCCTTTTTAATGTTAGTGATCGCTTCTGTAGTAAAACCAGCAGCCCCTTTATCAACAGCTGCTTTATGGTCTGTTCCTTCCCATCTACCTTCTACGTATGCCTGATCTTCACTGATCTCTTCAAAACGCTCCGGTGCCTGCTGATTTTCTTCCAGTCGTCTGGAAGCTTTTCCCTGCTCTTCGTCAAAAATCTTCTCAAACTCTTCATAATTTTTCAATGTATTTTCAGCATCCAGCAAACCACATTCATTAATGTTGTCGATCTGTTTTGCACTCTGCTCGATAAGCTGTCTTACAAATTCACTGCTTTTATTTAAATCTTTTTCCCATACCAGAGAAGCCACTCCGACAACATGAGGTACGGCAATACTTGTTCCGTGTGTTACAGAAGTTCCGTCAAAGAAACCTGACACTTTTACTTTCTCTCCCGGTGCTGCAATTTCAAGCTCATCTCCTCTGTTGCTGAAATCGCTGATATTGGCTTCTTCATCTGTCGCTACAACTGCCATTACTTCCTCAAACGCCGCCGGATATTCAACGCTTTCTCCTTCATTTCCGGCTGCACCGATCATTAAGATTCCTGCATTATAGGCATCTTTGACAGCCTGTTCTAAAGCTGCGGAATACACATTTGTTCCGAAACTCATATTTATAATATTGATATTATTTTCTATACACCAGTAAATTCCTCTGATCACCCGGCTGAGTGTAGCTGAATTCTCTTTGTCCAAAATTTTAACGGAATATACTTCCACATCAGGATTAATACCCTTAATGTCGTTTTCTCCATTTGCAGCAATAATGCTTGCAATTCCGGTTCCATGTCCTGTCATATCCTGAAAGATTGGAAGAATATCCTCGTCCTCTTCCACAAAATTTACACTTCCGGCAATATCGATTCCTGTTACATAGTCAATACCGGAGTCTAATACTGCCACTTTGATTTTTCCGTTCGCATCTTTACTTACATCCAGATTTTCTGCACGGATCGCCTGAAGATTCCATTCCGTTTTCTCTTCCTCAGAATCTTCTGTTTCTTCTGCTTCCTCTAAGCTCTTTTTCTTCTTTTCTTTGATTTCCTGTCTGCGTTTTCTTTTCTCTTCTGCAGAATATTCTTTATCATCTTCTTCACTTGCTTTCAGCAGAACATCTTCTTCAATAATCACATTCTCTTTTTTCTCAATCTGTCTTGCTTCTTTTTCTGTTAATGTAGCAACAACCAGACTTGTGTCACTTTCCAGTGTCTCTTTTTCTGCATCTTCCGGCAGTTCTGATCCCATTATTTCATATGCATCATTTTCTGCAAGAATAACATACTGTTTTTCCGCTTCTGTTTCTTTTGCTGCGACTGATATTGCTGAAGTATTCGTCAATATCATACTTGCTACCATAACATTTCCTACTACCTTCTTCCATTTATTCATATAGCTTTCCCCTTTCGTAATACACTACATTTTTTCATA
>ENA-UOOD01004260-UOOD01004260.1-human-gut-metagenome-genome-assembly--contig:-CS67-NODE-4260-length-11274-cov-6.655763_pt1 | contig 11274 bp, 10 predicted proteins | sample MGYA00242464_ERZ724011 | MGnify/ENA metagenome assembly ERZ724011 | reverse complement strand
GAGCGTTCGGCTGTTAACCGAAATGTCGTAGGTTCGAATCCTACCTGAGGCGCCAAGATAAAAAGTCGACATTTTTGTAAAAGTAGCAAAAGTCGGCTTTTTTGTCGTCCAAAAATATGTTATAATGTAATTAAGAGAGAAGTTTTATCTTATTTAGGGAGGTGAAAATTTAAATTATACTAAATTGGTTAGAGAATATTGTAAGAACAATAGCGGTGCAATTTTTGATGTGTCAAAGTTAAAAGATACTGAATTTGCAGAAGTACAGTATAAAACTTTGTTAAAGATATTAAATAGGCTTGAGGAAGAAGGTTTACTTTCGGCTGTTTTTAAAGGTGTTTATTTTATAGGCGAAAAGCCGGTGGACGAAGAGTTGATTTTCGACGAATACGTAGATGATGGAAAAGGAATGTTTGTCGGGTATCAATTGTTCAATGCCGTGGGGATATCTGATTACGTTGACTGTAAAATAGAAATTTATACGAATAACATAAAGTCAAAGCAAAAGAGTGTAGGCCAGTATTTTCTAAAGAAGGTCGATCTAGAGTTTGATGACGATACTGTAGATTTAGTAGCACTATTAGAGATAATAGATTCCGGGCATTCAATGAAAGGCTGTGATTTTATGGCTTACAAGAAAACAGTGGATATGCTGCTAAAAACATATTCTGATAGTAGCTTTGAGAAAATTATAAAAGCAATACGATACGAATATTCTACTATAAAACAATTGAGTGAATTGTTGGAGGCAAATGGTATAGACAATAACTGCATAGATACTTTTGAAAACACTTATAAAAACTCAATAAGATAACGGTTAAATGATAATGAAGAGGTCCAAAACAAACGTTTGTTTCGGACCTCTTACTATATGTTGTCAAAACAACTTGAAAAAATTAACGAAATATGGTATAATATGATTCAACAATTCAAAAGTTTTGCGATGAAATAGGATGGCTGCCCGAACGGACGTAATATTTTTTGCATATCCGACGAAGTACACCGCACGAAGTTGAGTGTGGGAAGCAATCTGAAAAAGGACGATAAAGGTATTGAAACTGCTTACGGATTTGCACAATAGTTGCGTTGGAGTTTTTCCAACGCAACGTATCGCGGCTTTACTGGTGCGCTAATTAATAAATCTATTGAGGCATTCGGAGATATTGCGGACAGCTACACGATGAAAGAAACGAGCGACTACGGAATTACCGTGCGAATTGCTTACGAGTCTTGACTTGTGCGTAATTTGATTGTCTTATTGGTCAAGAACGGTTACACTTCCGGCGGGCAATACCAATCAATAGAGAAGTTATCGCCCAAGCTGAAAACTTTAAGAGGTACAACTAAAGATAAAAAATGAATGCTAACGAAATTTTCAAACAACTTATCGGAGAAAAAATCAAACCGATGATTATAAAATATGAACCATATAAAGATGTGTTTACGACGCATCCATATAGTCATATTTTAGACGTAGATTTTGAAGAAAGATTTACGGATGCAGTTTTCGATAGCATTCTATTTTATGCTTATGAAAAAGATGAGATAGAAAAAGAGTATCAAAAATGTCATTTGGATGATTTACGTAAAGCATCTCGTGTGGCATACGAAAACCGTGTTCCTAAAACCGAAAAAGAAACAGATGGATTATTAGGAGAATTAACATTAGACTGCTTTATCAAATTGTTTTTTCCTGATATTGAAATGTTATACTCTCGTGCAAAGTATTTAGAAAGACGACCACATAAAGAAGAAACTGTCGAACGCAAAGGTCATGAAATTAGAGGTTACGACGGCATGGTTTTTTCTATTGAAAACGGTCAAAAATATTTTTGGGTCGGACAAGTTAAAACCGGAGATTGGAATTATTGTTTAGACGGTATTAAAAACGACATAAACAAAAGCATTATTAAATATTACTTTGCCGATGCTATTACAATACTTTGCGACATTATGCGCGCCATTAATAGTACTTCTGTTGAATTGAGTAAAATTATAGATGATATCAATGATATTATTTTTGATTGTAACAGTAATCGCGCGGAGCAAACAGAAAGAATATTACAATATTTTAAGCAAGAACAGATTGTAATACGAATCCCGTGTTTGGTAATGCCGAACGAATCGGACTATGCCGATAGTGGCAGATTGATTGATAATATAAAGGCAAAAACTAAAAACGCTTTCAAAGATTTTGAGTTAGTCAATAACGATAATCTTGATATAGAAGTGTTATTGCTTGTTTTTCCTTTGCGCAATTTAAATAAAGTGCGCGAACTCTTCTTGGAGGTGCGCAAAATATGAGTATTTTAAACTTGTTAAAAGAGGCTACACACCTTATCAATAAATATGAACTTTCAGATGACGATAAAAATAGATTGAAAGACATATTATGTTACTTATCCGAATGGCGGAATAATAACCCGAACGAAATCGAACAATATCCGCAATTGGATTTTGTTTTGTATAATGCAAGCCGAAAATTGAGAACATTCGGGTACAATCGATTAAACAAATTTGATAATAAAGTTATCAACTCTGACAATGCATTAGCGAAGGTAAAAGACAATGCTGTTGATAATTTTTATAGAACTGAATCGGGATTTGTGTTGGACAAAGCCCAAAAAGACATACTCGATACTTTTGAAAATGCCAATGGAAAAATATTTTTAAGTGCGCCTACATCATTTGGCAAGACATTTTTGCTCAAAGAAATAATTTATAGACATCACGAAAATTATAACAATATTGTAATTGTGTTGCCTACTGTTGCTCTATTGATTGAAGTTACGGAAGAAATTAATGACTTCAATGAAAAGCATAATTTGAGTTACAGTATATTTAATTCGATTTATAAAGACTTGGAGTTATCTGAACGGAATATCTTTATTTTAACTCCCGAAAGAGTTCTGCGACTATTGGCTATTAAACCCGATATAAAGATTGACTTTTTCTTTTTTGACGAAATATATAAAATCGATGAAGATGTTGCAATATCAAGCGAAGATGACAGTAGTGAAACTATTCAGACGGGTATCGAATCTGAGTCGAAAGAACATGAAGATAATCATAGGACGGTAGCATTCAGGGTTGCGCTATATATTCTATTAAATAGGTGTGAGGCATGTTATTTGGCTGGACCTTTTATCGCGTTAAAAGATTTAAAGACCGGATTTCAAAAAATGCTACAAAAACATGAGATTTTTCCAAATGAAATCACTTTTTCTCCAACATTAAAAAACGAAATTGACTTTCATGGGAAAACATATAAGTATAAATCCGCTTTTCTTGAGACAAGCGAAAAAACCCCTGCGTCAAAATCAATTGATAAACTGATATATGTTTCTAAAAAGTTGCAGATTTCAAAAAATAATCAAGCGATTGTTTATTGTTTGTTTCCTGCATATACCGAGAAAAATGCAAGAGAGTACATACAGACGGCAAATTTGCCAGAAAATACCGACGAGAAAATCTCGTCTTTTTTGGAGCACTTGTCGCGTAACTATAATTTTCGGCTTGGAAATAACCAATCTTTCGACAGTTGGGATTTTTTATATGCATTAAAACATCAAATTGGAATACATAACGGTAAATTTCCTAAGTATTTTCAAAGAGAAGTTATGAACCTTTTCAACGATGGAAGGATGGAGTTCTTATTTTGCACATCAACCATTGTAGAAGGAGTGAATACCAATGCCAAAACAGTAGTGGTTTTTAGTAATCCGTCAGGCAAAACAGAGGAAGGAAAGAAATTTTTATTACTGAATATCAACGGAAGAGCTGGACGTTATCAACATCATTTTGTGGGAAACATAGTTTATTTGCGAGACAATACCGTTAAACTTATCAATTGTGGCGGAATTGCGTTGGATTTTAAGCCGTACAATCAAGAGGTTTTGTTATCAGATTTAGATTTAGAAAATATATCTGATGATGACCTTTCCAGCGCAAATAAAGAGAGAAAAGATGCTTTGAGGTTTGATAAATCTTTGCTACCTGATGAAGTGTTTTTTGAGAATTGTCTCATAGAACGAAAAAAACAGGAACGTATTTTGCGGCTGATTCTACAAAGATTAAGTTTGTTCTGTGGAATAGAAACAGCATCAATAACTGCATTTATTAAAGATGGGTATTTTGAGGAAATCCTGAAAATATGGGCAGAAATTGGGGAGATAAAAAGTAATCAAATTATTGCTATAAAATATTTTTCTATCAAATATGCTGAAAATAGTTATCAGGGTGTTTTGCAATATGAGTTTAATAAGTTCGATATGAAAAGCGGCGATCCGCATAAATTTGCAAACGAAGCATACAGGACTGTTTTTCGTAATGTGAAAGATACTATTGAATATCAATTGCCGAGAATAATTAGTTTGTTTGAATCATTAATTAATCGTGCTTATCAGATTAAAGGGTTTCATTTGGATGAGCCAATTGATTTCAGTAAGATTATTAGATTTTTTGAGGTCGGAGCGACGACATTAATAGGAACCGATATGATTGAAAAAGGCGTGCCGGTTATTACAGTTAAAAAAGTAGAGAAATATAATTTTTCTTCTGATGAGATTGATGGGCAAAGGCGTGAATTAAAACAATTATTTTCAAAGGTAACGTATCAATTTGATCCATATGAGATAAGGCATATTAACGCTTATATTCAAAAGTACTGCTCGTAGAAATATTTTTATATTGCTTTTGTTTTCGAATTGAAAGCGACGCAAGGTCGGCGAAAACAGATGGTATTGATGCTTTTTATAATGAAGTAAGTAGTATTTTAATGTAGCTATTTCGTATGTGATAGCCAAGAAAAAGCCAAGTCAAAGCGACTTGGCTTTTTCAATGAAATTCGCGTGCACGAGTGAAATCACTCTTTGAGTGATGAAATCTCACTTCGTGAGTTGATATCCATGAAACATTTAAGCGAAGATCACTATCCAATAAAACGGATAATGGTTTTTTTATTTAGTCCGGATGCCAAAACTATTGAAAAAGTCGGTAAAATATGCTATAATGGAATTAGTTGCGGAGCAGACAAAAATAAATCAAAAGAGACAGAGGTCATTGGATTTGCCGCGTTTGTGATTGCTATTGTCGTAATCATTAGCTTGTCAGAGTGCCAATGCCGCTTTAACAGAATAGGAGAAACTGATAATGGTTATTCTTACAGAACAGATTGAGATTCCTGCGCCCTATGAGAAATTGGAGGCATGGGTTGCTAACTTTGAGGAAGAGTTTGTGAAATGGAGTCCCTACCACATCGAATGTAATCTCTATAACGGGAACTATCACACAGGAAGCAAGGTTCGCTTCCGCGAGATTGTCATGGGGCTGGACTACGATGTGACCGGTACAATTACGGAATGCGAGCAGGATGAAAACCACTTCCGCATAGTCTTCCAAAGCGACAAGAAGACAGCTTTTATTACTTTTGAAGGAAAGCGAACAGAGACCGGGTGCCATTTCTCTCATACAGAGGCTTTCGGCATGACCACGCCGGTAATCGGGGCGATTATGAATTTCCTGATCTTCAAAGTGTTTTTCAGGAAAAAGGCAAACTGGCAGCTTATCCGGGATGATATGATTCTGGACAACAAATATTTAAGCGATATTCTGACCGAAGGAAAATACCCGGAGAGAATCCCGTTGGACAAGCTGTTGACCGGAGCGAAGTAACCGAACGGGAGGGCGTTTTTCGACACTTTTTCAATCGACTGCATAAAAGTCGAAGGAAAACACGATATCGACAATTCAAATGCGGAGTCGATATCCACGAAACCATATAAACGAAGACCACTATCCAATAAAACGGGTAGTGGTCTTTTTTTATTTGCATGGGGTAGCAAAAAGTACTTATAGTCCGACACACTCCCGAAAAGTGCCTTAAAAACGAGATTTTGTCGTACACACGCATCTTTGTAGCATGAAAAAGCTACAAAACAAAAAACACAAGATTTAGTAGGTCTTGTGCTTTTTATGTTACCATATCTCGTGGTTTACATCCTTCGCATAATATTTGAATTCAGGAGCTAACTTTTGACCTATTTTCACTTGCCGAACAGAAGAAGATAGAGCAGGCGGCGTTGTCGAATAAGAAACGGAAATTCATCGGGATCGTGATTTGTATTTATTCGGGGCTAAGAATCGGAGAATTGCTTGCGCTTGCTTTGCTACATCCGAATAAAGAAAAAGCCAAACAACAAACAATCTCAGCACTTAATGCTTTTAATTTCATAACGACTACTCCACAAATATTAGTTTATAAGGTAATCATAACAAAAGCGAGATAATTTTACTCTTCGCTTGCAAGCACGATTTCAACGCTCGTTATTTCCCCGAACGTTGACGGATCGAATGTAATTCTGTGCGTTTCGTATTTGTCGCCTATGCCGCCGTAGTTTCCGTATTCCGTATTGTTTTCGCTGCGGCGATAAATCGTTGCAAATTCTTGCGTTTCTTTGTCCAGTGTTTGTATGTTGCGAAAAACAAATTCTTTCGTTCCGGTTGTTCCGTTTTACGCTGTTCTTTTGTTGCAATCAAACACATAAAAAACTTTTGCAAAATGAAATTTGCGTGAACAGGGATAAAAGCATTGAAAAAACAGAAATAAAATGGTACAATATAAATTGGCTACAGGCTATATTTTTATTGTGGTATCGATAAGAAATTTCTGCAAAATCATCCAAACAAAAAGATATGCAAGCCGTCCTTGTCGAGTGTATTGGAAGGCATTCCTTTAACGAGTCTCGTCAATTACAAGAATAAGGAGCAAGTTATGAGAATATTATCACTGAAAAACGTAAAAAAAGAATATCATACCGGTTCTTTGACAGTACCGGCAGTAGAGGACGTTTCGTTCGATTTGAACGAAGGCGAGTTCGTTGTAATTCTTGGTGAATCTGGTGCCGGGAAAACAACTCTTTTGAATCTTTTGGGAGGAATGGACACAGCGACGAGCGGAGAGATTGATCTTGATGGGAAAAATATAACCGCATTCAACAAAAAACAACTGACGGATTATCGTCGTCACGACGTGGGGTTTGTTTTTCAGTTTTACAATCTTATGCCTAACCTTACCGCACTTGAAAATGTCGAGATTGCCGTTGAAATATGCGATAACCACCTTGATCCCAAAACGGTACTAGAATCGGTAGGACTGGCAGATAGGTTAAATAACTTTCCCGCAGAACTTTCGGGAGGAGAACAGCAAAGAGTTTCCATAGCACGAGCGATTGCCAAAAATCCGAAGTTGATATTATGCGACGAGCCTACGGGTGCGCTCGATTATATTACAGGAAAGAAGATATTGAAGATTTTACAGGATTTATCTTGCGAACGAAAGAAACTCGTTATCGTTGTAACGCATAATGCTGCGCTTAAAGATATGGCAAATAAAGTAATCAGGATAAAGAGCGGAAGAATCGAAAGTGTCGAAACGAATGACAATCCTAAATCGATTGAGGAGATAGAATGGTGAAAACGTATCTGAAAACAGTCCGTCGAATGTTCAAAAAACATCTGATACGGCTACTTTCTCTTATCGGTATTGTTCTTATATCCATAGGCTTTATATCGGGTATCGGTTCGCCGACCGATATGATAAAGGACAGTATAGAGAATTACTATACAAAACAAAACGTAAGCGACTTTATCGTGAAAAGCAAGACTGGCGGTTTTACCGACGAGCAAATTTCTGCGGTAAAAAACCGCTACGGCGAGAACAACGTAGAAACGGGAATGTCTTTAGATATACAAACGGGCGAAAAGAGATCGCTCAGGCTGTACTTTCTCGACCTTGAAAATACCGGAATCAACAAGTTGGAACTTATCGAAGGCGAAAGGATAACGCTCGACGACGAAAATTGCGTTTATGCCGAAGTAAAAGATAACGTAATAAAGGGATATTCCGTCGGCGATAAAGTAGAAATAGAGCTTGCGCCCGAATATAAAATCAACGTTACGATTAAAGGGATAGTAAGAAGTCCTCTTACGTTCGGCAAGGACGGAGAACCGAGTTATAATAATCCCGAGGATATCGAAATTCCCGACAATCTGTCCGACATAAACAAACTTGACCTGCTCGAAAATATTTTATACTGTCCGACGGACGTATGCGCAATCATGCCGAAAGGTGACTTATATATAAAAGAGGGTAATAGGGAGTTATTTCATTCTTTTTCTTCGGGTTACGAAAAATATATCGACGAAGAAAAGACGGAACTTACGAAACTTTTAGGCGAAGACATACGCATAATCACGCTTTACGACAATTACAGTTTCAAATCGATTATTGCAAGTGCAGACAAGGTTCGAGGGATAGGAAATATCTTAATGGTGATTTTTATCGCCGTAACGCTTCTCGTTGTGTTGTCGTCCATGATGCGACTTATGGAGGAAGAACGTTCGCAAATCGCTTGTCTGAAAACGCTCGGATACGGTTCGATAAGTATCGTGCTGAGATATGTTTTTTTTGCGCTCGTCGCACTTGCTGTCGGCGGATGTATCGGCTTTTTTGTCGGCCACGGCGTTTCGTGGCTGATATGTATCGTTTTCGGCTACGGACATGTTATGCCGCCCATATCTGTGGTGGTAAATCCGAGCTATTACTTTATATCGCTCGGCGCCATTATAGCGGTTACGTTGATTGCGGTATTTTCCATCGGCATGCGACTTGCGAATAACTATCCCGCCGATCTTTTACGCCCGAAGCCACCGAAAAAAGGAGGGAGAATACTGCTTGAGAGAATCCCTTTTATTTGGAAACGTCTTTTGTTTAAGTATAAATCTTCGATGAGAAACGTTTTCAGGTATAAAACGAGGTTTTTCATGATGCTTGTATCGGTAGCCGTTTCAACGGGACTCGTATTTGCAGGTCTTGCTCTTCTCGATATGTGTCTCTTTGGTGATTTCGGCTCGCCTGCGATTATCGGGATAGCGTTGGTAATAGTTGCTTTCGCAGGGCTTTTGACTGCGGTTGTAATAAATACGCTTACGACGATAAATATAAGCGAAAGAGAAAGAGAAATAGCGACTCTTATGGTTCTCGGTTATCACGACGGAGAAATATGCGGGTATATCTATCGTGAAATATATATCAGTACGTTCTTTGGCATTCTGCTCGGGTATCCGGTAGGAATAGGACTTGCAACGCTTGTGTTTAAGACGATCGGGTTCGGAACGGTGGAAAACGTCAGTTGGTTCATGTGGTTGTTGATTCCCGTTATCGTTTTTGCGTTTACTTTGATTGTAACGCTTATGCTTCGACCGAAAATAGTAAAAACTAAGATGAACGAGAGCCTGAAATCCGTTGAATAGAAAAATAATAAAAATTAACAGAGAGGTTAAAAATATATGTTAAGAAAAAAATTCTTCACGATTATTTGCGCTGTGTTATTAGCGATAACTTGCATCGGAATGGTCGCATGCGAAAGTAACGAGGACGACGGAGAAAAAAGAAAGCCGCTCCACGACAGCATGAAATGGTTTACCGAAGAAGAACTTTCGGCAAAAGGGCTTGCAGGATTGACTGCTCCGACAGGATTGTCGGGCGAGATGAACTCAAGCGATGCTTGGTTTAACGACGGATATTCGTTTTCACAAGTTTGCCCGGACGAAGAGACTTTTAAGGTAAATGCGGAAACTTATTTTTCGTACTTGAATACGCATTACGACGGCATGTTCGGAAAACCGAGAATCGAAAAATACAATATGACCACAAATGAAAATTGGTATGTTATAGAACAAAAGAGTAATTTATCCGACTACTTTAACGACAATCCGAGCAAATTGTATAAGTTCTATTACGTAAGGAATAACACTTTGGATAACGGCTATTTTGCAAAAGGCTCGGTCTGGATTTTTGAAATTCGCTATGAGTTAAATGCCGAATCTGGGCAGTACAAATTCAAACTGTTTATCGAAAGCGCAGATTCCTCACGTAACGGAATTTACACGAACTACTATAAAATGAGATAAGCGGTTGCTATTCCGTTTTATGGACACTCTTTGTATGACACTATATGACGCTCCGATTTATCGCCTTTCGTCTGCGTTTGTAGCACAGTGAAAGGCATAAGTCAACGGCAAAAATTGTTACGAAAAACCTTTAAGTATTAAAATTAAATTTATATTGGGTTTTGCTCGTTTTTGAGGTTATGCGGCAAATTGACGCACAACCTCTTTTTATATTTACGAAACAATTTTTGTGCTGTTAGTTGACTTCCGTCTAACCAACTACAAAACAAAAAACTGTCTATCTTTCCCCGGAGCTACTTCCGTTTTTGCCGAAAGGCGAAATAAATCGGAGATAAATCCAAATGAAAAGAAAAATATTAGATTTCAGCGTTATGAAAGAAGAAATCCCACAAAACAACGTACTTAAAATGGCAGAACTTATTGTCTTTATGGAATTACGATTTCAAATAGGCTACTTGGGAAGCCGTGCGCAGAAAATGTATGCCGACTTATATGCTGATATTAAGCACAAAAACGAGTTAGGATATACTTTTAGCGATTTGTACGATTTAGTCCAAGAAGGCGCATTGTATCTTTGCTAACATTACGGAAAGCGTATAAGCGACGTTTTGTTTTACAACAAGAAAGGCAAGCCTATTACCGTTGAGATTGCCTGTATTCGCAAAATGATGAAACTGATAAATAGAAAAATGAGCGACTATTGCCGCAGAGTAAGTTTAGACGCCATGCCGCCTGTAAGCGAGCCGTCTTACGAAATAAAGGAAGAAGTTATGCAAGACTATACCGAATATTACACAATCGTCGAAAGTTTGAATTTGACCGAAAATATGCGTATCGCTTTGGAATGCCGCCAAAACGGCTTAAGTTATCCCATAATAGGCAGAGTTTTATCTCGTGAGCAAGCGACGGTGTATGAATACTTTATCAAAATGCGTCAAAGATATACGGCGATTCACGGATAAGCAAATACCACTTTTTTGTTTCAACTCTTTAATAAACTTTACATTTATAATTTCATGCGAAGGAGTGGCAAACAGGCTTGATTTTTTGAGAAATTTATGGTAGAATGTAGAGGACAAAACGTATCATATATTGATATGCGGAACTTTTAACGCCGAATAACCTGAAAAAAAATACGAAATACAGGCAAAAGGAGTTGACAAGGTATGACAAGTCTGCGACAATCTTTAGCAAGCAAGCAAGCAAGCAAGCAAGCAAGCAAGCAAGCAAGCAAGCAAGAAATCAAGAATTAAAAAAATCAATAAATAAATAAACCAAGAAAGACTTAATAATTAATTTTAT
>ENA-UOOD01004258-UOOD01004258.1-human-gut-metagenome-genome-assembly--contig:-CS67-NODE-4258-length-11276-cov-4.207112_pt1 | contig 11276 bp, 10 predicted proteins | sample MGYA00242464_ERZ724011 | MGnify/ENA metagenome assembly ERZ724011 | reverse complement strand
TGAAAGTAAATTTGTCCCAGTTAAACTTCCTGACAACCTGGAATCGTATCCACACACACGCATCGAACAGGGATATCTGTGTACTGCCCCTGTCGTGCGCGTGCGAAGAGACGGTGATTCTTATTATATGACATACAAAGGAGCTGGCATGATGGTTCGTGAGGAATATAACCTGCCGCTTACAAAAGAAGCCTATGAGCATCTTATTGTAAAAGCTGACGGCACTGTAATTTCAAAGACACGCTACCGCATCCCGATTGGTAACGATCTGACTGCCGAGCTAGATATTTTTGACGGTGCTTTAAACGGTGTACTGCTCGTTGAGGTTGAGTTTCCTGATGAATCTGCTGCCAGAAGCTTTATTCCTCCAAAGTGGTTTGGCGAGGATGTAACTCTTGATCCGCGTTACCACAACAGCAACATGTCAAAGGGCATTCGGCCGTAATTACAAGAAGCAATCTAACATCGAGATGCGGCTTTATATTGCTGCAATAATTTTAACGCGCAGAATTTAGGTCCTGCGCGTTTTTTTCATGATTTATTTTTGAAGATACCTGGGTTAAAAGAGCATAAAGCCAAAATCGGTACAAGCTTGCCTGCAATCTGGTATCAAAGCTCTGTCACTCAAGATAATCAAGCGGATCAACCGGCTCTCCATTTTTTTGCAGTTCAAAATATAAATTAGGTCCTTCTGTGACATAATATTTAGTCGGCTCTGCCAGTCCGCCAAGCACAGTTCCCTTTAATACATAATCACCTTCTGCCACTGAAACATTGTCCATATTTCCGATAATCGCCTGATATTCATCGCCAAGCGTTACGCAAAGATATGTTCCAATCTCCTCATTTGCTGCGATTTTTGAGATAACGCCGTCTGCCGGCGCTAAAACGGCATCACCTGGTTTTGCCTGTACCATAATTGCCGGGCACACCTTATATTCCTCTAATGTTGGATAATATACAAGTCCGTCCATTGAGAAAGACTTGATAAGCTCTCTTCCTGCAACTGGCCACTGAAGCTTCTTTGATGAGTCAAAATTTAAATTCATGGATACAAGGCTTGTCTGACCTGCAACCTCTGCCACTTCATCTGATGCTGCCTGTTCTGTATTCTGGATACTGTCCTGATTTGCATTCTGTCCAGACGCATCATTTGCGGCAAGCTCCTCACTTTCCCCTGACTGCTCTGCGAGCTGCTGCTCGCCAACTTCACTTCCAACTGGAAGCTCATGGTTCATCTCCTCTGCCACCTGATTTGCCTCAGATGGCATCCCATCTGATTGTGTTTTACTAGCTTGTTCTGCCTGCGTCAGCTCATCTGTACTCCCATTTGTTGTCACATACCTGTCATTTTGCTCACGATAAAAATTCACTGCCAAAAGTGCAGTAAGTGCTACGACTGCGCCAAGTCCAATGCCAAGCATCTTCTTCCCCGATAAAAACGCATACCACTTTCTCATAATGATCTCCATTTCTGTGCGATTACAACTGCACAATGTATATTAGGCGATCAGGAACTTTCTCCTGCTCCCTTTAGTCCTATTCTTGCCAATATTTGTGCGGTTATACGAAGAAACAAAGAAATATTTAAAGCTTTTATCTGCCGGAACTGTCCTTTACCTCACATCCCTGAAAATAATGCTGTAAAATCCATTTATAATCTCGTCCCTCCCCTGCATACCTGTCTGCTCCATACTGGCTCATTCCATATCCATGTCCAATACCCTTTGCGATTACTCTAATCGTATCTGCGTAATCTTCAAGTCGAAACCAAAGTGACGGAATACCTAGTGCCAACGCTGCTTCCTCTGCTGAAAAACTAATCTCTGACACCTGTAAATTCATAACATAACCCTGTGCATCAAGTGTCAGCGCCACATCCGCTGCATTCACCGGTGCCGAAAGCTGTCTCGTATCATCAATCTGGTTAAGCTTACCTGCAAATTCTTCTTTTGTAAATTGTTTTACCGTCTGATATCCCGGTGATTCAGCATCATACACACAATCGACACCAACAAGATACGGACAATCTCCTGTCTGGTCATAGCGCGTCATCCCGGCGCTGATCTTATGAAAAAGCGGTGCTGCAAGCCCATCACCATAATAAAGGCACTGCCCGGCAGTTTCAATCACTGCTGCATATAATTTTTCATAATATAGATATTCATCATCGCCCCACACTGCTTTCATCTGTGAAAGCGTCATCGCATGAATGGCAAGCTCACTCTCTGAGACAGAAGTTTTTGTTCCCATAGCACGATACAGCCACGTTCTTGCTAAAATAGCCTGTGCCTTCAATGTTTCCTGCTCCATTGAAGGATCTATCTCCTGCGCTAAAATGCCAACAAGATACTGTTCTGCTGAAACTGTTTTTTCATTTTCAAGAACCACGCTATACAAATCTTCTGGCTGATAAGACATAAGACCAGTATCAAAACAAAGAATCGTCATAGTATACGGAAACAAAAGCGATGCCAAAAATAATAATACTAATGTCACGATCTTTCCCTTCATTATAGCACCGCCTTTCCTAAGCAAATCTATTTCCCCATCTATTTTATTCTGCGTTTTCTTTCAATATGACTTATTTCAAGACAAATTCAAGATAAATTTGTGTTGCAACCTATTTGTTAAGATGTTATAATATTTCTGATAATGTTCTGCAGAAGGCAGAACGACAGATAGGAGGAAGCCAAATGACTTGGTGGCAAATTTTGCTCATTATTCTTGCCGTAATTCTTGTGCTTTTGGTAGTGCTTTATTTTGTAGGCTCCAAAATGCAGAGAAAACAGGCCGCTTCTCAAGAGCAGATGGATGCGATGAAACAAACGCTATCCATGTTAATTATCGACAAAAAGAAAATGAAACTTAAGGATGCAAATCTTCCTGATATGGTTTTGCAACAGACTCCAAAGTACATGCGCCGCATGAAGATGCCTTTTGTAAAAGCAAAGGTTGGTCCTAGAATCATGACTCTTATTTCCGACCCGAAGGTATATGAAATCCTTCCTGTAAAGAAAGAAGTCAAGGCTGTTGTCAGCGGTATTTACATCACCGAAATTAAGAGTGTACGCGGCGGAGCAATCCCGGCACCGCCAAAGAAGAAAGGTTTCTTTGCACGCTTCAAAAAAGATAAGAGCGCAAAGAATACAACTGCTGAGAAAACAGAGTCTAAGGGAAAGAAAAATAAATAAAGCAGCAAACAAAAAGCCGTGTATCGCATTGATACATGGCTTTTTATTTTACTATCTTCTGATCAGTTTTGCTGTGGGCGAATCTGAAGCAAAATTTCACTATCGCTGACATGCTGATTGTTTATCTCCAACAAGTATTCAAGCTTCAGTTCCAAAAAATCATCGCGTTCATCAAGACAGATGCCAGTCGTATACACACCCATCTCCATCTGTCCATAAGGCGTCTCATATACACTGACAAGCTTGTTTTCCTTCTCGAAATTCATCTGCGCATTGATCAGCCCTTTTTTGCTGACAGATACATGTTCTTCTGTAATCTGGATCGAATTTTTTACAATTAGGTTGGTATCATCGCCAATCTCATCATAGAAAAGATAGCGTTTTCCATCCTTTTCATAATACTTTCCAGTCGTTGTCACTTCGATAGTATCGTCTCCGTCCGGTGTCATCTGAAGTCCACGCACCGTTACAAGTACGTCCTTTGTCATGTTTTTCACTTGCCTTTCTATATATAGACCCTGCCTGCACAACTATAATCAGCGCTCGAATGCAAGATCAATCAGCTTCTGAACAAGCTCTTTCTTCGGGATGCCCTGTGCTTCCCAAAGCATCGGATACATACTAATTGCTGTAAATCCAGGAAGGGTATTGATTTCGTTAAACACAACACCGCTCTCAGTTAAGAAGAAATCAACTCTTGAAAGTCCTCTTCCATCAAGTGCCATAAAGATTTTTACAGCATCCTCACGAATCTGCTCACGCATATTTTCTGGCATCGGCGGATCAACAAGTGTTTTAGACTCGGAATTGTAATACTTTGCATCAAAATCGTAGAACTCATCTGCTGAAAGAATCTCACCAACACCAGATGCCTTTACATCAAGATTTCCGAGAACTGCACACTCAACCTCACGGCCGATAATAGTCTCTTCTACCAGAATTTTTCTGTCGTTATCTGCTGCTTCAATCAATGCATTCTTAAGCTGCTCTCTGTTTGCTGCCTTATTTACACCCTTAGAGGAGCCAGCTCTTGACGGCTTTACAAATACTGGGTATTCCAGTGCACTCTCTACTCTTGCAACTACCTCATCCATTTTAGGCAGCTCTTCCTTGTAAACAGGAACATACTTTGCCTGACGTATGCCAAGTGTATCGACTATAATCTTTGTGTAAAGCTTATCCATACCGGCAGCTGATGCAAAGAGACCACATCCAACAAACGGAATACCTGCAAGCTTAAATAAGCCCTGAACAGTTCCGTCCTCTCCGTATAAACCATGCAGTACCGGGAAAATCACATCAAGATGAACAAACTGTGCCTTTTCGTCCTCGCTCATACGATAAAGACCTTTTCTAGTTGCATCTGGTGACAATACAATACTTGTCTTTGACTGTCTCCAGGATCCATCCTGAACTGCATTAAGATCAGCGGCCTCTACCCAATGACCTTCCTTTGTAATTCCTACTAAAATGATATTGTAACGCTGTGCATCAATGCACTGAATAATATTAGATGCGGACATACATGAAATCTCATGCTCAGAGGACTGTCCTCCAAAAATAACCGCCAGATTCTGCTTGCTCATAATTTTTCCCTTTCTTTGCAATTCTTAACAACAAAAGCTGTAATGTTTGCCTTTGCTATCATACCACATTTTGATAAATATGCAAGTGTCTTGCCATACAAACCTTTTATTCGTCCGTTTTATGATGCTCTTTATAATATTTATCCGGATGAATATAAACATCCTCAAAGAACTCGCGCTTTTCTTCGTAGAGCTCATTGAGCCAGTCAACTGCGGCTGCACGTCCTTCATCATCAAATGAAAAACGCTTTTTTGTAAACAGCTCTGGCTTTGTAAAATCTACGGAAAATGGTCCTGGACAGGCGGCTGCCTCTAGAAGCGTTACTTTTTCTTCCTTTGGTGCTTCCTCAGATGCATCGTTTGGTATTACACGCGTTTCTTCTACTTTATAGATGCTGTAGCGCATTCCTCTGTCTGATCCGGTAAAACGGCTCTTTTTCAGAAACGGAATGGACAGCAATGTTCCATGATCAATCATTTGTTTCCTCCATTGTGTACGGAATTTCCACCTGAACGCCATCAAAATTATTGACTAGGCGGCCATCTTCCTCAAGACGAAATGCCCAGTTTACCATAACACTATCTTTCTCATCTGTTCCTTCCTTAGCTTCCGCCTCAATTTGATTCAGCGATTTTTTTGATACCATCATCAGCTTTGCATAAACACTTGTATCAGTTGTCAGTTCTTCCTTGTCACGGAATGTATACGAAAGAAGATCTCCATTAATATCTGTCATATCCATATCATTATATGCCGCTGACAAGATTGCTGCATCCTTTCCTGCACGGCAATTTAATTCGATATCTCGCACAGCAAATTTTTTATTAAAATTAACAAGTTCCTCTCCCTGTGTTGCACACATGGCAAATGAAAGCGAAACTGTCCACTCCTTTGGTGTATCACCTATTGTTTCTGTCGATACTGCACTTAAATAAGGGCATACATAATATGTTGTCGTTCTGCCGCCCCAGGCGCGATACTTTGTAACACAAACAGAACCATTCCAAAACATGGTTCCCGTTGAAGCATCTGCCTTATCAGCCTCTAGCTGTCGTCGAATTTCTGCTAATCCAGTCTCATTTTCTGCTGCCTGTTCACCTGCAGCATCCAGCGTAATTAAAACAGTTTTCTCATAGTGATGCACGCTCATTGCAACTGACAGCACCATTACAACAAGAAGTGCTGTGATCACAGTCACAAATACGGCTGTCTTTTTTCTTGGCATATGTTCTCCTTTCTACCGTATTCTCCAATAGCAAACGATATCCCATAAGCTTGTTCTAAATTTTCCTGACACAAAATATTTTTCGTATCTCCCCACAAAACAAAAGAAGTATGTAAAAGCTCATTATCTGGCAAAAATAAAAGTGTCTTATCTGCTATCATAAGCGCATGCTCTGGTCTGTGCGTGATAAATAAAACCTGTTTATTGTCTGTCTTGCATAATTCCTTTATCAGCTGCATTAACTGTGCTGTGTGACGTAAATCAAGTCCACTCTCAGGCTCATCCATAATTAAAAGTGATGGCGATGCGACAAGTGCTCGTGCAAGCTTTACAAGCTGCTGCTGTCCTGCACTAAGTTTATCATACGAGTATTCAGAAAATTCAAGCATTCCAACACGCTCTAATGCTGCCTCTGCCATTTTTCTATCATTACTATCTGGCTGCGCAAAAAGTGATTTGTATGGATTGCGGCCAATAAGCACCATATCTAACACAGAATATGGCACACTTGTCGATTTTTGAGGCACATATGCCATTTTTCTCCACAGCTGTCTGTCTTTAATATTTCTCATATCAACACCATCTAAAAATGCGCCTCCGCCGCACCATGGTATAAGCTTCATCAGACTCTTTACAAATGTTGTTTTACCGCAGCCATTTTGTCCGAGAATAGCTGTAACCATTCCCGGCTCACTCGCCATATTTATATTTGATGACAACACTTGTTTTTTGTAGCCAATTGAAGCGTCTTTTACCTCTAACTTCATCCGCGAAGCCCTCCATTTTTAGCAAGCAGAATTAAAAAAAGTGGCGCTCCAATCAAACTTGTAAGGATCGCTGCCGGAATTTCTGATGCTGTAATACAGCGCGATGCCGTGTCCGTAATAAGTAAAAACAATGCACCATATACTATCGAAGACGGAATTACATCTTTGTTGCTTCCGCCATAAATCATTCGGCAAAAATGTGGAATCAAAAGACCAATCCAGCCAATCTGTCCGCACATAGAGACGACTGCTGCTGTGATTGCTGATGAAGCTGCCACCGTCATAAAGCGAAAACCGTGCACTGATATTCCAAAGCTTTTCACCTCTTCCTCGCTTAGCATCAATGCATCCAGCTTCCACCTGAAAAGCAGAAGAATCACAATTCCTGCTAAAATCCAGCATGCACCAGATAAAAGTAATGGCCAGCTCATATTTTTCAAGCTGCCCAAAAGCCAATATGTAATTGACGGAAGCTCATCCTGTGGATCTGCCACATACTTTGCAAATGATACCATTGATGAGAAAAATGAACCAATAATCATACCAGAAAGCACAAGACGAAGTGTTCTGTTCTCACCGCCAGTTCCTGCAAATAAATAAACAAGGCATACAGAAAACAGTCCGCATAAAAGTGCACTGCTTTGTATTCCTGCACGCCCAGCTCCCATTAAAATGGCTGCCACCGCACCAAACGAAGCTGCATTTCCAACACCTAGCGTATCAGGTGTAGCAAGTGGATTGGCAAATACTGCCTGAAACCCTGCTCCTGCTACCGCAAGACCTGCTCCGCACAAAAGAGCACCAAATATACGTGGTACACGCACGAAGCAAACCACATGACGCATAGTATCGCTCACTGTATCAGAAGCAGTAAACAAATCACAAATGGCACGAAGCACATCATATGGTGCAATTGCATAACGCCCCATTCCCAAAGAAACAGCACATGCGACAAGGGTTATCACCCCTGCCGCAATACTGCGCCTTGTATTCCATTTTCTTTTTTTATTTGCTGCTTCCATATCCATTTGCCGCATCCGCTGACGGTGTATACATTTGTGCGACCTGATCATCAGTCAACTCAATGTTATACACTTCCTTATAATAATTCTCGACTTCCTCAGTCATATCAACGTCCTCAAACAGATCAGGATAAACTGTCTTTGCAAGCCACATAAGCGTCATAGGAGTATCTGCACCTGGTGTAAAGCTTCTGTAGGCGCCAAGCGGCATCTTGTAAACCTGCTCATTTTTTACAGCACTAACGCTGCTCCAGTCATTATCACCGATTGTATTATTGTAAAGATCTTCTGGCATTGCCTTTGTGAAATTGCTGATGAAGATGATTTTAGGATCCCAACTGTATACCTGCTCCATATTGACAGAGGCATTTGAACGCTCTGCCTCAATTTCCTCGCCTACATTTACTGCATTTATTGCATCACACCAATACTGTCCCCAGAAATTTTTTCCAGATGTCACAAGTGCAGTGTCACTATAGTTAAATAAGAAAAATACATTCTTTTTTTCTTCATCTTTAAGCTCATCTGTCTTATCCTGAATTTCTTCTTCTGCTTTTTCACCATATTCCTTGGCAGCTTCTGCTTTTTCTTTTTCCTCCGGGAAAATGTCTGCTAAAAGATCCATCCATGCATCAAATGTATCTGCTGCATTGTAATCCCACTTGGTAACAGAAACTGCAACTGCTGTCAAACCTGCTGATGCAAGAGATTCGCCAAGCTCCTTATTCTGCGCATTATAAAAAACAAGATCTGGCTCTAATGCTAATAAGCTCTCAATATTAAGCTCATTATTTTCAAAAAATGAAGTATCTGCATCAAGGATTTCTGGGTACAGCTCACCAAGAAGACCTGCCTTTGCGGCACTCATGCTGACTGGACTGATTCCAACAAGCTTTTCTGCGCTGTCTAAATATAGTGACAATACAGATGGCAGCGGAAGCGTATCAGTCACAACAATTCTGTTTATTTCCTCTGGAAGTGTAACCTCATTGCCTGCATGATCAATGATTGTGCGCTCGCCATCATTTTCTGTTGATGCCTCTTTCGAAGTGCTCTCTGTGTTTGCATTAGAAGTACTCTCCTCTTTTTCCTTCGCTGCAAACACAGGTGTTGCAGAAAGCGTAGCTGCAAATACTAACACTGCTGCCGTCAAATTTCTTTTTGTTTTCCTCATCAATTTCTCTCCTCCAAATCAAAAAACTTGCATATTCATATTTATTATCGTTTCTTGCTCTTCATTATAAAGTGCATCATAAAAAAATGCAATTATGTTGTTGAAAAAATTACTCTTTTTTGCCCCACTTTACAAATGTCGTGGACGGTGCTACAATCAAAACACAGCAGTATACATTACGCAGAAAGAAGGGTTTTATTATGAATCATGATATTACAAATGAAGTTCTTACTGAATTTTCCACTGCATTTTCGTCGAATCCAGTTAATCGCATTGCTATGAATGCTGTTACCTCTGCCGGATTACTGGCAGCATCTAAAAACCCAATGGCACAGCGTGAAAGCCGCCACTCCTACTCTATTTCTCTTGAGCAGGGTGAAATTACAAATCAGAAGCAAAGCGGCCGCTGCTGGATGTTTGCAGCACTTAATACTTTTCGCTTTGAGGTAATGAAAAATTTAAATTTAAAGACTTTTGAGCTGTCTCAAAACTATACGCTTTTCTACGACAAGCTCGAAAAATCTAACTATTTCCTTGAAAGTATTCTTGAGACACTCGATGAACCAACACAGGGACGTCTTATCTCCTTCCTTTTGTCTGCTCCGCTTGGTGATGGCGGACAGTGGGATATGCTGTGCAATCTTGTCCGCAAATATGGTGTTGTTCCAAAGGAAGCAATGCCTGAAACAGTTTCCTCATCTGCTACACGTGAAATGACATCTGCCCTGACAAGAAAGCTTCGTGAGGATGCATGCCGTCTGCGCAAGGCTTACGCCGATGGTTCCACTTTAGACGAGCTTCGCCAAAAGAAGGAAGCTATGATGGAAGAAATTTATCGCGTTTTATGCATCTGCCTTGGCGAACCTCCAAAGACTTTTGACCTTGAGGTTACTGATAGGGATGATAAATTTATACGTGACACTAATCTTACCGGAACTGCATTCTTTGAAAAATATGTTGGCTTAAATCTTGATGATTATGTCAGCTTAATCAATGCTCCTACTGCCGATAAGCCTTATCACAGAAGCTACAGCGTAAAATTCCTTGGAAATGTAAAGGAAGGCTGCCCGGTTCGCTACTTAAATCTGCCGATTGAGGAGCTCAAAAAAGCAGCAATCGCACAGATGAAGGACGGTTCTCCTGTATGGTTTGGCTGTGATGTCGGTAAGGATTCTTCCCGCGATGAGGGACTTCTTGATACTAATACATATCAGACTGACAAGCTTCTTGGTGTTACATTTGGCATGAATAAGGCAGAGCGCCTCGAGTATGGCGAAAGCTTAATGACACATGCAATGGTATTTCAGGGTGTGAACCTTGATGAAGAAGGCAAGCCAAACCGCTGGCGCGTAGAAAATAGCTGGGGCGATGCACCTGGCAAAAAGGGCTATTATGTCATGAGCGACGAATGGTTTGACGAGTACATGTACCAGATCGTTGTCAATAAAAAATACCTGCCTGATTCTTACATCACAGAGTATGATTCTGAGCCAATCATGCTTGAGCCATGGGATCCAATGGGATCACTTGCACTGTAATCTTTCATTTGGCAACAAATAAAAGCCTGATCAGTGGATTACGTACTATTTTGCGCAATTCATTGACAGGCTCTTTTTATTTTGATCATTCTACTTTCTGCATGGCTTCTTTAGCTCAGGATACTCAATCCTGTTTAAACCAAGCTCGCGGCACCACTCAAGCGCAGTCTTTGCTGATTCAAGATCACACACATCCTTTGGTTCATGCGCATCACATCCTAAAATAATATCGCAGTTATGTCTGGCTGCAATCTTAAAAAATTCAAAATTAGGATAATGACGATGCTCTCTCATACCAAGCATATTAATTTCAAGCGGCACCTTATTCTTTGCTGCATAAGCACACAGCTTATCTGCTGCCTTTTCATAGTTTTCCTTAGAACCGCCAAAATTAAGCAGATCAGGATGAGCCAGATAAGTAAAGCAGCCTGTCTCAAGACCTTCAATCACCTGATCTACATAGCGCATCATCATATCTTCCTCATGATGCAGCTCACCACTATATATATGCTCTTCCTCGTTTAAGACAAAATGCTGCCCCATAATGATATAATCAATAGGATACTGGCTGTAAAATTCCAACAGCTTGTCGAAATACTTCGGATAATACTCTGTCTCGAATCCAAGCTTGATCTCAATATCATCCTTGTATTCCTTCTTCAGTGCCAAAATAGAATCTACATATCCCGGCACCTGCTCTCTTTTCATACGGAAAGTAGAGTAATAATCACCTGAAAAGAAATATGGTGAATGGTCTGAAAAGCCAAGC
>ENA-UOOD01004254-UOOD01004254.1-human-gut-metagenome-genome-assembly--contig:-CS67-NODE-4254-length-11282-cov-6.322793_pt1 | contig 11282 bp, 12 predicted proteins | sample MGYA00242464_ERZ724011 | MGnify/ENA metagenome assembly ERZ724011 | reverse complement strand
ACTTTAAGAAACGTACAGGTCAGGACGCTACCTATTTTGAAGTGTGGTAAATCTTGATTCGGAACGTATTAAATCTTGTTTTCTTATTCTCATTGTATAAGTCTGATTATTTTTATGCCCGTTTGATATTCGGGATATTGAAAGAGAACTGAATTTATGCAGCGGTTATTGTCTGCCTTGATAATCCTAGATTAACCTCCGTCGTTGCAGGATTTACCGAAACAGTTCAATTGCTCAAATAGTAGTAAGCACTCAAATTGGGACTGAAATATTAAAACTATACATTCTCAGCTGAATATTTAAATATTATATTATGTACAGCAACGGAGATTTGGAACAATTCTATTTCCAGTACCCAACGGAGGCTATGCCCAAGGGTATCTCCGTAGAGCAGTTCTGTTCACGTAACAAAGTACCTTACAACATATTTTACAAATATTACAAGGATACATGCAACGAGCTAGTAGAAGTGGAGGTGAATTGCCTTTCCTCCTCGTCTCAAGAAAAGCCGAAGGTGAAAAGACATTTAGAAGAACCATCATCAACGGAAGCAAAGACTTTTTCCGTTCGTATACTTGTGCATGAGCAATGGTATTTAAGTCAATTTTTTACTAAAATATTTAGCGGTTGCAGAGATTTTGTCAGTCTGCGATATGATAAGATTGGATTGGCAGTATGCCAATAGTTAATAAACACATTGAAATTTTAACAACTTAAATAATAGGCACTCGCAAAAGTGCCTATTCAAAGGGGGATTCCCAAATTTGAGTACTTACCATCTTATACACATTCCTTTAGATAAAAAACAATATATAGATATGGCGTATCTATCCAATAATAAGCGTATAGCAAAAAATTCTTTGTTACTCTATACACGCATGTTATTTTTGATGTTGGTTACATTGTATACGAGTCGAGTCCTGTTAAGAACTTTAGGCATTGATGACTATGGTATTTATAATGTTGTTGGGGGAGTCGTGGTCATTTTTTCTTTTATAAGTAGTTCGCTGTCTTCCGCAACCCAACGATTTATATCTTTTTTTATAGGTAAGGGGAATAAAGAACTACTAAAAAAGACTTTTAATATGTCCATCACTATATTCCTTATTATCGGTATTATACTCTTTATAATCATAGAATTAGGTGGAGTGTATTTTCTCAACTTTAAAATGAACATACCAGATGATAGGATGGAAGCTGCGAATTGGGTTTTACAGTTATCAATCTTTTCTTTTTTTATAAATGTGATTTCTGTTCCCTATAATTCTATGATTATAGCCCACGAAAAGATGGATATATATGCTTATTTTAGTATCATAGAGTTTATGTTGAAATTGCTTGCTGCATTATTAGTAATAAAATTTGCGTATGACAGATTAATATTATATTCATTGTTCTTATTTATTACAACCATAATTGTTCGATTTATATTTCAGTTTTATTGTGTTAGACACTTTCCCGAATGCAGAGGATTTAAGTTGTATTTGGAACGAGGATTGGGTAAAGAAATCCTTTCATATTCTGGATGGAACATGATAGGATCTTTGGCTACAATATCAAGGCAACAGGGGATTAATATTATTCAAAATTTATTTTTTGGACCCGTAATAAATGCAGCTCACGCTATATCCTTACAAGTGTCATCTGCATTAATACAATTTACAACTAATGTTTTTTTAGCGACACGCCCTTCTATAACAAAATTATATGCACAAAGAGATTTCGCAGAAATGTGGAAACTTGTTTTTTACAGTACAAAATACACATTATTGTTATTTGCATTAGTAATGATACCATTGTATTGTGAATTAGAAACAATTTTAAAATTATGGTTAGGTGAAGTCTCTTTTGTGACTATTCAAATCACCAAATTAATGATTGCATCTGTTACGGTAGAGCTCGCATGTTCTCAGATTTTTGCGGTTTTTCAAGCTGCAAATTTGCTGAAAAGAGTTCAAACATTGTCATGTTCCATCATAATATTAACACTTCCGATTTCTTATATAATATTAAAAGTAACAGAAAGCAATCCTTTGATTCCATATATAGTATCCTTGATAGTATCTTTCCTTTTTACTTTGGTTACATTGTTAATAGCAAGAATTCAACTACATTTAAGATTAAGAGAGTATATAATTATCTCTATACTGCGGCCACTATGTATTGGCTTGTCTGTCTTTTTTATTACTAAATATTTCTGTTCCAACATCGCCCCCTCGGCTATGCGTTTGTTTTATACGCTATCTGTAGTTATTATTTCCTCGCTGATACTTTTCTGTATAATAGGGATAACAAAAAAAGAAAGAATCTTTATTTTTAACCGATTAAGACAAAGAAACACATGAATATCTTCACAAAACTTGTAAAAAAGATAATAGTTAGAGAGAAAAAAGAATCTTGGGGTGAAGAATACCCACAAAAAACATTTTATATTATTCGGGTAGATTATAATATGGCGGGAATGTTGGCTATCGTGAAGTCTACACTATCGCACATAATCTATGCTTATGAACACAATCTTGTTCCTGTTGTGGATTTGCTGAATTGTGATTGTCAGTATATTGACAAAGCAAGTCCTCAAAATGTTTGGGAGACATTCTTTATACAACCAGCCAAATTTAGTTTAAAAGACATTGAGAGATGTAAAAATATAATCATTAGTAAAAATATTCAAGTTCCTAGAAAAAAATATGGATTTCGTGTTGAGGCACTTCATGGTAATGCAAAACTCTTGGAAGAATATCGTGATGAATATAAGCAAAACATATTTTTTAACCCTTCGACTAAAGAATTTGTAGAGAATAAATTTAAAGAGATAGTTGGTTCTAAAGAAAAAATATTGGGAGTATTGGCACGAGGTACAGATTATCTTGATTGTCACCCCAAGGGACACCCGGTTCAACCAAATCCAAAGAAAATTATAATAAGAGCTCAAGAAATAATGCATACATATGGATACAAGTATGTATTTCTTGCAACAGAAGACTTACGGATATACAACTTATTTAAAGAGACATTTGGAGGACAGCTTTTATTTAGCGGGCAAAGATTATTGCCAGGGATGAAAGATGCAAAATTTATCTCTGAATTGAAATCAAGCGAAGGATTGAATCAAAAACAGGATGTTTTAAATTATCTTGCTACCTTATATATCTTATCAAAATGTAATGCGTTTATTGGAGGATGTACCGCGGGAACATTAGGAGCGTATATGATGTCCGACCGATTCGAATATGAGTATTTCTGGAATTTAGGCTATTATAAATAAGACATAAAGGCCTTATGAATCCTCTTTTTCTCAATTTCTTATTATACTTAATCTATTTCTTTTTCATATATAAAAAAAATAGATTAACAATATATTCATTACTTTTCTTGTATGAGGTAGTTGTCTCTTTTTTAGGATATTATACTTTTGAAACTGGCATATATCAAAAACATTTTGGAAATTGTAACGAATCGGAGTTATCTCTAATTCCATATTTATGTAATTTTATTGCAGTTCTTATTGTAGCTTATCCTCTAAAAGAGGTAAAAATCGAACAGGTATTAGTAGATAGCAATAGAAGACAAGAGAAAATATATAAACTATTAACTTATACAGTTTGTGTTATAACTGTAGTTTATTCGGCTGTTTTATATTTTATAGCAAGACGTCTTGAAGGAATGTCCTTTGGAGACATATATGAAGCAAATCATTCAGGCGAAACGATAACTTTAGGTATTCCTGTCTTAGATTTTATATTAACAAGAATTTATCAAGTTATAAATATCTTTATACCTTTTGTGTTGTCGTATAATTTTGTCAAACTTGCCAGAAGAGAAAATATAAAAAAGGCCATTGTAGTAATCTTAGTAATATTTATCCCCCAGTTGTTGACTTGTATAGTAATGGCCGCACGAGGCAGGATGTTCTTCCTTTTTGCCCACATAATATTTTACATCGTGCTGTTTTATTCGAGGTTTGAAGCTAAAACAAAGTGTATGATAAAAGTCTTAGGGTTGGGGACTGTATTGTTAGCTTGTGTATATGGAGTTCTTATAAGTGCTTCACGAAGCAGTTCTGGGGTATCCACAATGGATGGTATAGCAAGATATTTTGGAGAACCTTATCCTAACCTCTCTGTTTCATATTGGAATGCTTCCAATATAAATCACCCGTATGGTGCCAGACATTTTTACGGTATATACAAATTCTTTGATAATAGCTTAGACTTAGGTAAAGGGTTGGGTGAACGACATAATTATTGGACATCATATACCAATGTACCGATATATAATTTCAAAACTTTATATGGTGACCTCTACATTGAATATGGTGGATTATTTCCATTTGTCTTTTTAGGAATTTCAACAGGACTATATCTCTATTTAAGGAAAAAAATAAAAGGATATTCAAATATTGTCATTATGTATCTCTGTTATCACATAGGTGTATGTGGGTTGTTTGATTATATAGCGGATATTGGATTTCGTGAATTAATTTTATCACTAACAATTATCCTGCTTATTAATTTGTTTGGGGAAAAGAGGAAAAGGAGCTATGAGAACTATTATAAATAACTTGATAGATGTAGCAAAAGGTGGATTAATTTTTCTTGTTGTCCTTGGGCATCTTTTATTGGGTTCATTGAATAATAAACTTTCTAAGGTTTTTCATTTATTTGTTCCATATGCTGATGTTCATTTTTATTGGCGGCTATCTTGTAAAAATAGAAAAGTTGACATTGCGACCGTTTACAGCCTTTTTTGACCTACTATGCCAAACGAATGTTGGACTGGTGGATAGTCGCATGGTGTTTTTATACAGGTTTGTCTTTTGCTAAAAAATGATATTGAGAATATTCTCACATTCATGATAGAACTGTATTATCATTTGTGGTATGTGCAGACTTTGTATGATACTTATAACTTATTTGTTTCACAAATGTATCAATAATAAAAGAATCTTTTGGATATTTTTGATAAGCATTAGCATATTGTGCCTATTTATAAAATTGCTTCAAATATTTAATTTAAATTGGATGACTTATTTTACGCTTGGTCTTGCTTGTTGTAACAATAAGTTTAATATTGTAAATGTGAGGGTAAATGTTGGTTTCTTTATATTGTCGCTATTTTTTGCGTGTATATATTCACCTCACGTTAAGCCTCATTATTTACCTGTTGGACAACTCCTTAGAGCCTTTTATTAGTCTTGTTTAGCTTGTGTCCAAATTTGAAAGAAGATAAGTTTCCACATATATTACTGCTGGCTTTATCTATGGCATGTGTTCCCCATTTGTAATTATGAAGAATCTATTTGAAGATTTATCAATTCTGTATTATGGTGGAACGCTCTTGCTCTTAGGCTTCTTTATTTTCTACACAAATCATATTATTCATAAAAATATAAACAATGAAGTTTCCTAAAATCATTGCAGAAATCGGTTGCAATCACAAGGGTGATATGGCAATTGCAAAAGAAATGATAATGACAGCTGCCACTTATTGCAAGGTGGATGTTGTCAAGTTCCAGAAACGTTGCAATAAGGAATTGCTTACTCTAGAGGAATACAATGCTCCGCATCCTCATCCGGAAAATTCCTATGGAAAAACCTACGGTGAACACCGCGAGTTTTTGGAATTCAACCTCGAAGAGCATCGTCAATTACAGGCATGGTGCAAAGAGTTCGGCATAGAGTATTCCACATCCGTATGGGACGTGACATCAGCAAAGGAAATCACGAGTCTACAACCCAAACTCATTAAGATACCCTCGGCCTGCAATCTCAACAGACCTATGCTTCAGTACCTTTGTAACAACTTTGGTGGAGAAATTCATTTGTCCTTTGGCATGACCACCAAGGAGGAAGAAGAGGAAATAGTTAGTTTCTTCGAGAAGAACGAACGTGCCAAGGATGTTGTCCTGTATAATTGCACGAGTGGATATCCTGTACCATTTGAAGATATTTGTTTGTTGGAACTGACCCGTATGCGAAAGGAATATGCTGATCGTGTAAAGGCTATTGGTTTCTCAGGCCATCATCTCGGAATTGCTGTGGATAGTGCGGCTGTGGCTCTTGGTGCGGAATGGATAGAACGCCACTATACTCTTGACCGCACATGGAAAGGAACAGACCATGCTGCCTCGCTCGAACCAGATGGGGTACGCAAACTGGCTCGTGACTGTCGTGCCGTAGCCAAGGCTTTGACGTATAAGAGAGAGGATATCCTTGATATAGAGAAGGTACAGAGAAATAAGTTGAAAAAGAATCAGGTAAGATGGTAATCGCATTCATACCGGTGAGAGGTGGCAGCAAGTCCATTCCTCTTAAGAACATTAAACCATTTTGCGGTAAACCGCTTGTTTGCTGGAATATCGAGGCTTTGGAACAATGTTCCGAAGTTGATGTGATTGTTGTTGCCACTGATTCTGATGATATTTGGGATACGGTTGAAAGTCGGAATTACAGGAAAACGACACTTTACCGACGTTCTGCCGAAAACGCATGTGATACAGCCTCCACTGAAAGCGTAATGCTGGAATATATCAATTATGCCCATCTTGCAGAAGATAACATTTTTATGCTGGTGCAGGCGACATCTCCTCTTACGGAGACCAAGCACTTCATGGAAGCTTTGCAGATGTATGCCAAAGGCAAGCATGACAGTATCATCACTTGTGTCCGTAACTACCGGTTTTTCTGGAATGAAGACGGCACATCTATGAACTATGATTATATGAATCGTCCACGTCGTCAGAACTTTAAGGGTATGCTGATGGAGAATGGAGCTTTCTATATAAATAAGGTTAGGAATATTCTTGGCAATGGTAACCGTCTTGGGGGTAAGATAGGCGTTTATGAGATGCCGGAATACACAGCTACAGAGATAGATGAGCCAGATGATTGGATTGTTCTTGAAAATTTGATGAAGAGACACGTCCTTGACAAACAAAAGGTAAAGATGCGACCGATAAAACTATTCCTTACGGATGTGGACGGTACGCTTACAGATGGAGGCATGTATTATGGTGAGGACGGTGATGAACTGAAGAAGTTTAACACTCGCGACGGCATGGGGTTCCAATTGTTGCGGGAACGTGGGATAAAGACCGGAATAATCACCAGCGAAGATACCTGTATTGTAAAAAACCGTGCAAAAAAATTGAAGGTGGATTATCTGAGGCAAGGTAGACGTGACGGAGGAAAACTCCAAGTTGCAAAAGAGATCTGTGAAGAAATGGATATTTCCTTACAAGAGGTTGCCTATATAGGTGATGACATCAATTGTATGGAATTGCTTTCAAATACGGGAGTTGCTGCTTGCCCGGCAGATGCGTGCGAAGAAGTAAAATTAATGCGGAATATCCACATAATGAATTGCAAAGGTGGAGAAGGTTGCGTAAGAGAGTTTGTGGATAAAATATTACGATTGACAATATGAATATCGTTTTTTTATTGTATCATCCCAGTGCTTTCACCAATTGGATAAACAAGTTGCTTCCTTTCCTTGATAATGCTAATATAGTTGTTCTCCATATTTCAAAATTGCATGGAGTCCAACCGAAAGCAAAGGATGGTTATAAAGCCATAGATATTAGTTATTATTCATACAGGAAATTAGAAAAGACCTTGCGAGGCATCAACCCGGATTTGTTTGTATTTCTTAGTTTCAGGTCTCTTTTGGAATATACGATAAATAGATTATGTGTCAATCTGAATATTCGAAAAGTTTATCTGGAGCATGGCCTTTTTTCTGCGGACACCCTCAAATTCAGGAAAAACAAATTGAAGAAAGAAATCTTGCAAACGACAAAAAGACAATTCGCTTATTGGTTTCTTTTATCAGGACTCGTTATACATAGCAAACACTCGTTATTAGAACTGAAATTGGCGCACATGGCATATATAAAAAGTAATTTCAGAGGTTGTTCATATGACCATTACTATCTGTTTAGTAAAAGAAGCTATGATTGTTGTAAGGCAATATTCGATTTGAATGAGCATAATACCACGTATATAGGTTTTCCAATCTTCAATAGTGATGCGGAAAAACAGTGTGTAGGTGTTTCAGAACATTGCACGGGCGTGTTGTATGTTCATCAGCCATTGATTTCTGATAGGATAGCTGCAATCTCTTTTGATGAAGAAAAAGCATATTTACAAACGATTGCACAGAATGTGAAAGAAAAATACGGAGATTTCACTGTTCTGTTACATCCAAGGGCAAATCTTCGGGAATATGAAGAAAGGTTTCGTAATACGGGAATTGAGATAGTGCAATCACCAAATGATTATAGATGTTTTGTTAATAAATCTCTAATCATAGGGCATTATAGTACTGCATTGTTGTACGGATTGTATTTCAACAAACCTACAATAGTAGTAGATTATCCTACGGTAGAGATATCAAATATGTTTAAAGAGTTTTTTGTGTACTGTGAGGATGTGAAGTCTTTGGTCATGTTGAGTGTCTCTGCTGACGTAAAGCGAAAGAATTATATTGTTGGAGAGCATAATACTTTTGAATATATAGCAAAAACATTATTAAGCGAATGAAAGCAATATCTGTTCTTAAAGAAGTCCGCGACCTTTTCTACAAATACGTTATTTGGCGAAAATATAAAATCGGCAGAAATTTCCATTGCGGACGCGGTGTGTTCCTTTGGGCACGAAATGGCATTTGTATTGGCGATGATTTCTATATAGGGAAATACAGCATCATTGAAACGAATTGTAAAATAGGCAATGGTGTCATATTGGGAAACCACGTGGGCATTGTCGGCAGATATGATCACTGCTATCAAGAAATAGGAACTCCCGTAAGACTAGCGACCTCTATCCGTGACCCTAATTATCAATGGAAAGGATTGAACGAAATAACGGTCATTGGTAATGATGTGTGGGTAGGCTACGGTGCGACCATTCTTTCCGGAGTGAATATATCCGATGGATGCATCATTGCAGCCGGAGCCTTGGTGACTAAAGACACAGAACCTTATTCTATTTATGCCGGAGTTCCAGCAAGGAAAATAAAAGAAAGGTTTGATACAGAAGAACAAAAAATGAAACATGTAAGAGAAATGGAAATTGACTATTTGTTAAAGAATGTTACTGGGAGGTGGAACAAAGATAGTGAGTTTGGGTATTTCCTGTGATTTTTGTCATTGCGCATAAGGAGGGGATATGGATTTAAACAAATATCTTGCTAATTTTTTTTCACGAAAGAAATTTCACAAGAATATATCATGGTTTGCTTTCTGGGATAAAACCACGGAAATTCCAGATGAGTTGTATCTTGCTCCATTTGCCAGACTGATGAACTGTAAGATAGGAAAATATACTCGAATAAAACCGGGATGCGTATTTAAGAATGTTACAATTGGGAAATTTTGCAGTTTTGCCAATGATGTCATGATTGGTTTGGGACAACATCCGACATATTTGCTCTCCACGAATTCCATCTTTTATAAAATCGGCATCACCCCTAAATTTGTCAGTCCTATAGATTATGATGAAGAGCCAAGAACGTATGTCGGAAACGATGTTTGGATTGGCAATGGAGCCGTAGTGATGGATGGAGTACACATTAATGATGGAGCGATTGTCGCATCTCGTGCCGTTGTGACGAAAGATGTGCCAGCTTATGCAGTAGTAGGTGGAGTCCTAGCCAAAGTGTTGAAATATAGGTTTAATCAAGATGTCATACAGGAATTGCTTGAATTGAAATGGTGGAATAAAAGCGATGAAGAAATTCAAGCTGCATTGCCCATCTTTACAGAAAGGAATATTACGGTTGAAAAATTGCGGCATTCATTCTCCAAATGAGCAACTAAAGCATCGCCCATTAAAGGTTTTCTTAGAATGAAATAGAATCTATATATGGCTTTCCCTTTTTTCACGAAAGAGAAAGCCGCAGATTACATTGTTAAACAGATTGCGGGTATCTGATATTTGGGCATTTTGGGACTATATCGTAAAAATGCAAAGTAAGAAGCAGATAACAGGTGAAGTTACCTTTCTGAAAGTTCTCCTTGGGCAGGCTTTTTATTTTTATGAGGCGACAGAGCGTAAGCATATCAACTCGCAACCGTTGTTATACTATTATTCCTTCCATAATTTGGCAAAGATAGTTAGCAATATATATTATTGGTGTGGTATTGGTAGTGAATATTATCATGGTATTGAAACCAAAGTGAATGCTACGACAAGGCTTGATACGAGTGGGGTGAGAATCAAAGGGGATTCTCCTCCAAACAAGATTTCTATAGCTAAGGAATTCATGAACAATATGGGTGATATTGGAATTTTGACTGGAACCATCGTGAAAGTCTTAGATTGCCTGAAATTTTGTGTTGGTATCCATAGGACTTATTGCGAATCTTTTAATAAAGATGAAATCTTTTTTAGAATAAGAAGTTCAAAACTCATAAGAAATGGAAAACAACTGTATTACAAAGGAGAAGTTATCGGATGTAATGATAAGACAATGCACACGTTGCGTTCTTGTGGGTATAATATTTTGCAGGAAGGGAAGCAATTTTATTGATAAGAAAATGATAGTATACCTAACTATAATGTTTCAAGATTAGCATTGTTTAATTTCTCACAAGCAATAAAACAAAAAGGGATTTGGGGTTATACGGATGGCTTTGAATATCAGCAATTCATATCAACAGACAAAAGCCTTAACATGGGTTCGATATCTGTTATTTATATTATGATGTTCTTTTGGGGGTCAATTGCCAGATACCATTCGTACCTTTTCGATAGTCTGCTGACAGAAAAAATGGTTGATCAGTGAATTCCTTAAGACGCAACCCAAACATTTTTTATATCATGTAACCTCCCAAGTTGCTGGAATAACTTTACTGTAAGCAGTCAAAAATTGGCTCATAATTGAAATCTCTATCTTCGCTGCGAACAAAAATTTTAGAATTTATGTATAGCAGTGAAGATCTTGAAAGGTTTTACTTTCAGTACCAGACCGAGGCTTTGCCTCATGGAGAATCTCTCCAATCGTTTTGTGTTAAGAACAAAGTTCCTTATAACATCTTTCAGAAATGGTACAGGGATACCCGGAAAAAAGTAGTTGAAGTCCAGGTTGATGGTGCTCCTGTAATCGGTCATGAGGAACAATCCAGTGCCATTGATCAACCTCAACCGGTATCACCAGGCAGAAATGATCATCCGGTTCGTATTTGGGTTGAGATTCGTATCAGCAATGGCTTGCATTTGTCCCCAAAGAATTTAAGCTACCCGGATTTGGTTCGTATGGTAGAGAAACTGGAGGGGTTA
>ENA-UOOD01004253-UOOD01004253.1-human-gut-metagenome-genome-assembly--contig:-CS67-NODE-4253-length-11282-cov-12.615213_pt1 | contig 11282 bp, 9 predicted proteins | sample MGYA00242464_ERZ724011 | MGnify/ENA metagenome assembly ERZ724011 | reverse complement strand
TGTACGCCTTCTCGTACGGATTGGAGAAGTAGGCGTAGTTGAACGGATCCACGCTTGAATATGGCATCCTGGATTCCTGTCTTGCGGCCTCCATTCCGATGTCGATGCGGACCCAGTCCACAGGCTTTAGGGTCATCTTCGAGTTGACATTGTACCTTCTGTAGCTGTTGTGTATCAGCATTCCGTCCTCGTCGTTGACTCCGAGCGCGACATAGTAGGTGTTCTTGTCCGAACCGCCGCTGAGGGAGAGATGGTGCCCCTGCGAGAAAGCGTTCCGGAACAGGAGATTGTACCAGTTGGTGTCGTTCTCCCTTAATGACGCTATGTATGCGTCCTGCGCCGCCGTGTCGCCTTTGAGTTTGGTGAAGCCCCCAAGCCCGGCCCTGATCTGACCTACGATTCCGACAACCGGATAGACCACAGTGTTGTCCGTCAGGGATTCCTCGTACTTGCTTGCCGAGAACTCGTTCCAAAGCTCGTCCTCCCAGGCCAGTTTCTCCGCCGAGTTCATCAGGTTGAGTGTCCTCTGCGGCTTGATCGAAAGAGTGAACGTGTTGTTGTAGTTGATCCTCATCCTTCCAGCCTCGCCTTTCTTGGTCGTCACGACGATGACTCCGTTGGCCGCTCTGGAGCCGTAGATCGCCGCAGCCGCCGCATCCTTCAGGATGGTGATGCTCTCGATGTCGTTAGGGTTGATGTTGCCGATGCCATTCACGAATATGTCATCGAAGCCTCCGGTGGCGAGCTGCTCGGAACTGAGGCTTGGCGAGTCACTTTGCATCGGGACTCCGTCCACAACCCAAAGTGGCTGGCTGGTTCCAGAGAGGTTGTTCGCGCCTCTGATCCGGATCCTTGACTGCGTTCCTGGCTGTCCGGAAGTCGCTGAGACGGCCACACCGGCCACCTCACCCTGCATCAGCGCATCGACTGACGAGATGGCCTTGGCCTCGAACTTATCTGAATTGATGACAGCCACGGAGCCAGTTATCCTTTTGACAGTTGTCTGCGCGTAACCCGTGACCACGACCTGATCCAGCTGCGTGCTCTCCCATTCCATCACGACAGTGATGCCGTCTGTCTTGCCGGGAACTATCTTATAGACAACGTCTTTCATCCCGACCGAGGAGAACAGCACGGATTCCGTTCCATCCGGAACCTTGAAACTGAACTTTCCGTCCAGATCCGAGGTCGTTCCCGTGGTCTTTTTCTGCATAGAGATTATCCCCGCCCCGATCACCGGAGCTCCGTCCGTGTCCACAACCTTTCCGGTAAGCAGTACGCTCTGCGCCGCCGCCGTCATCTGTGTCAGCAAGACGGCCGCGATCCAGACAATCCCGCATCTTTGAAGTTTGGATAGTAACTCGTTCATATCTTGTACTTTTGTTTAGACAAAATCCATTTCCGTCTTTACGAGACCTTGAATGGTGCAAGAAGGAAAATGCAAATGTACAAAATTGTGGATAAATTCGTTAAGATGAATCAGATTTATAAAACATTGTTTTATGTAACATCCTTTACTATAAACATAAGTTTTTATGTAAATTTGTTGAGTATCGTCACGGTAGTGACACAAATGCTTGTCAAATATGGTTTGTGAGGTTTTATGAAATCGAATTTAACAAAATCAGTTGTTGTCCTGGCTGGATTCGCACTGCTTTATGTCCTGACACGCATCCCTTTGGTACATGTCGGTGAACGTGTCGTGTCGTGTGACAGTTATGCCGCGGCCGCTTTTTGACTCTCCCTTTCGCAAATCCAGAGCCACGCTTGGCGTTTACATTTTTTACGGCTGATAAGTCACTGACAGAAAGAAGAAAAGAGTGAAATGAAAACGAACAGGATAACACTGCGGCCTTGGCAGGAAAGCGATACCGAGGCGTTGTTCAAATATGCTTCCGATCCGGAGGTCGGTCCGCGTGCTGGATGGCCGGTGCACAAGAGCCTCGAGGAAAGCCTTGATGTGATCAGGAATATATTCACAAATGACCACACTTGGGCGATCGAGCTGAATGAGACAGGTGAGGCGATCGGCTGTATTGGTTATTATCCGAGCGGCGAGAGCAACATCGGCATCGGCGAGGATGACGCCGAAATCGGCTACTGGGTGGCCAAACCATATTGGAACAAAGGAATATGTACGGAGGCCCTTCGCCTGATGATCGACTACTGCTTCAATGTTAAAGGTTTCCATACTCTCTGGTGTGATTATTTCGTTGATAACCCCGCTTCCGGCCGAGTCATGGAGAAATGCGGCTTCCAAGACACCGGCAAGATCAACTGGTGCAGCCAACTCTACCAGGGCGATGAGAGGCCAGTGAAAGTGATGCGGCTGGATCCGTGATTTATAAGCGATTGATAGACAAGGAATAAAGCCGTTATCTTTAGTTGGCTCTAACTAAGGGTGATGAACTAATGGGTTGATTTACAATTTATTGTGTATTACGGCGCTTTAAGCGGGTTAAAGAGCGTATAAAAAGAAACGACAGCGAAAAAATCAAAAGTCAAATTTTGGTAACGTGCAAAATTTGACTTTTGCCTTTTTTTCGCTGTCGCCTGCACATAATGCCGCTACTCGTAGCGGATGGCCTCAATCGGGTCGAGGTTGGAGGCTTTGCGTGCCGGGTACCAACCGAAGAAGATGCCGATAATGATGCCGAGCATCGTCAGGAATCCTCTGAACTTGTTGTTGCCCAGTGCTTTCAGGGCTATTCTGAATAGATTGGCGAAATTCATTGCAAAAATCTTTTATGAATATGTCAGCAGTCGTTCTCTGCCGGAAGCTTGGCGAGCGCCTGGGCACCGGCGGTCAGAGAGACGACCGTCAGGGCTGTGATAATGATGATAACGTACTTTTTCATATTCATTGATGATCAAAATCCGGTGGCGAAAGTAGTCGCGCGGTGGATTTTATTCAACTCAAATCGACGAACACCCGTTTTTCATCGACGAAAATGATTATATTTGTCTTTCAACCTTGGCGCGGAACTTCCAAGGTCCGGCCGCTGCTGGCCATTTAACACGAGAGTTAGTAATCAATGTATATGACAATGAAACTTTCAAATCTGATCAGAAAGACCGCCATCGCCGCGGCCTTGACCCTTGCTTCGGCCTCATTCGCCGGCGCGGAGTCCCGTTCCGACTGGAAGGCCCATTGGATCACTCATCCTTGGGTCCAGAGCACGACAAACACCTGGATTTCCTACCGAAAGGAAGTCAATGTGACAAAACGTCCGGACAAACTTATCGCCAGGATCGCGGTGGATTCAAAGTACTGGATGTGGATCAATGGCGAACTCGCTGTCTTCGAGGGTGGGCTCAAGCGTGGACCGTTCCCGAACGGAACCTATTACGACAAGGTCGACATCGCACCTTTCCTCAAGGAGGGCAACAACACGATCGCCATCCTGCTCTGGCACTTCGGAAAGCAGGGGTTCAGCCACAACAGCAGCGGACAGGCGGCGCTGATCTTCGAGGCCATATCTCCTGAACTGAAGATCCTTTCCGACAAATCCTGGCTCTGCGTTCCTAACCCGGCCTACAGCAGCACGGACGCCCCGCATCCGAACTACCGTCTCCCGGAAAGCAACATCCGCTTCGACGCGCGCAAAGAGATGCAAGGTTGGAATATGCCTGGCTTTGACGTCCGCCGCAAGATGCACGGGGCCGACAATGTGGATGAGATGGCGTGGCCGGCGATGGGCGAGCTTGTTGAGCGCCCGATCCCGATGTGGAAGGATTACGGACTCAAGGAATATGTCTCTGTACGTCAATCCAATGACACCGTCTATTGCAAGCTGCCTTACAACGCCCAGATAACTCCATACCTCAAGGTCGAGGCGAACGGTGGCGAGATGGTCAGGATAATGACCGACAACTATCGTGGCGGCAGCGAGAACAATGTCCGCGCTGAGTACATTGCCCGCAAAGGTGTTCAGGAATATGAGAACCTCGGCTGGATGAACGGCCACGAGGTTTGGTACATCGTACCCTCGGGAGTGAAAGTCATTGATCTTAAGTACCGTGAGACTGGTTATGACACCGAGTTCTCCGGCTCGTTCGAGTGCGAGGATCCGTTCCTTAATGAACTTTGGAAACGCGCGGCGAGGACGCTTTACATCACAATGCGTGACACCTATATGGATTGTCCTGACCGTGAGCGCGCCCAGTGGTGGGGAGATGAGGTAAACGAACTGGGAGAGGCTTTCTATGCGTTGTCACCGTCCGGACAACTGCTTGCCAGAAAGGGGATCCTTGAGCTTGTGAACTGGCAGGAGGCGAACGGGGTGGTCTATTCTCCGGTGCCGGCCGGCAACCGTGTGATAGAACTCCCGCTCCAGATGCTCGCTTCCGTGGGCTGGTACGGTTTCCACACCCAGTACTGGTTCAGCGGTGACAGCACCTTCGTGGCCGAGGTCTATCCTAAGGTGCAGCGCTATCTGCTTGGAACCGGTCTTTGGGAATTCAAGGAAAATGGTCTTCTGAACGTCCGTCAGGGCGACTGGAACTGGGGCGACTGGGGCGATGACATCGACACCGAGGTTCTGACGAACTGCTGGTATTACCTTGCCCTCAAGTCTCAAAAGGAGTTCGCCCGCATTCTCGGCAAGCAGAGGGATGCGGAGACTATCGAAGCTTTGATGAAAAGAATCTCCGATGCGTTTGACGCGCAGTATTGGACCGGTTCCGCCTACCGTGACCCTAACTATAAAAAACAGACAGATGACCGCGCTCAGGCTATGGCCGTTGTCTCCGGTCTTGCCTCACCGGACAAGTATCCGGCTCTGTTCGAGACGCTTAAAAAGGAATATCATGCCAGTCCTTATATGGAGAAATATGTCCTTGAGGCTCTCTTCAAGATGGGACACGCCGACTTCGCCATCGAAAGGATGAAGTCCCGTTACGCCAAGATGCTAAAGTATGACTATACGACCTTGTTCGAGGGTTGGGGAATCGGCAGCGAAGGCTTTGGCGGCGGCACGATCAACCACGCCTGGAGTGGAGGCCCGCTTACGATCCTGAGCCAGAAACTCTGCGGGATCGAGCCGACGGCTCCAGGCTTCCAGACTTTCGATGTCAAGCCTCAGCTGGGAACTTTGAAGACCGCTTCCGCCGCTCTTGAGACCCATTACGGAATGATCCGCGTCTCAATCAGCAGGAAATCCGCCAAGGCGCACACAGCCTCGCTCACAATCGAGGTTCCGGAGGGCACAACCGCGACCGTCACCGCTTCCAACGGCAAGCCTAAGTCTCTGGCCGCAGGGAAATATTCATTGAAAATCAAGGTTGACTGATGCTTGCGCATCGTTAGATGTGCGGCCGGGGGCATGATGCTTTCGGCCGCATTTGTTTCATGGCTGACTTTTGGCCGCATTGTTGAGAAGGAATATTCCTTCGTCGTTCTCTTTGAGAGCGGCCACTGTCCAATAGCAGTCCTCTGCTTCATTGTAGGACACGGAAATATTCAGATTGACTTCCATGCCTTCGGAGATTGTCTCGCTGCCGTCATCTGCAAGCAATGGGTCTCCGTCAGGAGATGTCGCCAAGGCTCTGACTACATTGTTGAATGTGTAGTCGGAGCCTTGGCCGACTTGGAAGCCTTTGATCCCGTCCTGCATCAATGCTGCGAAGATCTTGTATTTTCCGCTTTCGGTGACCTTGACAGTCACCTGAGCCTTGGCCGGAGAATCCGTATCCGGCGTGATTGTGATCGAACATGGTTTCTTTACGGATTCCAGATATCTGCTGGCGGCTTCGTAGAGAATCTCCTCATTGTTGCCGAAAACGGTTGGATTATAATTCATGATGGCCGATGGAAAACTGTTGACCGAGTATTTCTTGCAGAAATCGCTCTCAAAGCCGATGCTGAAATTGTCGCCTTTGTGGACACTGACCGTGATGAGCCGTCCGGAAAGCCTTTCGTTGACCTTGTTCAGGCTCTTGGACATGTTCGGACAATAGGTGCACCAGGTCCCTGTGAAATAGAAGACGAGCGCGCGGCTTTCGACAATTTCAGGTTGGGGCTCGGGATTTGGTTCCGGCTTAGGCGCATTTTGATATTCCTCCCAATCGGAATGGATTCCTTTGCATGAGTTCATTGCGACAGGCAGAGCGAAGACTGCAAGGCAAAATATTAATGAATATATTCGTTTCATCAGAAAACAATTGAGATTGAAAGGCTTCCGCCGGTGAATCCAGGCTGCCATCGGCAGACACCGCCTGAGCAGACCATTCCTTCGCGGTTCCGGCCGAATGACGCGCTGACACGGTAGTGACCACGGCTGTAGCCAGCTCCGGCCTGATAGTAATGAATCCTACTGGAACCGTGATTGTACATATCTTTGGCGAAGACTGACCATCCGGATGTGAAATTCGCCTCTACCAAGGCCGCGCACCAATCCTTTTCGGACTCGGCGCTGTAGAGGTACTGAAGTTCACCGCGCATAGAAAAACTATCAGTGAATCGGTAGGTCACATCGGCGACGGCGGTGTTCCGGACCTCGGTCATCCTGTGCACCCCGTGTGATGGAGAACTCTCTTGAATATTCAGAAATAGCACGGATTTAAGGCGACGGTTCCACTTCCGTTCGTACTTGACGCTGATGTCCCTGAAAAGCAGTGCTCTCTTGCCGAGTTCGTGGTACATTTTCAGACTGTGCGCTTCGCTGTAGTTGAAATGAAACCGGTCCTTTTTGCTCGCCTTGTATAGCAGATCGACTTGCCATGCGTCCTCTCCGTCGGAGTTAGGATAGTACGGCTCCAGTGAGCAGAGCATGTAGGTGTGCTGAAGAGACAGTGCCGGGATGTAGTTCAATGTGTTGGAGATGAATGTCTCGTTGGTCCTGAAGACCTTGTTTGTCATGTTCTGGAGATGCCTGAACGAGGCCACGGCGCTGATCCTGCCGACGGCCAGTCCGGTCTCAAGCGACAGGGCGTCCCCATGATGGAGATTCTCCACCCCGTTGACCGAGAAATCATGCCAGTCTTTTTGTTTCCCGCAATATTCACCTTTGAGGTAGAAGCCTCCTATGGTGTAGTTCGCCCCGACTGACCAAGAGGCGTTGTTCTTCGGCACACTGACCTTGGCCCAATCCTCATTAAGGTAATAGGGGAGTTCTTTCTCGAACCGTTCCAAGAATGAAAGCTCCAGCCCTAAGTCGCCTCCGAACAGGCTTATCTGCGAGAGTGTGATGTCCGCTCCAAGAATCTGTGTGTCTGAATATCCCCGCAGATGTCTCGGGAAACCCCACACGAGTTTGGCACCCAGCCTGTCTTTGGAATATTCCATCCTCGCGCCACCGACTGAGTTGTTCATCCCCAGTGCCCTGTCCTCCCATGAGCGGAACAACAGTCCTGAGCCGAACTGGTCGTACCAGTCGCCGAGGGTGATGTTGAAGTTCTTGGCGTTGTAGCGGAAGAACTTCTCCGGTAAGGCGAATCCTTTGCTGCCATCATCGTAGCCCAACAGAGGCTGCGGATGCCATTCCGCCTGGACTCCGGCCTGAAAGCGTTTCTTCGACCAGTCCAGTTTCAAGTAGTTGTTGGAACCGTAGTCATCCCTATCCGTGTACCAGACATCGTTTGACTCAAAGCTCCAGTGCCAGGAACTTTTGTCCTGGGCACCAGAGATTGAACTTAGTCCCAGCGCGAGCGTCAGGAGCATGAATATTCTTGACTTAGGCATCATTCGTCAACCATGACCATCACCGGTGGTGCGAGAGGAATGAAGTTGGTCTTGTCAACGGCAGCGCATTGTGCGGCGGCTCTGGCAGCCTTGGCGCTTTGGGTAGAAGATGTTGTGTTGGTGCTTACTGTGAACATGTCGTATTCGGAGTTTTGGATCTTTTTTGCTGATTCGTTCCTGCACGAAATTGTCGGAGTAACCCTTGTCGTTAATGTCGCCGTGATGTCCTGTTCGTCGCCGTCAATGTCTGACATCATTGGTGTGATGGAGAATGTAGTGTCTTCGACCGACTCGGAGCGGACTACGATGTTTGTTGTCGGAGGGATTTCCATCGAATTAATTCCATTCTTCTGCCCTGAGTAGATATACAATGTTGTCAGTGGGTTGTTCGTTGCATAAAGCCATTTAAGAGATGTATTCATTGATATATCCAGTGAGGAAAGATTATTGCTGTTGCAAGATAAAGAATATAATTTCAGATTGTGACTTATATCCAGTGAGGAAAGTTTGTTGTTGTTACAAGAAAAATATTTTAATTTAGAATTGTTACTTATGTCCAACAAGGAGAGATTATTGCTGTTACAATATAAAGATACTAAATTTGGATTGTTACTTACGTCCAGCGATGAATGATTATTGCTGTCACAAGATAAGTCTTCTAATTCTTGATTGTTACTTATGTCCAGCAAGGAAAGATTAATATTATTACAATGGAGATATCTTAAATTAGGATTATTACTTATATCCAATGAGGAAAGATTATTACTGTTACAATATAAAAAATCTAATTTAGGATTGTTACTTACGTCCAACGAGGAGAGATTATTATTGTTACAATATAGTATTCCTAAATTTGAATTGTTACTTATGTCCAGCGAGGAAAGATTATTACTGTTGCAAGATAAAGAATATAATTCTGGATTGTTATTAACGTCCAACGAAGAAAGATTATTACCGTCACAATCTAAAGATTGTAGTTTCGGATTGTAGCTTATATCAAGTGAGGATAGATTATTGTTATTGCAATGTAACTGTTGTAATTTCTGATTATTACATATATTCAGCGATGATAGATTATTGTCGTAACAATCTAGCCTTTTCAGTTCCGGATTATTCTTTACATCCAATGAGGAAAGATTATTGCGGTTGCAGTATAACGTCTCCAATTCCGGGTTGTTACTTATATCCAGCGAGGATAGATTATTCTTATCACAATATAATTGTTGCAGTTTTGTATTATTGCTAACATCCAGTGAAGAGAGAGGGTTGCTGCTGACATTAATATAATAAAGTTTAGTGTTCTTGGAAAGGTCAATACTCTTCAATTCACCGGCGATGCCATCCCCTTTGCCAACACCCATACAACGTATATATTGAAGATTTATCATATATTCGATGCCCACAAGGGAAGATATGTTATTAGTGTTAATCGTAATTCTTGTGACATCACGCGCTTCTTCGTAACTGATTTCGCCATCATTGTCCTTGTCGAAGTTGGCGACTATGTAGGCCTTGAAATTTGCGTCCTCAAAGGTAATATTGCCCCTTTCAACATTAATTTTGCACTCGAACGGAGTGATCCGGTAAAGTTCAGAACGTGTGAGAGTGACATCGGACTTGATGGTCTTGAGCACCTTGCCTTTGTCCGTGTCGATAGTGATCGAGAAACCATCGGTGTATTTCTGCGCAGGGACGACGATGTGGAAATCTGTAGCTGTGCCGGAAAGAGATACTCCGCCGCAAATCAAGGCGACTCTTGAATCGGCGCCACTCGTCATTGTGAGCGAGGTGTTGTCAGGGTCGATTGTGGCGTCACCTGACACCTTGATTCCCGAATTGTTAGGCGTGAACACAATCGAGTTCACGGTAAGGCTTCCTGTCATGGAAATCTTCAGGATGGAGCATAGGTTCTTGAAATTTAGTTCGACACCATCCGTGACTGCGACCATCGGATAAGCCCCCTCTGCAATGTTGCCTTCCTTGTAAGCCTGTTCAGACGGAAGACTAACGCTTATCGAAGAGCCACTCTTCCCTTTGACAATCCCATAAGGATAGACGGCTGTCTTGCTCATGGATATTCCGTTCATGTCCTTGAATGCCCCTTGAAACTCACCTCTGGTGGTCCCGTCTCCCTTTTTCAACTTGAACTCCGAGGCCTCATTATCTCCGACGAACACTCCTATGGCGTCATTCTCGGACCAGATGGTTTTATAGATTCCAGATGTCGGGCCGGACAAAGATGTTTTTGTCGCGGCAGGTTGCTCAATGCCGGCGAACAATGTTGTGACGGCATTCTCGTTTGCGAGTTCCTCTTGCGTACAGGCCGCCAAAAGGGCGAGCGATGGCAGAAGGAATATATTCAATAATTTGTTCACTTTCATATTCAAGTCTTATTTTAGTGTTATCTCTCCTCCGTCCTTTGTGTCTTCGTTGCCGCCATAGACCGTGCCGTCCGAGAATACAAGATCCTGTGTCGTTCCGACCGCCGCGCTGACAGCGTTGTCAACATAGTAGTCGCCGTAGTCGGCGGTTCTGATGATTGTCTGCGAGCCGTATTGTTTGAGCACGTAGACGAGAACCCTGAGGTTGTTCTTGTCGCATGAGCTTGGTATGGTGGCTGTGTAGTTCTTGCTGACTGTCTTGTTGTCTTCGGAAGTCGAGACTGCGTCTCCAGTAATGTCGGTAATCGCTACTCTGGCGATGCTGCTGTGGTTGTAGCTGCTTCCGCCTCCGTTCTGGTAACCGATGATGTTGTCCTCAAGCAGGACAGCCGTGACCTTGTAGTCGCCCTTCTCCTTGATGTAGAGCTTGATGTTCAGGTTCAATGTGTTGCCGGATACGGATGAAGAGAATGATGTTCCGGTCTTAACCGGGTAGTACTTTTCTGTCTCTTTCACCGTACTGACCACTAATATGGCCGCATCATTATATACACGATTACCAATCTTCCTTCTGTAATCGATCATTCCGGTAGGATACCCCGTGACATTGAATATGTTATCCAATGAACTAGTTCCGCTGAACCCTAAATTTGAGGAAGTCGGATGCAGGTTCAACTGCTCTATTTTGTTAGGATATTGACTGTCTGCCAAGGCGAATCCCGTCGCCAGATTAGGGCAGTACCCGCACCAAGTCGCCGTGAATCTCATCGCCAATGACCTGTGCCAGAACTCTTTGCTAGCCCACTCCTCCGGCTCGTCAGGATCTTCCGAACCTTTCACCACGATCTTTGTGGTCGAAGGAATCTTCATTTCGGAAAAGCCGTTGGTCTGTCCTTCATATATATATAATGTCGCCAACGGATTACCCGTTGCATGAAGTAACACCAGAGCAGCATTTTTCGAGATATCAAGAGATGATATACTATTGTTGTAACAATATAATTTTTGCAATTTCGGATTATTACTTACATCCAGTGAGGAAAGTTTATTACCGTAGCAATCTATCCTTTTCAGTTCTTGGTTATTACTAACATCTACCGAGGATAGATTATTGCAGCCATACGAAAAATGTGTTAATTTATGATTGTTACTTACATTTAGCGAGGAAAGATTATTGTTGTCACAATATAAGTGATGCAGTTTTGTGTTATTACTTACAT
>ENA-UOOD01004246-UOOD01004246.1-human-gut-metagenome-genome-assembly--contig:-CS67-NODE-4246-length-11295-cov-21.810320_pt1 | contig 11295 bp, 9 predicted proteins | sample MGYA00242464_ERZ724011 | MGnify/ENA metagenome assembly ERZ724011 | reverse complement strand
TCATACTCATTTGCAGGTGTTGGGTCAGTATGACGTTTTTGCCTGCATCCTTGTCACGGTACTTTTTATCCAGTTCCCTGACACTGCCCCACGACGCGGAGCCATGTTCCTCACCGGGTCTGGTGTTCTTCTGCCCAGTGTAATAGAACAAGATTGCGCCGCCGTAGAGCAGCAGGAAAATACCGATAAACTTCATCGTGTATGGCGTCCAGTGCAGCGCAAAGGGCATTTTGGTCACTTCGGAGAATTGTGCGACCAAGTCAAAGATGGTCATTCCGGGTGCATAACATCCAGCCATCAGCACGGCCAGCCAGACGATCGGTATGACAAACGCCGCCCACACGGGGGCGGCGCTGCGGAATGATTTTTTCTTGTGTGTCACAGGTCAATATCCATGCAGGCAAGACTGCTTCGCTCGGCATGGTGCTTGCAGAAAACAAGCGTACCAGCTGCCAACAGCAGCAAAACCGACGGAATGATAAAAAGCAGTTTTTTCATAGATGTTTTAATCCCTCCATTTTCAATAGAATACCATGCCCTGCATGGAAGGGGGAGCCTTTTGGTATGCGGTATCCGGTGCATTTACGCCAGTTTGTATTTTTCTTCAAACGTATTGTACTGCATCAAAAACTCGTTGCTGCCGGATTTGACGTCGCCGAGGTACTTGTGCAAGTCGATGCGCTCGTTTTTCATGTCGAGCAGGCAGCCTGCGATGTTCGAGCAGTGGTCAGCCACACGTTCCAGATTTGTCAGCAGGTCGGACAGCACAAAGCCTGCGGCCAGCGAACATTCGCCGCGCTGGAGCCGGGCAATGTGATTTGTGCGCAGTTCATCCTTCAGCTTGTCAATGACCTGCTCCAGCGGCTCGACCTGCCGCGCAAGTGTCAGATCGTCCTGCAAAAATGCCCGGCTTGTGAGATCAACGATCTCGCTCACGGCGTTCAGCATCGTCTGAAGTTCTTTTTTTGCAGAGTCCGTGAACGAAACGCCCTTTTCCTTTAACTCCTCTGCCGATTCGATAATATTGACGGCGTGGTCTGCAATGCGCTCAAAATCGCCGATCAGATGCAGCAGCTTGGACGATTCCACGCTGTCCTGTTCGCTCATCGGCTGTGTGGCCAGATGCACAAGGAAGGTTCCCAGCGTGTCCTCATAGCGGTCGGTGTCGTCTTCGCGCTGCCGGACAGAGGCGGCCAGTTCCGGCGTAAAGCCGAGCACGGCCTGCAGGCTTTCGTGCAGCGCAAGTTCGGAGTCCGCCGCCATGCGCTTGGCCAGTTCCTCGCTCTTGACGAGCGCAATAGCAGGTGTTGCAAATAGACGCTCGTCCAGTTCCGTCGTCGCGTCTGCGTGCTGTCCCTCCGGGATGACCTTATACGACAGCTTTTCCAGCAGCCCGCAGCACGGCAGCAGCATCAGCGTGCAGGCCAGATTGAAGATCGAGTGGATCAGTGCGATATGGAAGGTGTCAATGGCGGTGGAGACGAAGGCAAAGCGGAAGATCGCGTTCGCCGATTCAAACAGCGTCAGCCAGACAACTGTGCCGATGATGTTGAAACTCAGGTGCACAACGGCCGCGCGCCGCGCATTCTTGTTCGTGCCGACGGAGGACAGCATAGCCGTCACACAGGTGCCGATGTTCTGACCCATAATAATGGGGATTGCCGCGCCGTAGCTGACAGCCCCGGTCGAGGACAGCGCCTGCAGAATACCGACCGATGCGGACGAGGACTGTACAATGCCCGTCAAAATCGCGCCTGCCAGAACGCCCAGAATGGGGTTCGAGAACATCAGGAAGAATTTTGTAAAGTTCGGGTCGTTCCGCAGCCCGGAAACAGAGCCGGACAGCGATTCCATGCCGAACATCAGCGTCGCAAAGCCCAGCAGAATCAGGCCCGTGTCCTTTTTCTTGCCCTTTGCGGTCAGATACAGAATAATGCCGATCACAGCCAGCACTGGCGTAAACGACGAGGGTTTCAGAAGCTGCACGAACAGGCTGTCGCCGTTGATGCCGGACAGCGACAGCAGCCACGCCGTCACGGTCGTGCCGATGTTCGCGCCCATAATCACGGGGATAGACTGCTTGAGGCTCAGAAGCCCCGAGTTGACAAAGCCCACAACCATGACTGTCGTAGCCGAAGAAGACTGAATGACTGCCGTGACGGCAAGACCCGTCAGAAGTCCGGAGAACCGCCCGTTCGTCAGCTTCGCCAGAATGGCCTTTAAAGACCCGCCCGCACGCTTTTCCAGCGCTGTTCCCATCACGCTCATGCCGAACAGGAACAGACTCAGCGAGCCGAGCAATGTTAAAAAGTTAAAAATCGTCATATCCGCACAGACCTCTTTCTAAATTCGTTTTATCTGATATAAATATAGAAAGAGAATGTCAAATGCGCGTCCAGAATTATGTTAAATCTTCGTGATATTTCGCTGAGAACCTTAAATCCAAATCAATTCCCGGTTAAACCGCCGCCCAAGGCTCCCCTTGGGCACAAGGGGAGCTGGCCCGAAGGGCCTGAGGGGATTCGAACGTAGCAAATTTCGGAGCACTCTGTAATTTGTAACTACACTGCGTAATCCCCTCAGTCAGCTTCGCTGACAGCTCCCTTTTATTCAAAGTGGAGCCTTGGTGCTTACGAATTCGCCGACAATTTGGGCGAAATCCGGAGCTCCCTACCGCGGAACCCCTTCGTCTCGGCTTCGCCGAGCCACATCCCCTTTCAGGGGGCCTTTGCTCCGGTTGATTTTCCCGGAATTGCATGATATAGTAGAGAAAAACAAAAAACGGGGGCCTTGAAATGAAAAAACACATCACACGGCTGCTCTTTGCGGCGCTTTTGCTGCTTGCGCTGTGCATCGGCGCGTCGGCGGCGGGGACGAGCGGGAAGTGCGGCCCGTCTGCCTACTGGTCATTTGACAGCAGCACCGGCACGCTGACCATCTCCGGCAGCGGCGCGATGAACGATTATGAGTACGGAGACTATCCGTGGATGGATTACCGTGATTCGATTCAGACGATCGTGATCGGCGACCAGATCACGCAGATCGGCCGGTACGCTTTTACGGGGACGGCCTGCAGTACGATCAAATTCGGGAAAAACGTGCGGAGTATCGGCGAGAGGGCCTTTCTCGAATGCAGAAACCTGAACGGAGATCTGACGCTCCCGGACAGCGTGCAGACCATCGGCGCGGGGGCCTTTCAGGGTTGTGAAAAACTGAGCGGCGACCTGACGATTCCGGATTCTGTCGTTGAGATTGGCGAAGGTGCGTTCCGTGACTGTAAAAATCTGAACGGCACGCTGACGCTTGGGAAGAACCTGCGGACGATTGGCAAGGAGGCATTTTCCGGATGTGCGTTTACCGGCAGTCTGACTATCCCGGAAGGCGTTACGGAAATTGCAGACAGCGCGTTCGGGGCTGGGATACCGTTGAAGAAATATGGTATGTTTACCGGTACGCTGACACTGCCGTCAACGCTGAAAACCATTGGCGCAAGCGCGTTCTCATACGCAGACTTTTCCGGAGAACTGCTGATTCCAGACGGCGTGACGAGCATCGGCGCGAATGCGTTTAAGGAATGCGACGGCTTCGGCGGGCTCCTGTCCCTGCCGGACAGCGTCAAAACGGTGGGGGAATGGGCGTTTTACCTGTGCAAGGGCTTTACCGGCCTGAAGCTTTCCGCCAGCCTGACCAAAATTGAAGAGCGGTCGTTTGCGCATATGTACGGCCTGAAAACAGAGGTCGTGATCCCGGAGGGGGTGACAGAGATCGGCGAAGGTGCGTTCTCCTGTTCTCACATGCCGTCCGTCCGCTTCCCGTCCACGCTGAAAAAAATCGGGAAGCAAGCATTTTATTTGACATTTGGACTTACAAATTATAGCACGATCACATTCCCGAATGGGCTGGAAGTGATTGAAGACGAAGCGTTCGACAGCTGCTATTTTAAAAATGCAGTGGTTCTTCCTGCGAGTATAAAATCAATCGGGAAAAAAGCGTTTGACAGCGATTGGTCTTACGGAAAGCATAATGATATTCCCCTTGGCGCGTATTTCCTCGGTGCAGCGCCCCAACTCGTCGGGACGGGGAACGCCAACTGCTCGTTCCCATCGGACTGGACGCTCAATTACCTGCCCGGCACGTCTGGCTGGATGGGCGATACCTACGAGGGCTACAAAATCGTCCCGTGGGACGGCGAAACACGCTGGGACAACCTGTACACGGATGATTTTGGATACCGGGATAACAAGTGGAACAAGATCGAAACGTCGTGGAGCGTCAACCCGGACACCGGAAAGATCACCCTGACCGACGATCTGAACGAAGGCTGCGTCGTCGCAGTTTCCTATGACGCGGATGGCCGCGTTACGGGCATCGGCGTCCTGCGTACCAAAACGGATTTCGTTGTACTCAACCTGCAGGACACCTGCCGCCTGTTCCTCCTGAACGCATCCTCCGCCCCGCGCCTGAACACGCCGGTCACCATCAATGACTACCTCCCAACCTGAGGCGCACCTAAGGCCCCCCTGAAAAGGGCTGATTCCCCCCCTATCAGGGGGAAATGGCCCGAAGGGCCAATAGGGGGTAGGGACGCTGGCCTGCAGGGCCTGAGGGGATGCGAACGTCACAAATTTAGGAGCATGCAGAAACGCGTGCCCCATCCCCTCCGTCATTTTCTTTGAAAATGCCACCTCCCCTTATCATGCAGGCCATGACAAGGGGAGGCATTTTTACGCTATTCTGCGTACCAATCTGCTTGCGGAACAATGGGCTGCGTGATGTCGTAATAGGTCAGGCCGGACTCGCCGATGATGGACAGCTGCACGGCAGTGATGCCGTCCAGCGCGCAGAGCGTGGCGGCAATGGAGCGCACAGCGTTTGCCGCCTGTTGCGCCGAGGTGTCGCAGCCCATGAAATCGTCGGACAGCACGACGCTTGCCGAGCCGTTCGTAACGGAAAGGTCGAGCACCTGCGTCCGGTAGGGGATGGCCCGCGTCAGATTCACGGGAACCTCGCGGCTGACAAGCGCCTGAAGCGCAAGCAGCGGAAGCTGCTCCATGTCAGCGGTACGGACAACAGCATCGCGCGCGGCGAGCAGGCCATCTTTGTTGGGATAATACAGCCGCACGACATATTCCGGCTGGTCGGCAGATGTGTCGTACAGTAAAAACTGCTCTGCCGTATAAGTGACTTCCGTCTGCCGCTGCGTGCGCACAAGGCGCACGCGGTCTACGCCGTCCAGCTGGGTCAGCGTCAGCGTCAGACAGGCTGCCGCCAAAGACGCCTGAAGTCCTTCTGGCGCATTTTCATCTAAAAGCAGCGTCAGCGTACCGTCCTCGCAGGAATCGAAGGAGCAGCTGCCCCTGAGTCCGTCCGGAAGCGCGAGTCCTTCCTCCGCAGGAGCAATCAGATACTGCTGCAAAACGGCTGCGGGGCTGCTGTCCGGTACGGAGGCCGGGGTGGCTGTGAGCGCGCCGGTTTTTGCATCCGCGCTTTCGCGGACGCAGTAATAAAACTGAATCTGCGGTTCCTCCGGACTTCGGAGATAGACCGATGCGGAGCATCCGCACAGAAAGCACACTGCCAGCAGCACGGCAAGCAGGCAGTCCTTTTTTTTACGCATCCGGGTCGTCCTCCTCTCCGGAACCGAAGCTTGGGAACGTGACGGTAAAGCACGAGCCCTCGCCGACTGTGGAACGAACCGAGATCGTGCCGAAATTCCGCCCGACCATCTCATGTACGATGGAAAGGCCGAGTCCCGCGCCGCCTGCCTGACGGCTGCGGGCCTTGTCAACGCGGTAAAAGCGGTTGAAAATAGAGTCCAGTGCGTTTTCGGGAATGCCGCTGCCGGTATCCTCTACATCAATGACAACAGTATCTTCCTCATGCCGCACCCGAACATGGACGCTGCCGTTTTCCCGGTTATATTTGATGCCGTTTTCCACGAGATTGAACAGGATTTGATACGCATCGTCCTCAAAGGACAAAATCGTGCAGCCCTTTTCTACGCTGGCCGTCAGCTTGACCGCCTGCCGGTCGGCCAGCGGCACGAGCATGCGGAACACGCGCGAGAGCGTCTGTCCGACATCAACGACCTCATGCTCTCCGCCCTCTGTTTCATCGGCTGAGGCCCGGCTGAGTGTGAGCAGCTTCTGCGCCATGCGCGTCAGCCGGTCGGACTCCGCGCCAATGTCGGCGACAAATTCCCGCATCGTGTCCGTATCCATCTCGTTTTGCAGGATGGAGTCGGACAACAGCTTGATAGATGCCAGCGGCGTTTTGAGTTCGTGCGACGCGTCGGAGACGAACTGCCGCTCGGTGATCTCCGTCTGCTGCAGCTTGTCGGTCAGCTTGTTGAACTCCGCTGCCAGCGTTGCGTATTCGTCCGAGCCGCGCATCTGAATTTTGTGGCTGTATTCGCCCTCGCGCACAAGGCGCATGGAGGTCATGATCCGCCGCATGCGGCTTGAACCGGTCATGGTAAAGATGACCGCACACAAAAAGATGATCCCGATCAGAACCAGCGACCCGCGGAAGATCGTCCGCTCAAGGCTTGCGATAATGCCGCCCTGCGAGGCATCGTATTCCATCAGATATACGCACCCAACGACCGTATCGTGCATCAGGACCGGCGACGCAGCGTAGCTTTTGAGCGTGTTGTTTTCATAGACGCAGGAAAAGACGTCATTACAATCCAGCGCCTGCACGATCGGCTCGAGCAGGACGAATTTTCCCTCCGCGTTCTGGCTGGGCACAGAATCGTAGAGCGCGCGGCCCGATGCGTCGGTCACGATGAGGCGCGTGACGTTCATATCGCCAATGACAGAGATGATCTGCTCCGCCGTCTCCTGCGTCAGCGCATCTACACCGGAAAATGAGGATGTGACGACCTTCAGCTTGTCCTGCGCGGACGAGCATTTTGCCTTGAACATCAGATCGCGCGAGGCGGAGGCGGAATAAATATTCAGAAACACGAGCACGAGAACCGTAACGGCCATATACGCCAGCGCGTTGCGGATCTGCGAGCTTGACGGCATGAGCCGCCTGCGCCGTTCAGTACTTGAAATAGTAGCCAACTCCCCACTTGGTCAGAATGTGTTCCGGCTGGGCAGGATTTTTTTCGAGCTTTTCGCGCAGCCGTCGGATGTGTACATCCACCGTGCGGATCTCACTGCTGACGTCGTAGCCCCAGATTGCGTCGAGCAGTGTCTCGCGCGAATATACGCGGTTGGGGTTGCGCATCAGAAGTTCCATGAGATCAAATTCCTTCGCCGTCAAATCAACCGGCACGTCCTCGCGGAACGCGCTGCGGCTGTCTCGGTCGAGCGTGATGTGCTCGCAGACGAGCGTCTGCTCCGGCGTCTGCTTTTTTGCTGTTCCGGCCCGGCGCAGAAGCGCGCGGATGCGTGCCTTGAGTTCGAGAATGTTGAACGGCTTTGTGAGATAGTCGTCCGCGCCGTGCTCAAAGCCCAGCAGCTTGTCCATATCCTCGGATTTGGCGGTCAGCATGATAATGGGAACCTGCGAAAACTCCCGGATTTTCGTGCAGGCCTCCAGACCGTCAAGCCGGGGCATCATCAGATCGAGCACGATCAGATCCGGCGTTTCGCTCGCCGCCAATTCCACGGCTTCCATGCCGTCACAGCCGGTTACGACCTCGTAGCCGTCGTTTTCCAAGTTGAACTTAATGCCCTTGACCAGCAGCTTTTCGTCATCCACAACCAGAATTTTCATTCGATTTCCTCCACATAGACATACGGCCGCAGCTTTTCCAGCAGCCCTTCTCCAATCCCCTCGACGTCCAGCAGCTGCTGGGTCGTGACAAATTTTCCGTATGTGTCCCGGTATGCAAGAATCCGCTCCGCCGTCTTTTCTCCCACGCCCGGAAGTTCCAGAAGTTCTTCCATCGTTGCCGTGTTCAAACAGACGCGGCCGCTTCCTTCAGCGGCGGAAGCCGCCTTTTTCTCGACTTGGCTGATCCAGGCGTCCTGTGCCGCGCCGCCGGGCGCAGCGTGCTGCGTTTCGAGAACTGGCCCGCGCACCGTTGCGCGGCCAAGAAAGAATGCGCAGGCGCACAGGAGAATTGCAGCGCTCCACAAGACAAGCGCCGGATCGACACGCTTTTTCCGCATACAGCTGCCTCCATTTGACATACCGGGCCAACCTGTTATATAATACGTTAAGTGTCAACTGACGCAATCAGTATACCATATTTTTTTGATTCTGTACAATCCGAACAGAATAAAATGGAGATAAAAATGAAAAAAACGAAGGTTCTTTCCCTGCTGCTTGCCGTGTTCCTGCTGCTGTCTTCCCTGACGTTGCCGCTTCTCGCGGTGGACGCTGAGACGGCGGAAGACCCGGAGCAGACGCAGAGCGACGGCGCGGATGCCGCAGCGGCAGACGACAGCGTGCCGGAGGATCAGCTGCTGTCCTCGCGGACAAGCTTTTCTGTCGCGGCCAAGGCCGCGCTCCTCGTCGATCTCAACACGGGCCGTACCGTCTATGAACAGGACGCGGACGAGCGCATCTATCCGGCCAGCCTGACGAAGATCATGACCTGTCTGCTGGCACTGGAAAACGGCAATTTGTCCGACGTTGTGACCGTTTCGGCATCCGCGCTCGAGGATCTGGACATTGATTCGAGCGTCGCAGGGCTTCAGGTCGGTGAGCAGATGACGCTGGAAAATCTGCTGTACTGCATGATGGTCGTCTCCGGCAACGACGCCTGCAACGTCATCGCCGAGCATATTGCCGGTTCCATTACGGATTTTGTCCGCATGATGAACCAGCGCGCCTATGAACTTGGCTGCCTCAACACGCATTTCAGCAATCCCCACGGTCTGCACGATGAGAATCACTATACCACCGCGCGCGATTTGTCCATCATTACGCAGGCCGCGCTCAAAAGCGAAAATTTCCGCCAAATCGTTGATACCTATGAATATCAGCTGCCCGATGATAATGTACGGCAGAACATCCCGAAGCTTAAAACGACAAACATGCTGATTTACCGCTCGATGTCCAACTCACTCTATTATTCGCGTGCGCATGGCATCAAGACCGGCTATACCAGTCAGGCGGGCCGCTGCGTCATTTCCGAGGCGACGGGAGACGGTCTTGACCTTTTGGGCATTGTCTGCGGCGCGGCCACAACCATCCTTGACAGCGGCGATCTGCTTATGGAGAACTTTACGGAGTGCGCACGGCTGTTTGACTACGGCTTTGATAATTACTCATACTTACCGATCATGTCGCCGCTGTATCCGGTCGATCAGGTGAAGATCAACAACTCTGCCGGTGCGGAGGCGGTCGCCGTTGCGCCGCAGGACGAGATCAAGGTTCTGCTGCCGAACGACTATGACCCCGACAAGCTGGTCACAGATATCCAGCTTAACAGCGACAGCGTTGACGCGCCTGTCCGCGAGGGCGACGTGCTCGGCTCGGCCACCGTTACCTATGCCGGTGAGATCCTCGGTCAGACGAAGCTGCTTGCCATCACCGATGTGGCGCGTTCCGAGATTTCCTCCGCCGCTGCCGGAACGGGAGCCTATATCCAGAAAAACTGGTGGAAGTGGGTTGTGATTGCAATCTTTGTTGCCGTTGGTGTGATACTGGCCCTTATCGTGCTCTATCAGCTGCGCAAGCGCCGCTACCGCCGCATGCGCATGGAGCAGCGCCGCCGTGCGCTGGAAGATCGCCGCCGCCGTTTCCGCGAAGGCTACGACCTGCCGTTTGACGAACTGGAACGAAAGTAAAGGAGGGCAATCGCATGCTGAACTGGGAATCGCTTCAGGCTGCCTGCCTGTCCTGCACCAGCTGTCCGTTGTCGCAGACGCGGCACAACGTCGTTTTCGGCGTCGGCCCGCGGGACGCGGAGGTCATGTTCGTCGGCGAGGGACCGGGAGAAAACGAGGACTTGCAGGGCGAGCCGTTTGTCGGCGCGGCTGGAAAGTTTCTTGACGAAATGCTCTCCATCATCGACCTTGGCCGGGAAAACTGCTATATCACGAACATCGTCAAGTGCCGCCCGCCCAAAAACCGCGACCCGATGCAGACCGAGCAGGATGCGTGTATCAGCTTCCTGCGCGCGCAGACGAAGCTGATCCAGCCGAAGATCATCGTCTGCCTCGGCCGTATCGCGGCCATGCGCCTCATCCGTCCGGATTTCAAGATTTCCCGCGAACACGGACAATTTACTGAAAAGGGCGGCATTCTCTTCACTGCACTCTATCATCCGTCCGCGCTCCTGCGCGACGAAAGCAAGCGCCCGGACACCTTTTCTGACCTCAAGGCCCTTCAGGCCAAAGTCCGCGAGGTCTGTACCAGAACCCTGTAATGACAACAGGACGCGCCGCTCCCGGATGGGCGGACGCCTATTTACCGCTACCCCGTCTGGGACGCACGGATGCAAAGCGAGGACAACCTGCCCGGCAGTGCAGCTTGTGCAAATTCGAGCCGTTGAAACGAGCGAGACTGATGCTTTCAAAGAAGGGGGATACCATGGATAGATACGCTGTAAACTCATATCGCGCGGCATGAACAGGAAATCGCAGTGCCGATCAAAAGCGCGGGAGTGCATGTCCGAAAGCGGCTGAAAATCAAATATCCGCGGCTGCCAATCAAGGCAGCCGTATACTCCAAAACGAGGTCATACCGCAGATGACCTCGTTTTTATTTCTATTTATTACCGGCTGAGAATCATGGCGCAAACAGGCCTCTTTTTGGCGCGGTGCCGGTTTGACGGGCGAAATAAACGTATGCTATTTTCTGAACTGATACAATGTACAGACGCGAGCATGATTGAGGATTTAAATATGATATTTCTTCCCCACCGAGGGCTGGGAGCCGGTCACGCGCGTCCACTCGGACAACCACCTCTGGCTGGTCATGGACGCCTATCACATCGCGCTGGAAGAGGGAAACGTTTCGTACCTCGACACGCAGGCCCCGTATTTCGACGGCGGCAGCGGCACGATCTGGGAGCACATCAAACAGTCCATCCGCTTCACCACGCAGAACATGGGCGCGCACGGCTTCCCGCTGATGCTCAGCTCCGACTGGAACGATATGCTCTATAAGGTCTGCCGCAAGGGGAAGGGCGAGAGCATCTGGACGGGGATGCAGTTTGCCGTCGCGCTGCGCATGATGCAGGAACTGGCCGAGCGCAAGGGCGAACCGGAATTTGCAGAGGAATGCAAAGCGCTCTATGCCCGCCAGCAGGCGCTTTGCCGCACACTTGCGTGGGACGGCGCGTGGTTCCGCCGCTGCATCACGGACGAGGGCCGCTTTATCGGCTCG
>ENA-UOOD01004237-UOOD01004237.1-human-gut-metagenome-genome-assembly--contig:-CS67-NODE-4237-length-11316-cov-7.095995_pt1 | contig 11316 bp, 10 predicted proteins | sample MGYA00242464_ERZ724011 | MGnify/ENA metagenome assembly ERZ724011 | reverse complement strand
CGTATTATATTATTGAAGTGGAGCAAAGTGGAGCGAAATTTCAGTAAAGTGGAGCGAAAGGAGGCGCGAGGGGATGTTCGGCAAGTACAAGCACTCAGTCGACGAAAAAGGACGTCTGTTCGTGCCGTCCAAGCTGCGCGAGGAACTTGGCAACACCTTCTATGTGACATTGGGCCTGGACCACTGCCTCTCCGTCTATACGGAGTCCGGCTGGCAGGCGATTCTCGATAAATACAACGCGCTGCCGATCGTTCAGGCGCGGAAGATGCGTTTCCTGTTTGCCAATGCCGCCAAATGCGAGCCCGATAAGCAGGGCCGCTTCCTGATCCCGGCGGAGCTGCGCCAGTACGCGGGCCTTTCCAATGAAGTCACCTTCATCGGCCAGGGCGGCCACGCGGAGATCTGGGACAGCGCGGCATATGACGAGCTGGAGCGTCAGACGCTGACCCCGGAGAATCTGGCGGCTGTCATGGAGGAACTGGGCTTCTGATGGAGTTTGCACATCAATCGGTGCTTTTGAACGAGTGCATCGACGCGCTGGCGATCAAACCCGACGGGATCTACCTCGACGGGACGCTGGGCGGCGCGGGCCACTCGCTGCAGATCTGCCGGAACCTCACCACCGGCAGGCTCATCGGCGTCGACCGCGATCTGGTCGCGCTGGAGGCCGCAAAGAAGCGGCTGTACCGGCATGCGAAAAAAGTGACGCTGGTACACGATAATTTTGAAAACGTCGGCGCGATCCTCACCGCGCTTGGCCTCGACCGGATCGACGGGATGCTGTTCGATCTGGGCGTTTCGTCTCCGCAGCTCGACGACGCGGAGCGCGGCTTTTCCTACATGGCCGACGCGCCGCTCGACATGCGCATGGACCGCGAGCAGTCGCTGACCGCCTATGAGATCGTCAACAACTGGCCGCGCGAAGAACTCAAATCCATCCTCTACGAATACGGCGAGGAGCGCTACGCCCCGCAGATCGCCGCCGCCATTGAGCGCGTGCGGACCGACCGTCCCATCGAAACGACGCTCGAGCTCGTCGATATCATCCGCTCGGCCATGCCGGCCAGCGCCCTCCGGGAAAAGCAGCATCCGGCCAAGCGCAGCTTCCAGGCCATCCGCATCGCCGTCAACGATGAGCTCGGCGCTGTCCGCCAGGGCATGGAGGCCGCGATCGACCATCTGAAGCCCGGCGGCCGTCTCGCCGTCATCACCTTCCATTCGCTCGAAGACCGCATCGTCAAAAATGTCTTCCAGGACGCGGCCAAGGGCTGTACCTGCCCGCCGTCGTTCCCGGTCTGTGTCTGCGGCCGCAAGCCGAAGATCCGGATCCTGACGAAAAAACCCATCATCGCCACACGCGAGGAGGTCGAGGAAAACCCACGTTCGCGCAGCGCAAAGCTCCGCGTCGCAGAGCGCGTGTGAGTCTGAAAGGAGTCCGCTGCCATGGCGCAGTCCAATGGAAAATTCTATAGAGACAACGGCGCCGCAGCCTACGACGTCTACGCCTGGAACGATCAGGCCGCCCGACAGTACGAAGACGGCCGGGCCTATGAGCGGTCCCGGCAATATGAGCTCCCCGAGGAGCAGGTCCGCGAGCAGCCCTATCGCCGCGTCAAGTCCCGCACGGCCATCGCGCCCTTCACGCTCGTCGGCATGCTGACCGTCGCCTGTCTGATGATCCTCGTGATCTTCGGCTACGTGCAGCTGTTTGAAGCCAGCAGCAGCGTCTCGAAGCTCGAAAACCAGCTCGCCAACCTCAAGGAGCAGCAGCTGATGCTGCAGAGCAAATATGACGCCAAGATCGACCTTGCCGCGGCCGAGGCGCACGCGGCCGAGATCGGCCTGACCAAATGCCAGCCGGAGCAGATCGTCTACGTGAGCTTTTCCGGCACCGACCAGGCGGAGATCTATACCCAGCAGCGCACCAGCGTCTTCGGCGAGATCCTCGACGCCATGCAGCAGAGCATCTTCGGCCTCATCGAGTATCTCCACCCCACAGCCTAAACCGCATATTTGACTCCCACAGCAGCATAAGCTTGGACAGAACCTCCCAGTTGGAAATCCGGCCGAACAGGGGCGGTCTTTGCAGACCGCCCCTTTTTTAAGCAGAAAGGCAGTTTCATGGCAAGAAAAATCATCCGCCTGCCGCGCACCAAGGAGCAGAAGCAGGCAAACAGGGAGCAGAACCAGCGGGCAAACCGCACCATCCTCCGCCGCACGCTGGTCCTGATGGTCCTGTGCGGCATCGTTGCGTTCGTTCCGCTCATCGGCACGCTCTACCATCTCATGATCACCGAGCATGACTATTACAACGAGAAGGCCATCAAAAACCAGACACGCTCGACGAACCTCACCGCCACGCGCGGCGTGATCTACGACGCAAATATGAACGTGCTGGCCTCGTCGTCGACGGTCGAGACGGTCTTCATCGACCCCAACGAGATCGCCGAGCAGATGAAGCAGTCGGAAAACAGCAACCTGCTCGACCAGATCGCCCGCGGTCTCGGCGAGATCCTCGACGTCGAGCCCAGCTTCGTCTATGAGCAGGCCGCCGACAAGCAGTACCGCTATAAGGTCATCAAGCGCAAAATTTCCGAGGAGCTGGCCGACGAGGTCCGCGCCTTCATCAGCGAAAACAGCATCACAGGCGTGTATCTTGAGACCGACCTCAAGCGCTACTATCCCAATTCCTCCCTCGCCGCGCAGGCGCTCGGCTTCGTCTCGAGCGACAACAACGGCTCTGAGGGTCTCGAGGCCTACTACAACGAAGAGCTCTCCGGCACCGCCGGCAAGGTCGTCACCTCCAAGGGCAACTACGGCTCCGAGATGCTCTATACATATGAAAAGTATTACGACGCGTCCGACGGCAGCAGCCTCATCACCACCATAGACTCGACTGTCCAGGCCTACGTCGAGAAAAACCTGCAGAACGCCATCGATAAGTACGACATCAAAAACGGCGCGTTCTGCATCGTCATGGATGTGAACACGGGCGAGATCAAGGCCATGGCCACCCTCGGCTCCTACGACCCCAACAACTATCTGGAGATCTACGACGACACGACCGCCCTTCTGCTCGAAAACGAGCGGGCGGCGGCCCTCGCCCTGCCTGAGGCCTCCGCAGCCTATGAGGCCGCGATCGAGACCTACAAGCAGGACGTCGCGGCGGCCCGTATGGCGCAGTGGCGCAACCGCTGCGTGTCCGACGGCTACGAGCCCGGCTCGACCTTCAAGCTCATCACGCTGGCCTCCGCGCTCGATTCCGGCGCCGTCACGCTGAACGACTCGTTCTACTGCGGCGGCCAGGAAAAGTTCACCGGCCGTGAGCAGATCCTGAACTGCTGGAAATCCGCCGGTCACGGCGCACAGACGACCGCCCAGGCCCTCGGCAACTCCTGCAACATCGCCTTCGGCCACATCGGCCTGCGCATGGGCGGCGACACGTTCTACGATTATCTCAAGAGCTTCGGCGTCATGGAAAAGACCGGCGTCGACCTGCCCGGCGAGGCCAGCGGCCTGTTCTACGAGCGCAAATACCTCAATGACCCGGCAAACTACGGCACATCCTACCTCATCACCTCCTCCTTCGGCCAGAGCTTCCGCATCACGCCCATGCAGCTCGTGCGCGCCGTGGCCGCGATCGTCAACGGCGGCTACGTGCTCGAGCCCTATATCGTGAGCGAGGTCGTGGACGCGGACGGCAATACCGTAGAGAAAAACGAAAAGACCGTCCTGCGGCAGGTCATCAGCCAGCAGACCTCCGAGATGATGCGCACGCTCATGGAGCAGGTCGTCACCGAGGGCACGGCCTCCGCGGCCCGGACGCCCGGCTACCGCGTCGGCGGCAAGACCGGCACGTCTGAAAAGCTCGACGAATATGACGAGAACGGCCAGCAGGTCAAGGACAAGATCGTCTCCTTCGTCGGCGTTGCGCCGATCGACGACCCGAAATACGTCGTCCTTGTCGCGCTCGATACCCCGGCCTATTCGGAAAACAGTGAAAAATACACCGTCCACGGCATGTACATCTCCGGCGGCCTGATGGCCGCGCCGACCGTGCGCGATATCTTCCTCGACATCCTCCCGTACCTCGGCGTCGAGCCGGACTACGGCTCTGAGGATATCCGCGGCGTCAACTTCACCGTCCCCGACGTCATCGGCATGGACGAGACAGAGGCGGGCGAGCTGCTCGCCGAGAAGACCATCACCTACCGTGTGGTCGGCACCGGCTCCGTCGTGACCGACCAGCTGCCCGTCGCAGGCAGCCAAGTGCCCGGCAATTCGCAGATCATCCTCTACATGGGTGCGGAGAAGCAGGCGACGCGCGTCGAGGTCCCGGATTTCATCGGCTGCTCCGTCGCGGACGTCAACTACCTGGCCTCGAACGCGGGCCTCTACGTCCAGGCCAAGGGCACGGACCGCACGGATGTCTATGTCCTCGCAGCCTACCAGGATATCGATCCCGGCACAGAGGTTGACAGAGGTACTACAATTACGGTAGAATTCTCTTCCACGGGCGCATCCGACTAAGGAGGACACTATGAAACTCAAAGAACTGCTGCACGGCCTTGACGTGCTGGAGCTGCACGCGGACGAAGATCTGGACATCACCGGCGTCCAGTACGATTCCCGGCAGGTCACGTCCGGCGATCTGTTTGTCGCGATCTCCGGCTTCCAGACCGACGGCCACAGGTATATCCCCAAAGCCATGGAAAACGGCGCAGTCTGCGTCGTCTGCGAAAAAAAGCCGGAAACGGACATTGCCTATGTGCTGGTCCCCGACGCGCGCGCGGCGCTGGCCGCGCTCGGCGCGAACTGGTTCGGCCATCCGTCGGACAGCATGTGCATGATCGGCATCACCGGCACGAACGGCAAGACCACGAGCACGTATCTGCTCAAGCACGTGCTCGAAAAGACCCTCGGCGCGAAGGTCGGCCTCATCGGCACCATCCAGAACATGATCGGCGATGAGATCCTGCACACCGAGCGCACGACGCCCGAATCCTTCGAGCTGCAGAAGCTGTTCGCCGAGATGAAGGCCGCGGGCTGCACGCACGTCATCATGGAGGTCTCGTCCCACGCGCTGGTCCTGCACCGCGCGGACCAGATCGCCTTCCGCGTCGGCGTGTTCACGAACCTCACCGAGGACCACCTCGACTTCCACAAGACCATGGACGCCTACTGCGATGCCAAGGCCATGCTCTTTACCCGCTGCCGGACCGGCGTCGTCAACGTGGACGATGCCTACGCTGGCCGCATCCTGGCGCAGGCCTCCTGCCGCTGCCTGACCTACTCTGCGCAGCAGCCGGCAAGCCTTCGCGCAAAGCACCTGCAGCTGCTGTCTGACCGCGTGGAGTTTGACGCGGAATACGACGGGCAGACGCAGCCGGTCACGCTCGGCATCCCCGGCGTCTTCAGCGTCTATAACGCCCTCGGCGTCATCGGCGCGGCGCTCGCGCTGGAGATCCCGCTGCCCGCCATCGCCGACGCTCTGCGGACCGCGCAGAGCGTCAAGGGCAGGGTAGAGGTCGTCCCCACGCCGGGAATGGACTATACCGTCCTCATCGACTACTCCCACACCCCGGACAGCCTCGAAAATATCTTAAAAGCCGTGCGCGGCTTCTGCCGCAGCCGCGTGATTGCGGTCTTCGGCTGCGGCGGCGACCGCGACCCGTTCAAGCGCCCCGTCATGGGCAGAATCGCGGCGCAGCTCGCCGACCTCAGCATCGTCACCTCGGATAATCCCCGCACAGAAGACCCCTATAAGATCCTCCGGCAGATCCTGGCCGGGATGCAGGAAGCCGAGACGCCCTACGAAGTCATCGAGACCCGCGAGGCCGCCATCTTCCGAGCCATGGATCTGGCCCGGAAGGACGATATCATCGTCCTCTGCGGCAAGGGCCACGAGACCTATCAGGAGATCGGACACGAAAAACGCCATCTGGACGAGCGCGAGGTCGTCCGTGCGTATCTGGAGAGGGAAAGATGAAAGAACTGACACTCAGGAAAATCGCAGAGGCCTGCCACGGGACTGTCACACCGGAGGCAGAGACCGTTACCGTCACCGGCGTCCAGTCCGACTCCCGCCGAGTCCGGCCCGGCGACCTCTTTGTCGCCATCAAGGGCGAGAAGGCCGACGGCCATGACTTTGTCGCCATGGCCGCGAGTCTCGGCGCGAAGGCCGCGCTGGTCGCAAGACCCGTGGAAGCGCCGATCCCCACCATTCTCGTCGCCGACACCATCCGCGCCTACGGTGATCTGGCGGCAGCCTACCGTGAGCACGCCGGCATCACCGTCATCGGCATCACCGGCAGCGTCGGCAAGACGACGACCAAGGAAATGACGGCCTGCCTGCTCGCGCGCAGCTTCCATACCGCCCGCACCGAGGGCAACCACAACAATAACCTCGGCCTTCCCATGACCATTCTCGACATGCCGGACGACACCGAGGTCGCCGTGCTCGAAATGGGCATGAACCACTTCGGCGAGATGGCCTACCTGACCTCCATCGCGCGGCCGGATATCGCCATCATCACCAACATCGGCACCATGCACATCGAGCACCTGGGCTCCCGTGAGGACATCCTGCAGGCCAAGCTCGAGATCTTCCGCGGCGTGCCGAAAAACGGCGTCGGCGTCTTCAACGGTGACGAGCCCCTGCTGTGGAACGTCCGTGCGGACGGCGGCCACAAAAAATACTACTTCGGCATCGAAAATCACACCTGCGACGTGCTCGCCACGGACATTCAGGAGCTCGAAGACGGCATGCGCTTTGTCGTCAGCGGCTTCGGTCACCGCTTTGAGCTGTTTGTCCCCGTGCTCGGCCGCCATACGGTCTATAACGCGCTGGCCGCCGTCACGGCCGCGCTCCTGCTCAAGATCCCGCCCGAGACCATCCAGGCGCAGATCTCCGGCTTCCAGAATACCGGCATGCGCCAGAAGATCTACGAGCGCGACGGCTTCACCATCATCGAGGACTGCTACAACGCCGGTCCCGAGTCGACCGAGGCCGCGCTCGATATCCTCGCCGGCTTCCACGCGCGGGCCAATGGCCGCTGCATCGCTGTCCTCGGCGATATGCTCGAGCTCGGCAACCGCTCGGCTGCGGAGCATTACCGCATCGGCCGCATCGCCGCGGCGAAGGTCGACATGCTCTACACCTACGGCACGAATTCCGAGCGCATGGTCTCCGGCGCGATCACCGGCGGCATGAAGCAGAAATTCGTCGAGCATTTCGACACGCACGAGGACCTGGCGCACATGCTCAAGATGCGTGCCCGGCCCGGCGACGTGATCTTGTTCAAGGGCAGCCGCGGCATGCGGATGGAAAAGGCCCTGTCGCTGTTTTTGAAGGAAGAAGAGTCGTAACCGCACGGCCTGTAGTTTACAAGAGAGAGTCTCGGAGGGATCCAGAATGGATGCAATGTTTTTTATTGTTCTCGGCGCGACGCTGGTCTCGTTTTTGCTGACGCTTGCGTTCGGCCGTTTCGTTATCCCCATGCTGCGCGCGCTGCACGCGGGCCAGTCCATCCGTGAGGTCGGCCCGCAGTGGCACAATTCCAAGGCCGGTACGCCGACCATGGGCGGCATCATGTTCATCGCCGCCATCCTCCTCTGCACGGTCGGCTTCGGCTGGAAGAGCATGGTGGAAAACGGCGACTATACGCACCTGTACGTCCTGGGCCTTGCCCTGTGCTATGGTCTGGTCGGCTTCGCCGACGACTTCGTCAAGGTCAAGCTCAAGCGCAATCTCGGCCTCACCGCCAGCCAGAAGTTCCTGCTGCAGCTCGTTGTGGCCGTCATTTTCCTGTTCGTGCTCAAAAGGAGCGGCGACCTCAGCTGCGACCTCTATATCCCGTTCTGGAACCTCGATCTCGAGATCCCGACGGCGGTCTATATGATCTTCGCGGCCTTTGTCATCGTCGGCTGCGTCAACGCCGTGAACCTCACCGACGGCGTCGACGGCCTGTCCAGCAGCGTGACCATCCCGGTCATGGTCTTCTTCGCCGCGACGGCCTACATCTACGGCCGCACGACGCTGGCCCTGCTCCCCGCGACGGTCGCGGGCGGCCTCGCAGCCTTCCTCTGCTACAACTTCCATCCGGCCAAGGTCTTCATGGGCGACACCGGCTCGCTGTTCCTCGGCGGCATGGTCTGCGGCATGGCGTTCGCGCTCGATATGCCGCTGATCCTCATCCTGGTCGGCATCATCTACATCTGCGAGACGCTCTCCGTCATCCTCCAGGTCACGTATTTCAAGCTGACCCACGGCAAGCGCATCTTCAAAATGACCCCCATCCACCACCACTTCGAGCTGTGCGGCTGGAAAGAGGAGAAGATCGTCTTCGTCTTCACCGCCATCACCCTCGTCATGTGCGTACTGGCCTATCTTGGCGTTATGAACCGGTATTGATCCCGGTTTTCCCGGAAAGGAGCGACCCCCTATGGCAAGCCGTCAGGACGGCGTCACGCAGCTGTATGATCTCCCGCAGGGCGGGGAACCGGAGCGGCTGCCGCAGCCGGAAAAAACAAAGGATAAAGTCCTGCTTGACGAGCGCGGACTGCTGGATCTGCCGTTTCTGGCGCTGACGGTCCTGCTCGTGCTCATCGGCGTGATCATGGTCTTCTCGGCCTCCTACGCCCGCGCGTACTACCTGACCGGCAACTCGACCTACTATTTTGCCCGCCAGGCCATCTTCGCCGTCGCCGGGATCGCCGGCATGCTCTTTGTCAGCCGGCTCAACTATCAGCTCTGGCGCAGCGCCTCGTTCATCATCCTGCTGGTCTCGGTGTTTTTTCTCATGCTCGTGCCGATCATCGGCTCCACGGCCAACGGCGCCAAGCGCTGGATCGAGGTCGCGGGCATCCGCTTCCAGCCCTCCGAGCTGGCGAAGATCGCCATCATCATGACCTTCTCCGCCCTCATCTCCACCTACCGCGACAAAATGCGGACCTTCCGCTACGGCATCCTGCCGTTCGTCGTCATCATGGTCGTCCTGTGCGGCCTGGTCGCGCTCGAGCGTCATTTCTCCTGCATCCTCATCATGCTGCTCCTCGCGGCCGCCATGCTGTTCCTCGGCGGCGTGCAGCTCAAATGGTTCGCCCTCGGCGGCATCGCCGTCGGCCTGTTCGCCTTCATCTATCTCAAAACGCAGGGCTATGCCGGAAGCCGCATCACCGCCTGGCGTGACCCGGCCTCCGACCCCACGGACAACGGCTATCAGATCCTTCAGTCGCTCTACGCCATCGGCTCCGGCGGCCTCATGGGCCTCGGCCTCGGCAAGAGCCGCCAGAAATATCTGTACCTGCCCGAGGAGCACAACGACTATATTTTCCCCATCCTCTGCGAGGAGCTGGGTTTTGTCGGCGCGGTCGTCGTGATCCTGCTCTTCATTCTTCTCATCGTGCGCGGCTATTATATCGCCATGCACGCGCGTGACCGCTTCGGCGCGCTGCTCGCCGCGGGGATCTCCACGCATTTTGCGCTGCAGACCTTCCTCAACATCGGCGTCGTCACGAATTTCCTCCCGGCCACCGGCATTTCGCTCCCGTTCTTCTCCTATGGCGGCACGGCGCTGCTCATGCAGCTGTTTGAGGCCGGTATCGTTCTGGCCGTGTCCCGGCAGAACGACAATAAACTCCTGTAAAGCAAAAGGGGAGAGCCTATGAACATCGTCTTTACCTGCGGCGGCACCGGCGGACATATCTATCCCGCCATCGCGGTCGCCCGCATGTTCCGCGAGCGCCAGCCGGACTGCAGGATCCTCTTCATCGGCGCGGAGGACGGCATGGAAAACAAGCTCGTCCCGCGCGAGGGCTTCGAGCTGCAGACCGTGCAGATCTCCAACTACCAGCGAAAGCTGACCCCCGCCGCCATCTGGCACAATCTCGTGACCGTGCAGCGCATGTCCGCGACGTTTGCCAAAACGAAGCGCATCCTGAAGGACTTCCAGCCCGATGTCATCGTCGGTACCGGCGGCTACGCCAGCTTCCCCGCGCTCAAGATGGGCGCGAAGCTCGGCATCCCCACCTGCGTGCATGAGTCGAACGCCGTCCCGGGCCTCACCACGAAGCTCGTCGCGCGCACGGCCAGCCGCATCATGGTCTCCTTCGACGCCAGCCGCCAGCACTATCCCGACCCCGAAAAGGTCCTCCTGACCGGCACGCCCGTGCGGGAGGAATTCCTCTACGCCAAACGCCAGCAGGCCCGGCAGGCGCTCGGCCTCGGCGACGAGCCATTGATCGTCTCGTGCTGGGGCAGCCTCGGCGCGCGGGAGATGAACAAGAAGATCGCGCAGTTCATGCGCTGCGAATGCGAAGACGGTACGCCCTTCCATCACATCCACGCCACCGGCTCCTTCGGCTGGCGCTGGATGCCGGACTACGTCAAAGAGCAGGGCGTCGACCTTGCCGCGCACCCGGCGCTGGACATGCGGGAATATATCTACGATATGCCGCAGGTGCTCGCCGCGGCGGACCTCATCATCTGCCGCGCAGGCGCGGCGACCATCGCCGAGGTCTGCGCCAGCGGCACGCCCTGCATCTTGGTGCCGAGCCCGAACGTGACCGGAAACCATCAGTAAAATACCGCCCGCGTGATCGAAGCCGCGGGCGCGGCCGCCGTCGTCCGCGAAGCGGACTGCGACGGCAGAAGCCTCTACGAGACCGCAAAGGCGATCCTCTCGGATCCCGAGCGGACCGGCGGCATGCGCACCGCCGCCCGCGGCATGGCCGTGGTCGACGCGGCCGAGCGCATCTACCAGACCGCGATCGAGCTCGCCCGGGGCTGACACGAAGCGCCTCCGGCGCGCATAGGATGGGCAAAATCCAAGGTATGAAGGAGAATGCCCATGCCAGCAGCGCTGCTCGTTTCCAAGTCGCCGCCGCTCTGCGGCGAGCTGACGGTCCACGGCGCGAAAAACAGCGTCCTGCCCATCCTGGCCGCGACGCTGCTATGCAGGACGCCCTGCGTCCTGCATAACTGCCCCGATATCCTCGACGTGACCCACACGCTGCAGATCCTGCGCCATCTCGGCTGCAGCTGCGAGCGCAGCGGCTCGACCCTTTCCATAGATCCGCGCGGCTTTGCGGAAAACGCAGTCCCACCGGCGCTCGCAGGCTCCATGCGCGCCTCGAGCCTCTTTCTCGGCGCGCTCCTGGCCCGGACCGGGGCGGCCGCGCTGACGCTTCCGGGCGGCTGCCCCATCGGCGCGCGCCCCATCGACTATCACCTGCAGGCAGTCCCCGCTCTCGGCGCGTCCGCCGAAGACGAAGGCGCGACGGTCCGCTGCCGGGCGGACCGGCTGCACGGCGCGC
>ENA-UOOD01004221-UOOD01004221.1-human-gut-metagenome-genome-assembly--contig:-CS67-NODE-4221-length-11342-cov-27.050323_pt1 | contig 11342 bp, 7 predicted proteins | sample MGYA00242464_ERZ724011 | MGnify/ENA metagenome assembly ERZ724011 | reverse complement strand
TTTTTTGTACCGGGCGGTCAGCTCCTCCCGGCTTTTGGCTGTGCCGTAGCCGTAGGTCTTGCGGGGCGGCTCGTGCCCCGGCATGGGCCATGCAATGCCGCCGTACTCGCTCAGCGCCACGGCGCGCGTCTGCGGGCGCACCCGCAGGGGGTAGAAGTAGTTGTGCAGGGAGTATACATCCCCGCCGCCCTGATCGTACCAGCCGCTGGCTTCGTCCACAAGACGGGTGTCGTCCAGCGCGCGGATGGCTTGCACTGCCCCGGCGGCATCGTACTGTCCCCAGCCCTCGTTAAAGGGCACCCAGCAGCCCACGCAGGGGTGGCAGCGCAGCGCCTGTACCGTATCTTCCAGCTCCCGGCGGTATTCTTCCCGGCTGCTTTCGCTGCCCCGGCTCAGCAGTCCCCACAGCGCCGCCTTGTCCGGCAGGCGGCGCATAAGCGGCTGCAAAACATTGGTCAGGTAGGTGACAAACCACAGGTTATACTTACTGCCGCCGTTGACCATATCCTGCCAGACCACAAGTCCCAGCCTGTCGCAGTGGTAGTACCAGCGCTGCGGCTCTATCTTTGCGTGCTTGCGCAGCAGGTTGTAGCCCAGCGCCTTTACCTCGCTCAGTTCCCGCTCCACCGCCGCATCCGAGGGCGGGGTGTACAGTCCCTCCGGCCAGTAGCCCTGATCCAGCAGACCGTTGAGCAGGATGGGTTTATCGTTCAGGCAGAAGCGCAGCACGCCCTTTTCGTCCGGTGCGCAGCTCCACTTGCGCAGGGCAAAGTAGCTGTGCACGGTGTCGAACTGTTCTTCCTCTCCCTGCGTAGTGCCCACGGTCAGGTCATACAAAAAGGGCGTGTCCGGGCTCCACGGGAAGAAATACTCGTCCGCAATATGCAGCGTCACCGTGCCGTCCTGGTCGGCCTCATCGCTGCCCCAGTCCTCGGCAATGGTCACACCCCCGGCGCGCACCACCGCCCACAGGTTCGCCGCGCCGCCGGGTGCAGAGGTATGGGCTTTCACGGTCACGGTGCAGGCATCATAGTCCGGCGTAACGGTGAGAGACTGGATGTAATTTTCCGGCACGCGCTCCAGCCAGACCGTCTGCCAGATGCCGCTCTGGGCGGGGTAGAACATCCCGCCGGGCTGCAAGGTCTGCTTGCCCCGCGCCTGTGTGCCGTGGCCGGTGGGGTCCTGCACCGCCACCCACAGGCTGTTGCGGCCGGTGCCGTTGAGCTGCGCGGTGATATCCAGCGTAAAGGGCCAGTAGCCGCCCCGGTGGCCGCCCACCAGATGGCCGTTCACCTGCACGGTACAGGCGTAGTCCACTGCACCGAAATGCAGCAGCACCCGTCCGCCCGTCCCGGCGGGCGGCGCAAAATATCGGTGGTAGTGCAGCCACTGCCCGGGCTGCAATGTGCGCCCAACCCCGGAGGCGCGGCACTCCGGCGCGTAGGGCACTAAGATCTCACCGTCCCAGCCCGCCGGGCGCTGCGCCGAGGCAGTGATGGCGTACTGCCACAGGCCGTTCAGGTTCTCATAGCTGTCCCGGCGCATAGTCGGGCGGGGATATTCCGTCAGAGGGTGCATACACTCACCAGCCTTTTTCTCGTTTGCTCCATTCTAGCACAGCCCGGGGCATTTGTATACCGTGGAGCGGACGATTTTAAATGGCCGCCGCGTGCGCTTTGGCTATCTTCAGCGGAAAATTATTTTTATATTTGCAATTCTGGAAAATCTGCGGATTTTCCAGAATTGCTTCTTCATGGGAATAAAAAAGAGCCGCCGCACGGCGGCATGGCTGTGCGGCGGCTTTGTGAGAAGGTGGGAAATTGTTTAGTTCTCGGCCAGATTACCGGTATAAAGCTGGTAATACTTGCCCTTTTTGGCGATCAGCTCGTCGTGGCTGCCGCGCTCGATGATGCGGCCCTGTTCCAGCACCACGATGCAGTCTGCATTGCGGACGGTGGACAGGCGGTGCGCGATAACAAAGCTGGTGCGGCCATACATCAGGCCGTCCATGCCGCGCTGCACCAGCGCCTCGGTGCGGGTATCAATGGAGGAGGTCGCCTCGTCCAGGATCAGCACCGGCGGGTCTGCCACGGCTGCGCGGGCAATGGCCAGCAGCTGGCGCTGTCCCTGCGAGAGGTTGGCACCATCGCCGGTCAGCATGGTGTTGTAGCCCTCCGGCAGGCGCTTGATAAAGCCATCGGCGTTGGCTAGGCGGGCGGCGGCGATGCACTCTTCATCGGTGGCCTCCAGCCGTCCGTAGCGGATGTTCTCCATCACCGTGCCGGTGAACAGGTGGGTGTCCTGCAGCACGATGCCCAGCGAGCGGCGCAGATCGGCCTTTTTGATCTTATGGATGTTGATGCCGTCATAGCGGATCTTGCCATCCTGAATATCGTAGAAACGGTTGATCAGGTTGGTGATGGTGGTCTTGCCCGCACCGGTGGAGCCGACAAAAGCGATCTTCTGCCCCGGACGGCCGTACAGGTTGATGTCATGCAGCACCGTTTTTTCCGGCACATAGCCAAAGTCCACATCCGTAAAGGTAATATCGCCCGCCAGCTTGTGGTAGGTGGTAGTGCCGTCGTGGTGGGGGTGCTTCCACGCCCACAGACCGGTGCGCTCGGCAGTTTCCACCAGCTGGTCGTTGCGGTCGTACTTGGCGTTCACCAGCGTCACATAGCCCTCGTCGGTCTCGCTGGGCTCGTCCATCATCTTGAAGATGCGCTCGGCACCGGCCAGTGCCATGATGACGCTGTTGGCCTGCATGGACACCTGACTGATGGGCATATTGAAGCCCTTGTTCAGGCTGAGGAAGGCCACCACGGTGCCAAGGGTCATGCTGCCAACGCCGCCAACGGCCATGGCTGCACCAGTCAGCGCGCAGATGGCGTAGCTGATGTTACCCAGCTGGGCGTTGACCGGCATCATGATGTTGGAGAAGGCGTTGGCCTGTTTGGCGCTTTCCTTCAGCTGGTCGTTTAACTCACGGAAGCCGGCAAGGGTCTGCTGCTCGTGAGTGAACACCTTGACCACCTTCTGGCCTTCCATCATCTCCTCGATGTAGCCGTTCACCTTGCCCAGATCCCGCTGCTGCTGGATGAAGTACTTGGAGGAGCTTTTTGCGATCTGCTTGGAGCAGAACAGCATCAGCGCCACCATGAGCATGGTAACGATGGTCAGCTGCCAGCTGAGCATACACATACTGAAGAACACGGATACGATGGTGATGACGCTGGACACCAGCTGCGGGATGCTCTGGCTGAGCATCTGGCGCAGGGTATCCACGTCGTTGGTGTACACGGACATGATATCGCCGTGGGGATGGGTGTCAAAATACCGGATGGGCAGGCTTTCCATGTGGGTGAACAGCTTGGTGCGCAGATTGCGCAGCGTGCCCTGCGTTACGTTGACCATGATGCGGGCGTTGGCCCATGCAGCCAGAATGCCCACAAGGTAGATGCAGCACATCCGCACCAATGCACCGGCCAGTGGTGCAAAGCTGGGGTTCTGCTGGCGGGTCATGGGCACGATGTAATCGTCCATCAAGGTCTGCAAGAACAGGCTGGCCTGCACATTGGCCAGCGCGCTGACCACGATGCAGACAAGCACAAGGATGCAGTGGGGCAGATAGTTGCGGAACACCTCATCCATAATGCGCTTCAGCAGCTTGCCCGGGTTTTCCACCTTGGGGCGCGGCCCCCGTGCGCCCCGCGGGCCGGGGCCATGTACTTCTTTTACTGCCATTACTGCGCACCTCCCTGCTTGTCAAAATCGCCGCCGCCCTGCGTCTGGCTGTTGTAGACCTCCTGATAGATGGCGTTGGTCGCCAGCAGCTCTGCGTGGGTGCCCAGACCGTTGATCTGGCCGTTCTCCAGCACCAGAATGCGGTCTGCATCCTGCACCGAGGAAATGCGCTGTGCAATGATGATCTTGGTCGTGCCGGGGATCTCCTCCCGGAAGGCCTTGCGGATCTTGGCATCGGTCGCGGTATCCACGGCGCTGGTGGAGTCGTCCAAAATCAGCACTTTGGGCTTGCGCAGCAGGGCGCGGGCGATGGTCAGGCGCTGCTTCTGGCCGCCGGACACGTTGGAGCCGCCCTGCTCGATCCATGTATTGTACTTATCCGGGAAGCGCTGGATGAATTCATCCGCGCAGGCCAGCTTTGCCATGCGGATGCACTCTTCCTCGGTGGCGTTGGCATCGCCCCAGCGGAGGTTATCCAGAATAGTACCGCTGAACAGCACATTCTTCTGCAGCACCATGGAGACCTCGCGGCGCAGAACATCAAGGTTATAATCCCGCACGTCCACGCCGCCCACCCGCACGGTGCCGCTCTCGGCATCGTACAGGCGGGGGATCAGCTGCACCAGACTGGATTTTGCGCTGCCGGTGCCGCCGATGATGCCCAGCGTCTCGCCGGGCCGGATGGTAAAGCTGATATCGTTCAGCACCGGCTGGCCGCTGCCGTGCTTATACTTGAAGGTAACGTGGTCGAACTGGATGCTACCGTCTGCCACCTGCTGCACCGGCTGCTTTGCCGGGGACAGGTCGGTGTGCTCGTCCAGCACCTCCACGATACGCTTGGCAGAGGCGGCGGACATAGCGATCATGACAAAGGCCGTGCTCAGCATCATCAGTGCCATAAGGATGTTCATGATATAGCCGAACAGGGCGTTCAGCTGGCCGGTGGTAATGGCACCGTGCAGCACATATTTTGCGCCGAACCAGCTCAGCGCGATGTTGCAGCCGTACACCGCCACCAGCATGGCGGGGTTATTGAAGCTCAGGCGGCTTTCCGCGTTGACGAACTGCTTGTACAGGCTCTCGCAGGCAGCAGTATATTTTTCGTTTTCAAAGCCCTCGCGCACAAAGCTTTTGACCACGCGGATGGCAGAGACATTCTCCTGCACCGAGGCGTTGAGGTTATCGTAGTTCTTGAACACACGGTCAAAGATGTGGAAGGTAGGGATCATGATGGCAGCCAGCACCGCCACCAGAAAGGCCACCGCCACCACGAACACCAGCGACAGCGGGCCGCCGATGATCACAGCCATGAACATTGCAAACACCAGATGCACCGGGGCGCGCACGCACATGCGCAGGATCATCTGGAAAGCGTTCTGCACGTTGGTCACGTCGGTGGTCATGCGGGTGACAAGACCTGCCGTAGAGAATTTGTCGATATTGGAAAAAGAATAATGCTGGATATTTTCATACATGGCATCGCGTAGATTTCCGGCAAAGCCGGTGGATGCCTCGGCGGCGTACTTGCCCGCCAGCACGCCCAGCACCAGCGCAATGGCTGCCACCAGAAAGGTAAGCAGTCCGTAGCGGATGATGGCGTTCATATCGCCCTTTTCAATGCCCTGATCGATGATAAAGGCCATGATGGTGGGCAGCAGCACATCCATAATGGCTTCCAGCGCAGCAAAGAGCGGTGTCTTGATCGAGGCGGCTTTATACTCGCCCAGATGCGACACAAGCTTTTTGATCATCTGAGTTCCCTCCTGTTAATTTTATTTGTTTGGTACAAAACAATTTTATACAAAACAATTTAAATGTCAATAGCTTTCGAAAAATGTTCATAATTGCTAATTTAACAAGTCCTTTTTCGGCGCTTTGACGGAAAAGATCGTTATTTCAGTGCTTCCCGCAGCTTGTTCAGCAGCCGCAGCAGTTCTGCGTTCTCCTCCTCGGTCAGCAGTCCGGCCACATAGTCGTCGGTCTGGTGGAAGGACAGCAGGGTCTTTTCGTGCCGTTGGATGCCCTCCTCGGTCAGCACCAGCTGCTTGAGCCGGGCGTCCTGCGGCACGCTCAGCCGCTGGATGTAGCCCTTGCGCTCCATCAGCTGCAAAATGTTCGTCACCGTGGAGCGGGTGATGGAAAACTCCCGCTCGATGTCCCGCTGGAACACCGGCTCGTCCCGGTGGCGGTAGAGATACTCGATGATCCACCCGTGCATGGGGGTGGTCTGCTCTACCCCGTTGGCGCGGGAAAACTGGTTCAGCCTGCGGAAGATCAGGTTATCCACCCGGTGCAGCTGGGCGGGGATGACCTGCGGCCCTTCCCACGGCGGGTCCAGCTTGCAGGGCTCTTCAATAGGGTGCTGTGTACACATAATGGTTTCCTCTATTCAAGTTGTTCGATGTGAAACTGTTTGATACGATACATATATTACTCACATCCCCACTCAATGTCAAGGGGCGGGGCGCAAAAAAGGCCGCTGCGGAAAATTTTCCGCAGCAGCCTTGGTTTTTATGGATACGGGATACGCTTACAGCTTTTTGCCGGTCAGCAGCTCATAGGCCTCCAGATACTTGGCAATGGTCTTGTCAATGACATCCTGCGGCAGGTCGTAGTTGCTGTCGGGGTTGGCCTTCAGCCAGTCGCGCACGAACTGCTTGTCGAAGGAGGGCTGGCTGTGACCCGGCTCGTAGCCCTCCAGCGGCCAGAAGCGGGAGGAGTCCGGGGTCAGCATCTCGTCGCCCAGCACCACGTTGCCGTCCTCGTCCAGACCAAACTCGAACTTGGTATCGGCAATGATGATGCCGCGGGACAGTGCATACTCGGCGCACTTCTTGTACAGGGCAATGGTGTAGTCCCGCAGCTTGGTGGCGTACTCCAGACCGTGGCCGGGGAACTGCTTCTCCAGCACGTCGATGCTCTGCTCGTAGGAGATGTTCTCGTCGTGGTCGCCGATTTCTGCCTTGGTGGAGGGGGTGTAGATGGGCTCGGGCAGCTTATCGGACTCCTGCAGGCCCTCGGGCAGCTGGATGCCGCACACCTTGCCGGTCTTTTGGTAGCTGGCCCAGCCGCTGCCGGTGATGTAGCCGCGCACGATGCACTCGATGGGCAGCATGGTCAGCTTGCGGCACATCATGCTGTTGCCGGTGAACTGGGGCTGGCGGAAGAACTCCGGCATATCCTGCACATCCACGCTCAACATGTGGTTGGGCAGCAGATCGCGGGTGTAATCGAACCAGAACTTGCTCATCTGGGTGAGCACGGTGCCCTTTTTGGTGACCTTGTTTTTCAGGATGACGTCAAACGCAGAAATGCGGTCGGTGGCAACCATGATCAGGCTGTCGCCATTGTCGTAGATCTCGCGGACTTTGCCTTCTTTGATGGGTTTGAACTCAGTCATAATCAAACACTCCATTTTTTCCATGTTCTCAGCAGCGCAGCAGCGCAGCGCAGTTCTTACCCTATTATTCTACCATACTGCCGCGCGGTTTAAAAGGAACAGAATAAAAGAAAAACAGGCAAGTTTTGTGTTTTTATCGTGAAAAGTGCGCAAAAAACAGTAGGAAATTTCGGCGTTTTGACGATAAAAGTCGTACTTTATCCTCAAATGCACGCACCTTTGCAAAATGCAGTCATGGACAAGCGCCACCGGTTGCGGTATCATAGTAGTATGCGTATATCTGCGCTCCGCAGGGGCGCAAAAGTAAACAAGGAGGTAAAGAGTATGGGCAAATTTCCCAAGGGCTTTTTGTGGGGCGGCGCTACCGCCGCCAACCAGTGCGAGGGTGCATGGCAGGCAGACGGCAAGGGTCTGGCTACGGTGGATGTGACCCCCTTCGGCCCGGATCGTTTTCCGGTGGCAACGGGCTATATGGAAATGCTGGGCTGCGATGACGCACATTTCTACCCCAGCCACGAGGCCATTGACCTGTATCACCATTATAAAGAGGACATCGCCCTGTTTGCAGAGATGGGCTTCAAGTGCTTCCGGCTGTCCATTGCATGGACCCGCATCCTGCCCAACGGCGATGACGCCCAGCCCAACGAGGCAGGACTAGCCTTCTACGACAGCATTTTTGACGAGTGCCATAAGTACGGCATCGAGCCACTGGTCACCATCTGCCACTTTGACACTCCCATTGCCCTCATCAAAAAATACGGCGGCTGGAAAGACCGCCGCATGGTGGACGCCTACGTCCACTACTGCGAGGTGCTGTTCGACCGCTTCAAAGGCAAGGTGAAGTACTGGCTCACCTTTAATGAAATCAACATGCTGCTGCACCTGTCCTTTACCGGCGCCGGGCTGGTATTCCACCCCGGCGAGAATGTGGAGCAGGTCAAGTATCAGGCCGCCCATCACGAGCTGGTGGCCAGCGCAAAGGCGGTAAAGCTGGCGCATGAAAAAATGCCGGACGCCATGGTGGGCTGTATGCTGGCGGCGGGGCAGTTCTACCCCCGCACCTGCGCCCCGGAGGATGTGCGGGCGGCACAGGAGGCAGACCGGGACAACTACTTCTTTACCGACGTACAGGTGCGCGGCGCTTACCCCGTGTGGGCTAAAAAGCGGATGGAGCGCGCCGGGGTGCAGCTGCACACACAACCGGAGGATGACCGCACGCTGCGGGAGGGCACAGTGGATTTCGTGTCCTTCAGCTACTATTCCAGCCGCTGCATCACGGTGGATAAGGAGCTGATGGCGGCAGAGAATGCGGAAGGCAACGCCGTGTCTGCATCGGTGAAGAACCCCTACCTGAAAGCCAGCGAGTGGGGCTGGGCCATCGACCCGGTGGGTCTGCGGGTGACTCTGAACACCATTTACGACCGGTACGAAAAGCCCATGTTCATCGTGGAGAACGGTCTGGGCGCGGTGGATACCGTAGAGCCGGACGGCTCCATCCACGACAGCTACCGCATCGACTATCTGCGGGCGCACATCGAGGAGATGGAAAAGGCCATCAACGAGGACGGTCTGCCCCTGATGGGCTACACCACATGGGGTCCCATCGACCTTGTGAGCGCTTCCACCGGCGAGATGAAAAAGCGGTACGGCTTTATCTATGTGGACAAGGACAACGACGGCAACGGCACCCTTGCCCGCAGCCGGAAGGACAGTTTTTACTGGTATAAAAAGGTCATCGCTTCGGACGGCGAGGACCTGACCTGAGCAAGCGCCCCGGCACTGTTTGCGGTATGGCAGCGCCGGGGCGTAAACGTGTGAGGAAGAACCGATAACGGAGAAAATTTATGACACCACAAATCATTGCACACCGCGGTGCTTCCTATCTTGCACCGGAAAACACCCTGACTGCCTTTAAAAAAGCCATGGAGATTGGCGCAGACGGCGTAGAGATGGACGTACAGCAGACCATTGACGCCGGGCTTGTGATCCACCACGACTATATGATCGATCTGCACACGGATATTTCCGGCAAGATCTATGATATGACCATGGGCGATTTAAAGGAACTGGATTTTGGCAGCTGGAAAGGCGCCATCTTTCAGGACGAGAAGATCGCCACCCTGCAGGAGGCCATGGAACTGTGCAGGCAGATGCCGGGATGCACCGTGCATCTGGAACTGAAATCCACCATGGACAACGACCCGGACTTTGTGCCCCGGGTGCTGGAAGTGCTGCAGCAGACCGAGATGGTAGAACAGGTGATCCTTGTTTCCTTCAACCACGCGCTGCTGCGGCAGGCAAAGCAGCTGCTGCCCGAACTGCGGGTAGGTGCACTGGTATACGGCGAGCTGGAAAGCATGCTGCTGCCGCCGCCCATCATCTGGAAGGATCTTGGACTGACCAACGGCATAGACGACATGGAAGCCATGGACGCTGCCCTGCCGGAGAGCGCAGCAGACGAGGAAAATTGCAGCTGGATGACCCGCTGGATGAGCGATAAGGTAAGTATGCTGCGGGCAAACTTTCCCGGCGAGAGCCTGAACGAGATCTATAAAAACCTGATGGCGCAACGGGATCTGCCCACCTATATCCGCAGTCTGGACTTTGTGCCGGAGTGGGTCAGCTGTGAGTACCACACCGCCTACAAAAACGCCGGTTTCATTGACAAACTGCACGAGATGGGCATCAAGGTGTCTTTGTGGACGGTGGACACGGAAGATTCCGTCCGCAGCCTGCTGCGCACCAGCGCCGATGCCTACATCACCAACCGCCCCGACCGTGTGCGGGAGTGGATGGAGAAGGAGCAGGCAGCGACCGCCCCAACAGAAACCGCCACGGCAGAGTCTGCCCCCACTGCTGAAGCAGACGCCGGGACAGCTGCCGCAGAGTAAACCGACCGGAACAGACACAAAAAAAGAGATAGGCTTTCCCGAAAGGGATCACCTATCTCTTTTTCATTCATTTTATTCTGCTGCGTCGGTCAGCACAAAGGTCAGCTCTGCGGTGACGGCGCACTTGCCGTCCACCCATGCCGAGGCCTTGCCTACGCCCACAGCGCCGTGCTGCTGTACCAGCTCGCAGTGGAGGGTGAGCACGTCCCCGGGGGTGACCTGCTTGCGGAAGCGGGCACTCTTGATGCCGCCGAACAGCGCAAGCTTGCCCTTGTTTTCCGGCAGGCTCAGCGCTGCCACAGCGCCGGTCTGTGCCAGTGCTTCCAGCAGCAGTACGCCGGGCATGACCGGCTGTGCCGGGAAGTGGCCGTTGAAAAATTCCTCGTTGCGGGTGACGCACTTGCGGCCGATGGCCCACTGCCCCGGTTCGTAGTCCAGAATACGGTCCACGAGGGCAAAGGGGTAGCGGTGGGGCAGGATCTCCGCGATCTGTACACTGCTCAGGGTGTTGGCGTTTTCACGCACGGTACGGGGCTCTGCCATGGGTCAGCCCTCCCATCTGCGCAGGGCGATGCAGGCGTTGTGGCCGCCAAAGCCCAGGCTGTTGCTCAGCGCGTACTGCATCTCCTGCTGCCGCCCGGTGTTGGGCACATAATCCAGATCACACTCCGGGTCAGGCTGGGCGTAGTGGATGGTGGGCGGGGCGAACTGGTCCCGCAGTGCCAGCGCGGTAAACACGGCCTCGATGCCGCCCGCGCCGCCCAGCAGATGGCCGGTCATGCTCTTGGTGCTGACCACGGTCATCTCCTTGGCGTGTGCGCCGAACACGGCGTGGATGGCGGCAGTCTCGCAGGCATCGTTCATGTGGGTGCCGGTGCCGTGGGCGTTGATGTGGTCCACCTGCTCCGGTGCGATGTCGGCATCCACCAGGGTCAGCTTCATGCAGTCGATGGCACCTGCGCCGCCGGGAGCCGGAGCGGTAAAGTGATAGGCATCGCAGTTGGCACCGTAGCCCACCACCTCGGCGTAGATGTGTGCGCCGCGCGCTCTTGCGTGCTCCAGTTCTTCCAGCACCAGCACACCGCTGCCCTCACCCATGACAAAGCCGCCGCGGCGGGCGTCAAAGGGCAGGCTGGCAGCATCCGGGTCGGTGGCGGTGGAAAGTGCCTTCATGCTGGTAAAGCCGCCGATGCCCAAGGGGCTGATGCAGCTTTCCGCGCCGCCGCAGACCATCACCGGCTCGTAGCCGTCCCGGATGCGGTGGAAGGCGTCGCCTACGGCGTTGGTGCCGCCGGCGCAGGCCGTGA
>ENA-UOOD01004219-UOOD01004219.1-human-gut-metagenome-genome-assembly--contig:-CS67-NODE-4219-length-11344-cov-3.682257_pt1 | contig 11344 bp, 6 predicted proteins | sample MGYA00242464_ERZ724011 | MGnify/ENA metagenome assembly ERZ724011 | reverse complement strand
GAAGTGACTGTTCCGGTTACGGTCTTGACCTGTGCTTGTACGAGGAGGCATGAGAACACTCCGAGCACAAACATAATCAATCTTTTACCCATAATCTTACTTTTGAATGTTTGACTTAATGCGTTTATTGTAGTTAATAAATATAGTCTATCCGTTCCATGCACGTTTCGCTTGTAGAAGAGAGATAGAAGCAAATGTTTCGCTGTGCGGCATGGAACCGGTTATGTATCTTTTCCTCGTTTTTCGGTTACATTTTTAATAAGATTTTGCAAAAGTACAAATTTATTTTCCTTAGGGCTAATACATGTTTTACGGATTTTTATTGTTTGTTTGCTTAAAAATGCTGTAGTCGTGGAAAAATGTTATAAAAAGCCGCGTTTTGCAGCCGTTTTGTATGATAAAGCCGTGAATTTTTGAATTGTCAGGGTGTAGTTGGTTGACAAAAAGTCAGATATGTTAAAATTGCGGGTTTTGCACACTTTTCGGGGGTGTATCACGTTGTGCAGTTGTTGTTGCAAAGTGAAGTTTGCATAATCCCAAATCGGTTATTAGGAAATTAGGTAGTAACGTCAAGTGCGGTCCCTTCGCCAACTTACGCACTTCTGCGTCATCTGTTTTTGTGTCCGGCTTCGCCGTATCCCGCTACGCCTTCAGCCGGGCGCAAAGCTGTCTGCCAGGCATAAGCACGCAATTCGACGAAGCCTGATGACCGGTTTGGGATAATGCCCCGCCCGCCCGGCAAACGGCCGTCGGTTTCTGTCCGCGTTTTCGGGGCATGTAGCAAACGGTTTTGTGCCCGAAGGACCATTGGTTACCGGCATCAGCCGGACGGGTTTTCAAGGGGCAAAAAATTAGTGGCTTGCTTTTTAAAATTAGTGGCTCGGATTTCAAAATCCGAGCCACTAATTTTTTCTTTGCTCCGATGTGGGGTAAACGCATTGAAAATCAGTTTTCATTTTTCCGCACCGGAAACCGCCGTTGCAGAGACGCGATTCATCGCGGCCGCGTCGCGCGGCACCGAATTTGGCTACGCCCTGGCGTCCGCCCGTTTCCCGTGCGGGGCTTTTATATCCGCATGCGGGGCGCATGTTGCATATCCCCGGCATGCTATATATAATAATGTGTATCCGCCGCGCGGCGCACGGCGCGGCGGGGTGTCATGGCGGTATGTCAGGGTTCGTAGCCCTCGTAGTAGTAGGATTGTTCGAGCCCTTTGAAGATAATTTCGCGGTCGTCCACCTTGTCGGTCAGCGCCCGGGCGAGCAGGGTGCGGAGTTCGAGGTCGTTCACCGGGCTGCGCTCCATGGCTTGCAGGTACGCCGTTTTGCTGACGGCCGCCCAGTCTACCATGCGGCCGAGGCGTTTTGTCAGGATCATGTCGAGCCAAATGCGGCCGGCGCGCCCGTTGCCTTCCATGAAAGGGTGGGCGATGTTCATTTCCACGTACTTTGCTATTATCTCGTCGAACGTGTTTTCGGGCATTTTTTCGATAACCGGCAAAATGGCGTCGAGGTAGAGGCAGTTGGCAAAGCGGAATCCTCCTTTCGAGATGTTGAGCCGGCGTATTTTGCCCGCAAACTCATAAAGCCCTCCGAACAGGCCGGCGTGTATGTCGCACAGCCCTTTTACCGTTCCCGTTTCGATACGGTTTATTTGCCCGCTGTCGAACAGGGTGCGCGCCTTTTCAAGGCTGAGACGGTCTATTTCGTTCGTGTTCATGTGTTTTATGTATGTGGCGAGGCCGGGTTGCGTTGCGTTACACCGCGCGGCGCACGGCGCGGCGGAGTGTTATTTGTGCAGCTGGCGGGTTATGCAGTTGTTCATGGTGCGCACGGCGAATTTGTAGAACTTCGAGTCGCCGTATTTCTTGAGGTCGATGATACAGCTGCCTGCCGGTGCGGGCACTTCGCCCACTTTCTGCCAGTTGTCCTTTCCGCCGGTGGCCTTGTTGTTTGTTGTGGCCATGTATATCCATGCCGCGGCCTTGAGGTTGTCGCATTTCCACGACAGTATGGCCTTGTCGTCGTACTGGGCGGCTTGCAGGTCGTATATGTCGTTCTTGCCATAGAAGGATGTGCCGTCGAGTTCGTAGAGCACGTCGTCGGGCACGTCGAAGTCCATGAACTCGCATATCGTCGGCAGGATGTCGGTGTGCGACAGTGTGGGGCGGCCGAACTGTGCGTTGCGTTTCTTGAGGTTGGTGGCCATCCATACTGTGCGTTCGCGTGCCGACTGCCCGCCGTGGTTGTGTCCGTCGTTGCCGCGCCCGTGGTCGGTAACGATTATCACGAGCCATTCTTCGTCGTTGTTCTTTTCGCGGTATTTTACTGCTTCCCAAACGTCGCTCAGCAGCGAGTCGGTGGCCGTTACGCTCCAGTCGCTGTGTTCGCCGTTGCCTTTGATGTGGAAGGCGTCGTCGGTGTACCACAGGTAAACCCAGTTGAGGTCGGGTGCATTGGTGCGTATGTTCTTGGCGGCCTCGGCGCACACATGGGCGTCGATGTCGAAGATGTGGAAGTCGCCCGGTTTGTTGGGGAAGTTGGTCTTGTCGTTGTCGTAGCCGTCGAACACGTAGTCAATCTTGAGGTTGCCTGTCTCGGGCTTGCCTTCGCCCAGCAGCACGGTGCGGTTGTCGGTCCACGAGGAGTAGATGGCGGTGGTAACGGGGCGCGACTGGTTTTTGGCAATGCGGAAGATGGTGGGGTAGTTGTAGTTCTCCTGTATGTTGCTGTTTCCGCGCACGTTGTGCTTGTTCATCCACGTGCCGGTGATTATGTTGGAGTAGCCTATGGCGGAGATTGTGGGCGTTTCGCTGTACATGCCCACGTCGCCGCCGCAGTATGCGCGGGCGTAGCCGCCTTCTTCGGCAATGTCCATTATTGTGTGGGGCTTGAGCCGCTCTATGCAGTCGGCCGGAATGCCGTCGACGATGACGAACAGGGTTTTGCGGGTTTTTGCTTCTGAGCAAACGAATGCCGTTGCGAGGAGCAGCAGCGTGAGGACGGTTTTTTTCATGGTGTTTTGATAGTTTTTTGTTGTTTGCCCCAAAGTTAACTATTACGGTTCTTATGGCGAAATAAAGTGCCGTCCTTTTTGTCCGTCTTTCCGGGGCGTTTTTCAAACGGGTTTTCAAGGGACAAAAAATATGTCTGACATATTTTAAAATAGGTCAGACATATTTTGAATTATGTGCCTTGTATTTTTTCCTTCCTCCCGGGTGGGGTTAACGCATTGAAAACCAGTTTTCATTTTTCCGCACCGGAAACCGCCGTTGTAGAGACGCGATGAATCGCGGCCGCGTCGCGCGGCACCGAATGGGGCTACGCCCGGCAACCGCCCCTGTAGAGACGCGATTCATCGCGTCTCAAAAACAGATTCATCACGTCTCGAAATCAATTCGTATTGTAAATTATCCGGCGTATTGGAGACGCGATAAATCGCGTCTCTACAACCGAATTGTTTTGTGTTGCGAAATCAATTCGTATTATAACTTGTCCGGTGTATTGGGGACGCGATAAATCGCGGCCGCGTCGCGCGGCATCGATCGGGCCGTCAGCGGATGTAGGTGGTGAGCAGTACGGCGCTTTCTTCGGGCATTATCTCGATACCGGCCGCGTCGGCGGGAATGAGGATTGTTTCGCCCCGGCGTATGCTCTCGGTGTGGCCTTCGGTGTCCTTTACGGTGGCTTTCCCGGCCGTGCAGATGAGTATGAGGAATGAATCGAGCGATGAAAGGTCCTTGCTGAACGGCTTGTCGATGTCGAGGAGCGAGGTGGTGAAGTATGCGCAGTCAACGAGGAGGCATTCCTTGTTTTTTTCGCGCGTGTAGGAGGTGCGGTAGTCGGGCTGCACGGTGTAGTCGATGGCCGCTTTGGACAGTTCGGTGTGCAGTTCGCGTGGCTTGCCGTCGAGCCCGAGGCGGCCGAAGTCGTAAATCCTGTAGGTGATGTTCGACGTCTGCTGTATTTCAGCAATGAACGAGCCTGCGCCTATACTGTGGATACGTCCGGCGGGGAGGAAGAACACGTCGCCGGGGGATACGCGGTAGTCGCGGAGCACGTCGGTAATGGTGTGGTCCTCTACCTTTGCGGCATACTCGTCGGGGGTGATTTGCTTGCTTAGCCCTGACATGAGGTGTGCGCCCTCGTCGGCACCTACCACATACCACATCTCGGTCTTGCCCTTTGAACCGTTGTGCCTCCTGGCCGCGAGTTCGTCATTGGGGTGCACCTGGATTGAAAGGTCCTGTTTGGCGTCGATGAACTTGATGAGCAGGGGGAACTCGTTGCCTGTCCTTGCGTAGTTGCGTTTACCGATGAGGCGGTCCTTGAACTGCGCGACGAGTTCGCTGATTGTGCGGCCGGCGTATTCGCCGTTGGCAACGACCGACTCGTTGCCCTGCACGCCGGAAAGTTCCCAGCTTTCGCCTATGTTGTGCTGCGAGGTCTCGATGTGTTTGAACGGCGCTATTTTCTCGCCGCCCCATACGAGGCTCTTTAAAATGGGTACGAACTTTAAAGGATACATATTTCGGTTTTATTTGTCCAAACAGTTGAGGGCGAATGTGTACGCCCCGACGGAGATTGCCTTGCTTGCGCCTATCTTGGAGAGTGCCACGCCGATTCGCTTCTGGGGGTCGTAGATAACTTCCCTGTCAGTGCCGTAGACTTTGAGGCTGCGCTGCTCGCCGCGTGCGAAGGCTGCAAATTCCTCCTCGTCGTCGAGGTTGTATATTTTCATCTGCACGCGGTTGAGTTCGTCGCCGTCGAGGGTGTGTATCTTGCCGCGCATGGATTCGAGGAGCGATGGCATGATGTACTTGGCTGCCGCGGTGATTCCCCCACCTATGACGATGAGGCCGTCGATGAGCGTTGCGGCCGTGGCCATGGCGTCGCCCGCCACTTCGCCCATCTCGGCGAATGCCTTGCGGGCCGCCTCGGGGTTGCCCTCCCGCTTGCCTTCGGCAATGTCGAATATGTCTTTAGGTTCCAAATTGTGGTCGGGCCGGCCGGACAGCTCCCCGTAAACGCGCTTTACGGCGCGGATTGCAACGCCGTCTTCCGTTATGATGTGCGGCATTTTCTTGTGGGGCAGGCAGAAGGTCTCGACGCAGGAGTTGTCGCCGCGGTTGAGCCGGCCGTTTATGAACGTGCCTATACCGAAGCCCGTGCCGAAGGTGTAGCCTATGAGGTTGTTGAAGCGCTTGGCGCTTCCGGCTGCTTCGAGGCGGGCGTTTATCTCGGGCAGGATACCGCCCAAGGCCTCCCCGTATGCGTACAGGTCGCCGTCGTTGTTGATGAACACGGGTATTCCGAACGTGTTCTCAAGGAACGGCCCGAGAGCAACGCCGTTGCGGAACGACGGAAAGTTGGGCAGATATCCGCCGATGATACCGTTGGGGTAATCGGCCGGGCCGGGAAAGGCGAAGCTGATTGCCGCAGGGCGTTCTTCAAGTTTATCGATTACGGATTTGAACCCTGTGACCATAGTGTTTAGGCAGAGGTCGAGGTTGTGGGCGTTCGACGGGAGGGTGAGCGGGTTGACGATAAATTCGCCGCCGCGCATTGCGCCGAATACCATATTTGTGCCGCCTGCGTCGAGTGTGAGTACAATGCGCCGGTCGGTCTTATAATTTGCCATATCGTTCGGATGTTTTGGGGAAGTTGTCCGGTACTATGTGTTGCCCGGACAACTTCGCGGTTTTAAAGTTTTTTGCTTAGTGAGTAAGGTTTGTCTTCGGGAGCTGTACCTCTTGTCTTTTCAGGCCGCGAGGCCATGTCGAAGGTGATGTTTGCTCCTTTCATGAGGTCGCTGTAGCGGAAGAAGTTGTGCCCCCAGTTCTTGCCGTTCATCTTTATTGCTTTGATGTAGACATTCTCCCCGGAGTTGTTGCCGGCGTCGAGCACTACTTTCTTGCCGTTTTCCAAGTGTATGGTAGCGTGTTTGAAAAGAGGTGAGCCTATTACGTATTCGTCCGAAGCGGGGCACACGGGATAGAAACCGAGGGCCGAGAACACATACCAGGCCGAAGTTTGTCCGTTGTCCTCGTCGCCGCAATAGCCGTCGGGCTGTGCGGTGTATAACCTGTTCATTACATCTCTTACATGGTACTGTGCTTTCCACGGTTCTCCGGCATAGCCGTAAAGGTAGATCATGTGCTGTGCGGGCTGGTTGCCGTGGGCGTAGTTGCCCATGTCGGCCACCTGCATTTCGGTAATCTCGTGTATGCGGCCGCCGTAGTAGCTGTCGTCGTAAATGGGCGGCACGACGAATACTGAGTCGAGCATTTCAGTAAACTCCTTCTCTCCACCCATGAGGTTTATAAGGCCCTGCACGTCGTGGAACACCGACCACGTGTAGTGCCATGCGTTGCCTTCGGTGAAGGCGTCTCCCCATTTGTACGGGCTGAAAGGCGACTGGAATGAGCCGTCTTTGTTGCGTCCCCGCATAAGTTTCGACGACTTGTCGTACACGTTCTTGTAGTTGAGCGCCCTTTCGGACCATTTCTTTATTTCCGCCTCCGGCCTGTTAAGTTTTTTGGCAATCTGGAGAATGCACCAGTCGTTGTAGGCATATTCGAGGGTGCGTGCAACATTCTCGTTTATTCCTACGTCATAAGGTATGTAGCCGAGGGTATTGTAATATTCATGGCCGAGCCTTCCGGAGGAGTTTACCTGCGGGTGTACGTGCTCCGTGCCGTAAACAATGGCACGATAGAGCGTGTCGAGGTCTTCGGTGCTTACGCCTTTCATTATGGCGTCGGCTACGACAGAAGCAGAGTTGTTGCCTACCATGCAGCCTCTGTGTCCGGGGCTGGCCCATTCGGGCAGGAACGGGTTCTCCTTGGCAATGTTTACGAGGCCGAGTTGGATTTCCTTGTTAATGGACGGGTAGACGAGGTTGAGGAGAGGGAAGAGGGCGCGGAAAGTGTCCCAGAATCCCGTGTCGGTGTACATGTAGCCCTCGCATACTTTGCCGTTGTACGGGCTGTAGTGCAGGACTTTGCCGTCCTTGTCTATCTCGTAGAACTTGCGCGGGAAGAGGGTGCTCCTGTATAGGCAGGAGTAGAACGTGCGGTACTGGTCGGTGCTCCCGCCCGACACTTCAATTCTTCCGAGGATGTCGTTCCAACGGGCCTTGGCGTCGGCCTTTACTGCTTCGAGGTCCTTGCCTTCTACTTCGCGCAGGTTGGTGTATGCCTGTTCGAGAGAAATGAAGGATGAAGCGACGGCTACATTGACTTTATCGCCTCTGCGTGTAGCGAACTTTACAGCGGCCAAAGCGTGTTCGCCCTCGAACTCGTTGCCGCTTACGGCGTCTTTGCCGTTGTAGACCTGCACGCTTTCAAAAGGCCTGTCGAATTTCATAACGAACCAGTTGCGGAAATTCTCCGGAACTCCGCCGCTGTTGCGTGTGGTATATCCTACAATGGTCTGCTCCTCGGGGATAACCTTGATGTATGAGCCTTTGTCGAAGGCGTCTGCGATTACACCGGAATTCTTGCTGTCGGGGAAAGTGAAGCGCAACACTGCGGCACGGTCGGAAGGCGCTACTTCTGCCTTTACATCGTGGTCAGCAAGGTAGACTGAATAATAGTATGGCTTTGCGGTTTCGCTCTGGTGGGAGAACCAGCTTGCACGGGCTTCTTCGTCTGTTTTTGAAACGTCGCGTACAGGCATGATTGAGAACTGTCCGTAGTCGTTTATCCAGGGCGAGGGCTGGTGCGTCTGTTTGATACCACGTATGCGGTGAGCGTCGTATCTGTAAGTCCACCCGTCGCCCATTTTGCCCGTTTGTGGTGTCCAGAAATTCATTCCCCACGGCAAGGCTATGGCCGGGTAGGTGTTGCCTGTGGAGATTTCAAAACTTGAAAGCGAACCTACGAGCGTTGAGACATAATCAGCCGGCGAAGTCTCAGTAGGGCTTTCATTGTATTTCTCGTTGGTTGCGCCGCAACTCGTTGCCATTATCAAGGCGGTGAGTACGATAGTTTTTCTGAAAATCATATCAGTTGATGTTGTTTAATATTTCCAATTTCCCGTCGCCGATGATTTTGAGTATAAGTTCACCGAAAAGGGTGTTCTGCCATGCGAACCAAGGGCGGGTAAAGTTTGAAGCGTCGTTACAGTTGAACGATTCGTGGATGAAGCCTGTTCCTGCGTCGGTATTCATGAGTTGCACGATACATTCTTGTATTTCCTTGTCGTTATCCGAGGTAAACGCTTTCATCATTATACTCATGGGCCAGGCCATGTCGGTGCCGACGTGCGGGCCTCCTATGCCTTCACCCGCCGGGCCGCGGAAGAAGTAAGGATTTCCCTTGCTCCATACGAAGCGTCGCGTGTTCTGATATATCGGGTCGTCTGCGGGAACGTCTCCGAGGTAGGCCATGGCGAGCAGTGAAGGAACATTTGCGTCGTCCATAATATACTGGTTGCCGAAGCCGTCAACTTCGAACGCATAGATTTGGCCGTATTCGGGGTGCTGGTAAATTGCGTATTTTCTGAGGGCGGATTCCACTTCGTCGGCAAGCGCGTTGCATTCCGTTGCGAGAGCTTTATTCTTGTTTACCTCGGTAAGTATTTCTGCCGCTTTCCTGAGTGAAGACACGGCCATGAAGTTTGACGGCACAAGGAATTCGAAAGTCGTTGCGTCATCCGACGGACGGAAAGACGACGCGATGAGTCCTACGGGATTTACGGGATTCCCTTTTCCTGATACGCATTTCGTGTCGAGTTGCCTGTCTGTCGTGCGGAGGAAAGTGTAAGACCCGTGTCCGTTCTTCCTTTGCTGTTCTTTCATTGTCTTTACAATCTTGTTTATTGCTTCGAGCCAAGTCTTGCCGAATACTGAAGTGTCGCCGCTGCGTTTCCAGTATTCGTAGGCAAGGCGGATAGGGTAGCAGTGCGAGTCTATTTCCCATTTCCTTTCGAACACGTAAGGGCTTGTCTCCGGACGGTCGGTAGGATTGCTTGCTCCTATTGGTTCTACGTTGAAGGCGTTTGCGTAAGGGTCTATGCAAATGCACTTGAACTGCCTGTTGATAGTGCCGGCAATCATTTTCTGCAGCTTCGGGTCTTTGTCAATCAGACTGATGTAGGGCCAAACCTGTGCTCCCGAGTCGCGCAGCCACATGGCGTGAATGTCCCCGGTATATACGAAAGTATCGGGGTTGCCGTCTTCGTCCTCACCGAAGTGTACGGTGGTGTCGAGGGTGTTGGGGAAGCAATTGGCAAACATCCAGGCGAGACGGGGATTTTTCAACAACCCGCATACGCGCTTAATCTCGTTCTCCACCGCTTCCGACTTGAAAAGCCTTGCTTCCGGAGCAGGTCTCTGGTCTTTGTATGCGGCGGGTTCGTCAGGGCAGTACCATATTTTAGGCTCGTTGCCCATTACGATTGTAAGTTCACCTCCTGCGGTGATGTCCTTGAAGTCTATGTAAGGTTTCGTATAGACTTTTCCGTTCAGGGTTATGCTCTGAATGTATTTGTTGTCCTTGCTGTTGTTCTCGGCTTTAAGGGTAAATGTGCCTCCGGCCACTTTTATTTCGGCCTTGTCGAATATTGGCGAACCGAACCAGTAGCGTCCTCCTGCAGGCTCAACCTGATAGAAGCCGAGCGAAGAAAGAATGTACCATGCGGACATTTGCCCTACGTCTTCGTTGCCCGAAAGCCCGTCGGGAGTGGTACGATAGAGTTTGGCAAGAACTTCGCGCACCCTGTCGGCCGTCTTCCAGGGCTGTCCGGCCATGGTGTTGTAATTGAGAATTTGGTGGCTCGGCTCATTGCCGTGGGCGTATTGCCCGATTAGGCCGGAGATGTCGGGCGAAGCGTCACCCTCGAGTTCCGACTTGACGATGAAAAGGCTGTCGAGGTGCTTGAGCATTTCTTCCTTCGAGCCGAAGCATTCTATGAGCCCCTTAAAGTCGTGGGGTACGAGCCATGTGTACTGCCATGCGTTGCCCTCGCAGTAATCGTCGGCCCTGTGAGTGGAAGCGAACGGATTGAAGGGCGTGCGGAACTGACCTTTGCTGTCTTTTCCGCGCATAAAGCCTGTTTCGCGGTCGAAGAAGTTTTTGTACGAGCGGCTTCTTTCGTCGAAATGCCTGTAGATTTTCAAGTCCTCCGTTGCGGCCGTTGTATCTTTTGCACTCTTGGATTTGTACAGGGCGGCCTGCGCGAGCGCCCAGTCAGCAATGGCATATTCCATGTCGTAGGCCACCGATTCGCCGAACAAATCGCACGGTATGTAGCCGTATTTCATCCTCAGGTCCTGTCCGCGGTCGGGACGGTTTGCGGATTCTACCATAGCCTTGATTGCAAGGTTCATGTCGAAGCCGTTATATCCTTTGGTAATCGCGTCTGCCACAACGGGAATGCCGGGATTGCCCACCATGCAGTTTGTTTCACAACCCATTAGGTGCCATACGGGTAGTTTGCCTTGCTGCCGGTAGATGTAGAGCATGGTGTTTACCATGTCGTTCATCTTTTCGGGATGAATAATGGTCATCAGGGGCATTGCGGCTCTGTAGGTGTCCCAGAGCGAGAAGGTGGTGTAGTTCACGAAGTTTCCGGCCTCGTGGTTCTGTCCGTCCGCGCCGCGGTAACTGCTGTCTGCGTCGCAGAAAAGCGACGGAGCTACCATAGTATGGTAAAGGGCGGTGTAGAATACGGTCTTTGCCTCTTCGTCGGCGGTCTCAATCTTTATTTTCGAGAGTTCGTCGTTCCATGCCTTGTCGGCAGCCTTTGCCACCGCGTCGAAGTCCCAGCCCTGTAGCTCGGCCTCCATGTTGGCTTTTGCCCCTTCCATGCTTACAGGCGAAATGGCCACCTTCAGCAGCACTTGTTCGTCGTCCTTTGTCGAGAACGAGGCGCGGCCGTACATGTTGTCTTTGCCGTTGAGCTTGAAACTGTCGAAAGGCTTTGACAGTTCGGCATAGAAATATATCTTCTGGTCATTGGCCCAGCCTTCGGAATAGCGGTATCCCCGTATTGCCGACTTGCCCACGGCCTCCATGAATGTCTTTGTGGCCTTGTCCCAGCAGCCGCCGTTTTCGAGGTCGAACACGATTGCCGATTCGGCCGAGGCAGGGAACGTGTACCTGTGTACGCCCACCCTTGCGGTAGCCGTCATTTCGGCTGTAATGCCGTAGCGCGTCAGCGGCACCGAATAGTAGCCCGGACGGCTGACTTCCTTGCTGCGGTCGGCGTATGACCACAGTCCTGAATTCTTGTCTTTTTCATTACCCCGTGCATAGGTTACGTTTCCCGTTACCGGCATTACCGTGATGTCGAAGAGGTCTCCCACGCCCGTACCGCTGAGGTGGGTGTGCGAGAAGCCG
>ENA-UOOD01004217-UOOD01004217.1-human-gut-metagenome-genome-assembly--contig:-CS67-NODE-4217-length-11348-cov-19.475516_pt1 | contig 11348 bp, 8 predicted proteins | sample MGYA00242464_ERZ724011 | MGnify/ENA metagenome assembly ERZ724011 | reverse complement strand
CGCCCTTTATGTAAGGCGTAGATTTACTTGTTGCTCAGGTACTCGTCGATGGACTTGGCGCCCAGCTTGCCTGCGCCCATGGCCAGGATCACGGTGGCCGCACCGGTAACGGCGTCGCCGCCGGCGTACACGCCCTGGCGGGAGGTAAGGCCGTCCTCGTTGACGATGATGCCGCCCTTCTTGTTGACCTCCAGGCCCTTGGTGGTGGACTTGATCAGGGGGTTGGGGGTGGTGCCCAGGGACATGATCACGGCGTCCACGGGAAGCTCAAACTCGCTGCCCTTCTTCTCCATGGGGCGGCGGCGGCCGGAAGCGTCAGGCTCGCCCAGCTCCATCTCGATGCAGGTCATGCTCTTGACGCAGTCCTGCTCATCGCCGTTGATCTGGACGGGGTTGTTCAGGGTCTTGAACACCACGCCCTCCTCGATGGCGTGCTCCACCTCCTCATGACGGGCAGGCAGCTCCTCCATGCCCCGGCGATAGACCACGTACACGTCGGCGCCCAGGCGCTTGGAGCAGCGGGCGGCGTCCATGGCCACGTTGCCGCCGCCTACCACGGCCACCTTCTTGCCCTTCAGGTCCATGATGGGGGTGTCGGAATCCGGGCGATAGGCCTTCATCAGGTTGATGCGGGTCAGGAACTCGTTGGCGGAGTAAACGCCCTTCAGGTTCTCGCCGGGAATGTGCATGAACATGGGCAGACCAGCGCCGGAGCCCACGAACACGGCCTCAAAGCCGTTCTCCTCCATCAGCTCGTCGATGGTGATGGTGCGGCCCACCACGGTGTTGGTCTCCACCTTCACGCCCATGGCCTTCAGACCGTCCACTTCCTTCTGGACGATGCTCTTGGGCAGACGGAACTCGGGGATGCCGTAAACCAGCACGCCGCCGGCCAGGTGCAGGGCCTCGAACACGGTGACCTCATACCCCTTCTTGGCCAGGTCGCCGGCGCAGGTCAGGCCCGCAGGGCCGGAACCCACCACCGCCACCTTGTGGCCGTTGGGCTGGGGCTTTTCGGGGGCCTCGGTGCTGTGGGCGTTGTGCCAGTCGGCCACAAAGCGCTCCAGACGGCCGATGCCCACGGGGTCGCCCTTCTTGCCCCGGACGCAGTGCATCTCGCACTGGCTCTCCTGGGGGCAGACGCGGCCGCACACGGCGGGCAGGGAGCTGGTCTGGTGGATGACCTGATAAGCGCCCTCGTAATCCCGCTCCACGATTTTGGCGATGAACTCGGGAATGCGGACGTTCACGGGACAGCCGTCCACGCAGGGATGATTCTTGCAGTGGAGGCAGCGGGCGGCCTCGTCCAGGGCCTGCTCCTCGGTGTAGCCCAGGGCCACCTCCAGGAAGTTCTTGTTCCGGACGTTGGGGTCCTGAGAGGGCATCTCGTTCTTATCCAGACGCATATTGATCTTGGCAGCCATGTTACTTTACCTCCTGCTTGAACAGATTGCAGACTTCCTCGTGCTTGCGCACCTCGAAATCGTGATACATCTGGTTGCGCTTGACAGCCAGATCCCAGTCCACCTGCTGGCCGTCGAAGTCGGGGCCGTCCACGCAGGCAAACTTGGTCTCGCCGCCAACGGTCAGGCGGCAGCCGCCGCACATGCCGGTGCCGTCGATCATGATGGGGCTCATGGATACGGTGGTGGGCACGCCATAGGGGGCGGTGGTCTTACAGACGAACTTCATCATGACCATGGGGCCGATGGCGAAGATCTCGTCATACTGGTTGCCGGCGTCCAGCAGCTGCTTCAGGGCCTCGGTGACCAGGCCCTTCTGGCCATAGGAGCCGTCGTCGGTGCAGACCTTCAGCACGGAGGAAACGGCCTTGAACTTGTCCTCCAGAATGACCACGTCCTTGTTCTTGAAGCCCACCACAGCGTGGACCTCTGCGCCGCAGTCATGGAACTTCTTCAGAACGGGATACGCGATGGCGCAGCCCACGCCGCCGCCGACGACGCAGACCTTCTTCTTGCCCTCGGTTTCGGTGGGCTTGCCCAGGGGGCCAACGAAGTCGTGGAGATACTCGCCCTGCTGCTTGTGGCTGAGCTTTTCGGTGGTGGCGCCCACGGTCTGGACAATGATGGTAACGGTGCCCTTTTCACGGTCATAGTCGTGGATGGTGATGGGGATGCGCTCGCCGTTTTCATCCACCCGCAGGATGATGAACTGGCCGGGCTGTGCCTTCCTGGCAACCATAGGAGCCTCGATCTCATACAGGATCACGGTGGGTTTCAACGCTTCTTTGGTCACGATGCGATACATGGTCGTTCCTTCTTTCCTAATTCATAAGGGGTACAGCCGTACCCGGAGCATAGGGCGGACCCAGGCCCGCCCTATGTCGTGTGTGTTTATAATATCACAATGTACGGATTTCGTCAATCCGTAGTAAAAGATTATCAGGCAGCTTGCCAAAAGGGATTTTTGACAAGCTGCCTGACGGGTCAAAGGGGTGAGGAGAAGGCCCCCTCACCCCTTGGGTTTCGGAATGTCCGGGAAAGCAGATCAGAACCAGGCGGCCCAGGCCAGGAAGCCCAGGCAGGCCACCACGCCCACAAACAGGGTGACGATGACCAGGTAGCCCATGATGTCCCGGGCAGACAGCTTGGCGATACCCAGGGCAGGCAGGGCCCAGAAGGGCTGGATCATGTTGGTCCACTGGTCGCCCCAGGCGATGGCCATGGCGGTGCGGCCATTCTCGATGCCCATAGCCGCGCCGGCAGGCATCATGATGGGACCCTGAACGGCCCACTGGCCGCCGCCGGAGGGAACGAAGAAGTTCACCACACCGGCTGCCAGGAAGGACAACATGGGGAAGGTGACGTTGTTGGAGACGCTCACGAAGAACTCGGAGATGACACCCGCCAGAGACACGCCCTCGGCATTGGCGGCCACCATCATGCCCATGATACCGGCATAGAAGGGGAACTGCAGCAGCACACCGGCAGCGCCGCCGGCGGCATCAGAGATGGCGTCCACATAGCGGCGCAGGTCGCCGTGGAGCAGGATGCCCAGGAACAGGAAGATCATGTTCACGATGTTCAGGCCCAGGGTGAAGCCGTTCTGAACGAAGTAATAGACGATGTACACAAAGCCGCCCACCAGGGTGATGGCCCACAGAATCTTGGAGTGCTCCACCTTGTCGGCGGGAGTCTTGACCTCATAGGTGCGCTCGGCCTCGTCCTCCAACAGAGTGGGGTCGATGCAGACGGTGTGGTCCTTGTCGGGGTGCATGGCGTAGTTCACAAGGGGCATGACAAACAGAATGACGCCCACCATGATCAGGTTCATGGGGTGAAACACGGTGTCGGTGATGGGGGCCTGATACAGCACGCCGCCGAAGTCCTTACCGGCCACCAGGTCCAGGGGGATGGAGCCGGACAGGCCCGCGTGCCAGATGACGAAGCCCGAATAGGCGGAGGCAATCAGCAGGGGATAGTCCACGGTGGGGACCCGGCGCACCACTTCCTTGGCCAGCAGGGTGCCGGCGATCAGGCCGAAGCCCCAGTTCAGCCAGCAGCAGATGGTGGAGATGAAGGTGGTGACCACGATGGCCTGCATATTGTTGTGGCACAGACCGGCGGCGGCCCGCAGGGCCTTTTTGCAGGGCTTGGCGGCGGCCATGGCGGAGCCGAACACCAGCACCAGGGCCATCTGCATGGAGAAGCTCAGCAGACCCCAGAAGCCCTTGGAGTCGCCCCAGGCGTTGAGCACCTGCAGCGGGCCCATCTTTGTGGCGCACATGGAGCCGATGAAAACGATGATGCTCAGGATGATGGCAAACAGGAAGGCATCCGGCAGCCATCGGTTGACCACGCGAACGCAGCCGTTGGTGAATTTCTTGAACACAGACTCACTCTCCTTTAATATGTCCGGAGGAGGGGTCCCCTCCCCCGCTGTCCTGGCCGGGCCTCTGCGCGGGGCCGGGCTGTCTCTGCTTCTATTGTATAGGAGTGCGGTCCTGTTTACAATTAATGTTTCGCCGAAATTATAACAATCTTTTTGGTAAAGTACAACAATTTTACATTTTTCAAGTGTTTTTGCCGTAAATATGGCGTTAAAAATACGTGCAACGTGTAAAGGCGCATTAACAAAGGGAGAGGGGGCGCGCCCCTCTCCCCTGTTTTTCAGAAAAAGTCTCGCACAGTTTGCCGCCCGCAGGCGGCAAATCAACGGATTCCCACGTCGCTTCGCTCCTCGGAATGACAGAAACGTGTTTTCGACAGCCCCTTGGTTTAGTGCAAATATTTTTTCAGGTACTGGCCGGTATAGGACGCCGGGCACGCCGCCACGGTTTCCGGGGTGCCGGCGCACACCAGCGTACCGCCGCCGGAGCCGCCCTCGGGCCCCAGGTCGATGAGCCAGTCGGCGGATTTGATCACATCCAGGTTGTGCTCGATGACCAGCACCGTGTTCCCGGCGTCTACCAGCCGCTGCAGCACCTCCAGCAGCTTTTTCACGTCGTCGGAGTGCAGGCCGGTGGTGGGCTCATCCAGGATATAGAAGGTGCGGCCCGTGGCCCGGCGGGACAGCTCCGTGGCCAGCTTCACCCGCTGGGCCTCGCCGCCGGACAGCGTGGTGGAGGACTGGCCCAGCTTCACATAGCCCAGGCCCACATCGCACAGGGTCCGCAGCTTTTCGGCGATCCTGGGCACCGGGGCGAAAAATTCCAGCGCCTCCTCCGCCGTCATGTCCAGCACGTCGGAGATGCTCCTGCCCTTGTATTTCACCTCCAGGGTTTCCCGGTTGTAGCGCTTGCCGTGGCACACCTCGCAGGGGACATATACGTCGGACAGGAAGTGCATCTCGATCTTCAGCATGCCGTCGCCGCAGCAGGCCTCGCAGCGGCCGCCCTTGGTGTTGAAGGAGAATCGTCCCGGGCCGTAGCCCCGGGCCTTGGCCTCCTGGGTGGCGGCGAACAGATTGCGGATCTCGTTGAACAGCCCCGTATAGGTGGCGGGGTTGGAGCGGGGGGTGCGGCCGATGGGGCTCTGGTCGATGCCCACCACCTTGTCCAGGAACTCCTCGCCCTCTATGGCGTCGTGCCGGCCGGGCCGGGCCTTCATGCGGTTCAGGTCTGCCCCCAGGCGCTTGAAGATGATCTCGTTGACCAGAGAGGATTTCCCGGACCCGGACACGCCGGTAACGCAGGTAAAGGTCCCCAGGGGGACGGATACGTCGATATGCCGCAGATTGTTTTCCGCCGCACCCCGGACGGTGAGAAATTCCCCGCTGCCGGGGCGGCGCTTTTCCGGCACGGGAATGGACCTTTTGCCGCTTAAATACTGGCCCGTCAGGCTGTTGGGATTGGCCATGACCTCCTCCGGCGTGCCGGCGGCCATGACCTGTCCGCCGTGGGCCCCGGCCCCGGGGCCGATGTCGATGAGGTAGTCGGCGGCGCGCATGGTGTCCTCGTCGTGCTCCACCACGATCAGGGTGTTGCCCAGGTCCCGCAGCCGCTTCAGGGTGGCCAGCAGCTTGTCATTGTCCCGCTGGTGCAGACCGATGGACGGCTCGTCCAGAATATACAGCACCCCCATAAGGCTGCTGCCGATCTGGGTGGCCAGGCGGATGCGCTGGCTCTCGCCGCCGGAGAGGGTGCCGCTGGACCGGGACAGGGTCAGGTAGCTGAGGCCCACGGACTGCAAAAAGCCCAGCCGGGCGCGGATCTCCTTGAGGATCTGGGCCGCGATGAGCTGCTGCGTCTCCGTCAGGGTCAGAGCGTTGAAAAATTCCAGCTCCCGGTCCACCGGCAGCTCTGTGGCCTCCATAATGGACAGGTCCCCTACCGTTACCGCCAGGGCCTCGGGCCGCAGACGGCGGCCCTTACACGCCGGGCAGGGGCACTGGGTCATGAACTCCTCCAGCTCCCGCTTGCTGGCGTCGGACTGGGTTTCCTGATACCGGCGCTCCAGGTTGTTGGCGATGCCCTCGAAGGGCTGGTACAGGGTGCCCCGGCCCCGGGGCTGGTCATAGTGCAGCTCCAGCTTTTCGCCCCGGGTGCCGTAGAAAATCACGTCCCGAACCTCCGGGGACAGCTGGCGCACCGGGGTTTGCAGGGAGAAGCGGTATTTTTTCGCCAGGGCCTCAAAATACATCCGGCTGATGCCGTCGGAGCGGATGGAGTTCCACCCCGGGGCCACGATGGCCCCGTCTAAGATGGACAGGCTGTCATCGGGGATGATCAGCGCCGGGTCCGCCTTCAGCTGCATCCCCAGGCCCGTGCAGGTGGGGCAGGCCCCGAAGGGGTTGTTGAAGGAGAACATCCGGGGCGTCAGCTCCTCGATGCTGATGCCGCAGTCGTCGCAGGCGTAATTCTGGGAAAAGGTCAGGTCCTGCCCTTCCCGCACCAGGTTCACCACGACGATGCCGCCGGACAGGTGGGAGGCGGTCTCCACGGAGTCCGTCAGCCGCTGGGCCCCGTCGGGGCGGACGATCAGACGGTCCACCACGATCTCGATATTGTGCTTCTTGTTCTTTTCCAGGGGGATGTCCTCGGACAGGTCGTAGAGGTTTCCGTCGGCCCGGACCCGGACATAGCCGGAGCGGCGGGCGTCGTCCAGCACCTTGGCGTGCTCGCCCTTGCGGCCCCGGACCACCGGGGCCAGCACCTGGATGCGGGTGCCCTCCGGCAGGGCCATGATCTGGTCGATGATCTGGTCGATGGTCTGCTGCTTGATTTCCTTGCCGCATTTGGGGCAGTGGGGGGTGCCCACCCGGGCCCACAGCAGGCGCAGATAGTCGTAGATCTCCGTCACCGTGCCCACGGTGGAGCGGGGGTTTTTGCTGGTGGTCTTCTGGTCGATGGAGATGGCGGGGGACAGGCCGTCGATATAGTCCACGTCGGGCTTGTCCATCTGACCCAGGAACATCCGGGCATAGCTGGACAGACTCTCCACATACCGGCGCTGGCCCTCGGCATAGATGGTGTCGAAGGCCAGGGAGGATTTCCCGGACCCGGACAGCCCCGTCAGCACCACCAGCTTGTCCCGGGGGATGGTGACGTCGATGTTTTTCAGGTTATTCTCCCGGGCGCCTTTGATGAAAATATGATCCTGCATGGTGATTTGTCCTCATTCCACGATAATATCCGCCGTTTTGGCCCGCAGCAGGGACATCAGGGCCTGGGGGTCACACTGGACCTGGTGGCCGATCCTCCCCGCCGACACCATAATGGCGGGAAGGTCTGCCGCCGTGGCATGGAACACCGTGGGGAACTGCTTTTTCATGCCCACGGGACTGCACCCGCCGTGGACGTAGCCGGTCAGGGGCAGCAGCTCCTTCTGGGGCAGCATGGCCACGGACTTCTCCCCCACCGCCCTGGCGGCCTTTTTCAGGTCCAGATTCTCCGCCACCGGGATGTCGAACACATAGTAGCCCCCGCTGGATCCCCGGGTCACCAGAGTCTTAAAGACGCAGGCCGGGTCCTGGCCCAGAGCCTGGGCCACGGACACCCCGTCAATGGGGCCGTTGGGGTCATAGGTGTGGGGGGTATAGGGGATCTTTTTCTGCTCCAGCGTCCGCATGACGTTGGTTTTTTCTTCCTTCTTGGCCATTGTGTGCCTCCTTGTCTTACCAAATGATTCTATCAATCAGCCACAGCACCAGCAGGTGGGCCGGGTAAAAGCCGTACCATACCCACCGGAGCCAGGGGCCGTGGGGGCCCTGACGGCCCCGGTACAGCCAGATGGGGAGCAGGGCCGCCGTGGCCAGCAGCTCCACCGGCAGGGTGACGCCCCAGAGGGTCATATCGGCGCTGGGCAGCAGCCAGCCGTTGATCACCAGCATGGCCGCCAGCTCCGGAAGCCGCCCTATATGCCATTGGCGGCACAGGGCGAACACCAGCACCGTCAGCACCCCGGGGCCGAAATAATCGGACTGCAGCGCCTCCCCCAGCAGATAGCCCGCCGCGCCGGCGCACAGTGCCGCCAGCGGCAGGGGGATTTGCAGCCGCCGCAGGGCCTCCATGGCCCACAGGGCCGCCGCCGCGATGCAGAAGGTCCAAAGGACGTTCTGGTACCCGGGGTCTATCAATTGGCCGCCTATGGCCAGGTCGAAGGGTATCTCCGACAGCAGGCCGCACAGGGCCAGCCGCAGAAAATACCTCCGGCGGTCGCGGGTCCTGTACCACCCCTCGGCCACCTGAAAGGCGAAGATGGGGAAGGCCAGCCGCCACACGCACCGCATCCAGAGGGCCTGGGGGAAAAACAGATAGCCGATGTGGTCCGCCAGCATGGCGGCCATGGCCAGCAGCTTCAGGTCAAACGCGCTGAGGTCAAGCCGGTTTTTTCCCATGGTCTCTCCTCATACCCGCTTCCGGCGGCCCCGGGGAGCCGCGGCGGCCCGGGCCTGCTGGGCCAGGACGTATGCCTCCGGGTCGAAGGGCTCCGTGACGGAGTCCGCCCGCAGATACAGGGGGTGGTGGGGGTGCCCCGCCTTGGACCGCCTGCCGCAGGTGACCCACCGGGCGCCGTATTCCCGGCCCAGGGCGATCATGTCCTCCAGGCAGGGCCACAGATAGTCCCGTTTTTCGATGATGGTGCCCCAGGCGGCCCACACCACCGGCCGGGGATTCAGGGACAGGGCATAGGCAAAGGCCCGCATGTTCTCCCGGTGCAGCTCCGGGTTGCAGGTCCTCTCCATGTCGTCCGGCGATGTGGCCCGCTGGGCATAGGCGTTGAACATGATGAATGAGTCAAAGCCGTTGGCCTTGGCCACCCGCTCCACGCTTTTCAGGGTGGGGTCCAGATCCCCGGGCCGGGCGGTGGAGGGGTTGATGCCGATGCAGATCAGGGGCTTCTGCCCCCGGGTGCCCAGGATATACCGGTACTCCGTGTATTGGTTGGGCACGAACAGCCATTGGGACACGTCATAATCCGGGCTGGGGCGCAGGGCGCGCTCCAGCTGGGTGTCGAAGCGGATATCTCCCAGGCGGCGGATATCCACGGTGGGAACATGGGGCATGGCGCTTCCTCATTTCTCCCCCCGCAGGGCGATGATCTGATCGCGCAGCAGGGCGGCGTATTCAAACTCCAGCATTTTGCTGGCTTCCTTCATTTCCTTCTCCAGACGGCGGATGGTGGCCTCCCGCTCAGCGTCGGTGAGCTTGCGGCGGCCGGCCTGCTGCTCCTGCTGGGCGTCCTTGGAGATCTCCAGCACCTTACGCACGTCCTTGCGGATGGTCTGGGGAACGATGCCGTGGGCCTTGTTATAGGCGTCCTGCTTCTCCCGGCGGCGCTCTGTCTCGTCCATGGCCGCCCGCATGGAGGGCGTGATGGTGTCGGCGTACAGGATCACCAGGCCCTGGGCGTTCCGGGCGGCCCGGCCGATGGTCTGGATGAGGCTGGTCTCGCTGCGGAGGAAGCCCTCCTTGTCGGCGTCCAGAATGGCCACCAGGCTCACCTCCGGCAGGTCCAGGCCCTCCCGCAGCAGGTTGATGCCCACCAGCACGTCGAATTCGCCCAGCCGCAGATCCCGGATGATCTCCATCCGTTCGATGGCGGCCACGTCCGAGTGCATATACCGCACCCGCAGGCCCAGACCCTTCATGTGGTCCGTCAGGTCCTCCGCCATGCGCTTGGTCAGGGTGGTCACCAGCGTTCGCTCGTTTCTCTCGATCCGCAGGCGGATCTCGTCCACCAGGTCGTCGATCTGGCCCTCCACCGGCCGCACCTCCACCCGGGGGTCCAGCAGACCCGTGGGCCGGATCACCTGCTCGGCCACCTGGTCGGCGTGCTCCCGCTCATAATCTCCCGGCGTGGCGGAGACAAACACCGCCTGATGATACCGCTCCTCAAACTCCGGGAATTTCAGGGGCCGGTTGTCGAAGGCACAGGGCAGACGGAAGCCGTACTCCACCAGGCTCTCCTTCCGGGCCCGGTCCCCGTTGTACATGGCCCGCACCTGGGGCAGGGTCACATGGCTCTCGTCCACGAACAGCAGGAAATCCTCCGGGAAATAGTCCAGCAGGGTGGTGGGGGGCGAGCCCGGTGCCCGGCCGGAGATGACCCGGGAATAGTTCTCGATACCGGTGCAGTAGCCCAGCTCCCGCATCATCTCCAGGTCATACCGGGTGCGCTGGTCAATGCGCTGGGCCTCGATGAGCTTGCCATGATCCTCAAACCACTTTTTCCGCTCCGCCAGCTCCCTTTCGATCTCCTCCGCCGCCCGCTCCATCTTGTCCTTGGTGGTGACGTAGTGGCTGGCGGGATAGATGGCCACATGCTGGAGCACCCGCTGGGCCTGACCGGTGACGGGGTTGATCTGGGAAATGCGGTCGATCTCGTCGCCGAAGAACTCCACCCGGATGGCGTAGCCGTTGGCATACACCGGATAGATCTCCACCGTGTCTCCCCGGACCCGGAACATATTCCGGTCAAAGGCGATGTCGTTGCGCTCATAGCGGATCTCCACCAGCTTGCGCAGCAGCTGGTCCCGGGGGTACTCCTTCCCCTGGCGCAGGGAGATCACCATGTTGGCATAGTCGATGGGGTCCCCCAGCCCGTAGATGCAGGACACTGACGACACCACGATGACGTCCCGCCGCTCAAACAGGGCGGCGGTGGCGCTGTGGCGCAGGCGCTCGATCTCGTCGTTGATGGCGGCGTCCTTCTCGATGAAGGTATCCGTGTGGGGGATGTACGCCTCCGGCTGGTAATAGTCGTAGTACGACACGAAGTATTCCACGGCGTTTTCCGGGAAGAAGGCCCGGAACTCCTCACACAGCTGGGCTGCCAGGGTTTTGTTGTGGGCCAGCACCAGGGTGGGCCGCTGGACCCGCTCGATGACCTTGGCCATGGTATAGGTCTTGCCGCTGCCGGTAACGCCCAGCAGCACCTGATCCCGCAGGCCGTTTTCAATGCCGCTGGCCAGTGTGTCGATGGCCTGGGGCTGATCCCCGCTGGGGATATAATCCGATACCACCTTGAACTGTCCCATAAGCGCCTCCTGTTCCGTGCAGTCGTGTAGTATTCTATTGTATCACCTTTATTTTTATCTGTAAACAGATTTTTTCAAACAAATGTTCTGGATCTGGCCCAGGGCAGCAGGCATGTGTTGATAAGAGCAGCAGGGACGCGGCAGAATGGCCGCGTCCCCGCTATGCTGTTTCTCTATTCCGGCCGGTCACGCGGGCGATTGGGTGAAATTAGGTATCGCCGTACCCGGAAGTCTCTCTAAAAGTTGATAAAACGCCATAAATCCTGATATATCAACGGTTCTAAAGATTCTAAAAATTACAAAAATCTATATAACTCGATATAGATTTTTACGCGTTTGGTACAGAAATGGTAGATAATGTACAATAACTTGCGCAAATTGAAAACCGCATAAAAGAAGACATAGCT